>OKUU01000667.1_pt1 | contig 10879 bp, 9 predicted proteins | sample 1606561 | NCBI WGS metagenome assembly OKUU01 (sample SAMEA3882506, study PRJEB24775) | human gut metagenome | biome: human-associated habitat; feature: intestine environment; material: feces | place: Netherlands | collected 2009/2010
AACATCGGTAACGGCCCCATCCTTTTGAGCCACAGCGCGACGGAATCGCTCCTGCTGAGCGCGGCGCTGCGCATCGCGCTTGCCGCCCCCGCCAAAGCCGCCTCGGCCCGCCTTGGCGGTAAAGGCACGCACGACATGCTCATCGAGCAGCTCGTCAGTATCGATATGCTCACGCGGGGCGACTTCTTCCGCAGCAGGCGCCTCAACGGAATCCTCGACAGGCTGCTCCTGGGCATCATGAATCTCGGCATTGATGGTATAGAACGCCGGGCGGCCGTTAATGCCGCTGCCCTCGATCTTGGTCACGATCTTTGCCGCGATAAGCTCATCGCGCATCGCCTTGGTATCGCACTCCTTATCCACGGAGCGAAAAATCTGTGCCAGCGCGCTCGACTTGATCTTGAGTGCCTTGCGGCAGAGCAGGTCGTAGGCAACCAGCTTGGCCCGCTCGGCAGAAAGCGACGTTTGTCCGCTCAGACGCTCAGCCAGAGCATCGACATTTTGTTGGTTATCGGAATATACCGTCTTGGCCACGGGGCCCCTTTCATATGCACACATATACGTCTATATGGTACAACGCACGAGCCCATCCACGCAAAACATCTGCGAGGACACCCATGCATCACCCGTTCTCGCAAGAAAAAAGACCGGGTCCGCATCGTTGCGGACCCGGTCTTTCCGAGTCATATGGATGGAACGGTTAGTCCATCAAGCTGACTAGGCCTTGGCGGCCTCGGCGTCGGCAGGAGCCTCGGCGGCAGCGGCGCGGCCATACTCGGCCTTGCCCATCTCGGACCACTCGGGCTCCTCGTCGGGCATGGAACCGGCCTCCTTGCCGAAGAACTCCTTGAGGCAGTTGACGGCAACGATGAGGCCCAGGACCATCAGCAGGACGGCAAAGACGAGCTGCAGGCCCTTGGTAGCGGCGACGGAGACGGCAGCCGTGGTGGCGGTAGCCGGGATGGTACCGAAGAAACCGTAGGCCTGGACGGCGGTCATGCAGCCCATGGCGCTCTGGACCAGCGAGGTGAAGGTGCAGCAGAGCAGGAAGACGACGGGCACGTAGAGCATCCAACCCTTGCGGCCGGTGCACTTGCAGAACACGGCGAGGGTGATCATGGTCATGCCGCCGAGCAGCTGGTTGGAAGCACCAAAGAGCGGCCAGATGTTGGCATAGCCGACCTGGGTCAGCAGGAAGCCGAAGGCCAGAGTGAGGAAGGTGGAGAAGTAGACGTTGCAGAACAGCTTGCGCCAGCCCTCAGCGTGCTCCATGTCGTCCACACTGAACAGCTCCTGGAAGCTCATGCGGCCGATACGGGCCACAGCATCCAGACTGGTCAGGGCCAGAGCGGAAACACACATCGTCATAAAGACCGTTGCTGCATAAGCGGGAACGCCGAACATCTCAAAGAAACCGGCAACACCACGGCTGAAGATCTGGAACGGGGTGCCTGCAGCGGGGGTACCGTCCGCAGCAGCGGCAGCACCGGCAACGCACAGGGCCAGAACAGCCAGCAGGCTTTCCAGGATCATTGCGCCATAGCCGACCTTCAGCATATCCTTCTCGTTCTCAACGGTCTTGGAAGAAGTACCGGAGGAGACCAGGCTGTGGAAGCCGGAAACAGCACCACAGGCAACGGTGACGAACAGGATGGGGAACATGGTGCCCAGCTTCTCGTTGGTGAAGCCGGTGTAAACGGGCAGATTCATGGTGGGGTGTGCAACGACCAGACCAACCACAGCGCCTGCGATCATGGCAACAAACATGAAGGTGGTCATGTGGTCCCGGGGCTGCTTCAGCAGCCACATGGGAAGCACGGCGGCAAAGAAGATATAAACGAAGGTGATATAGCTCCATGCGGCCTTGCCCAGGATGATGGGCAGATTTGCGCCAATGACAAAGGACAGCACGATGAAAACGATGCTGATGACGCTTTCCTTCCAACCGGAGAAGTTGAACTTCTTCTGGATCAGGCCAAAGACCACAGCGAAGACCATGAACATGATGGAGACCATGCCGGCAGCGCCGTTGGTCTGAGCAGCGTCCACCAGAGCGCCGTCCGCGCCATAGGCATTGAAGGTGCCGGCGACCATGTCAGCAAACGCTGCAATAACGATGCCGCAGAACAGCCAGCAGAACAGCAGGAACAGCTTGCGGCCCGTCTTGCCGATATACTTTTCGATCAGCATACCCATGGACTTGCCGTCATTCTTTACAGAAGCATACAGAGCGCCGAAGTCGGTAACAGCACCAAAGAAGATGCCGCCCAGCAGGACCCACAGCAGAACAGGCAGCCAGCCAAAGGCAGCAGCCTGAATGGCACCGGTAACAGGGCCGGCACCTGCAATGGAGCTGAACTGATGTGCAAAAACGGTCCAGCCGTTGGTGGGAACGTAATCCCGGCCGTCCTCATGGACGACCGCAGGGGTCTTGGCGGTGGGATCGATGCCCCACTTGTTTGCCAGCCAGCGTCCGTAGAGGGTGTAAGCACCAAACAGACACACGGCTGCGATCAAAACGATGACCAGCGTGTTCATTTCTTTTACCTCTTTCCTTTGCTTTTCATGCGGCAAAGAGGTCACGCTGTGGCTCCTTTGCCTGAAAATTGTGTATACTTTATCCCCATTTTCATAATTTGTCAATATATTTCGGAGCAGTTCAGAGGATGTGCTAATTCGACAGAAAATCAGGCAAAAAATTTTAGGTGATTTTATTTCACTTATGAAGAGAAGAAAACTGTGGACGCGTTGAATTGAAAACGATTCACGCAAAAGACTTGACTTTCACACTTTCGCGTGCTAAAGTGATAACATAATATGATTCTTTCTGTCAGAAGTTCCGGCGTTTGCCGCAGAGGAGACCGCAATGACTGAGAAAAATTCCAGAAAAAACGAGACCGTAGATGCACTGTTCGATGCCATCCTGAGCCTTGAGAGCCGGGAGGAGTGCTATGCTTTTTTTGAGGATCTGTGCACAGTAAAGGAGATCTCCGATATGGCACAACGGCTGGAAGCGGCAAAGCTGCTGCTTGGCGGCCGCACCTATGACCAGATCGTGAAAGAAGTAGAGATCAGCACGGCGACCATCAGCCGGATCAATCGCTGTATCCAATACGGAACCGGCGGTTACCAGAGCGTAATTGAAAAGATCTCTGCACAGGAGAAAAAGCAGTAACGACTGCACGGCAGGGGACATAAGATGGGGTACACCTTATATAGAAAGGATGAGTCCCCTATGGCAACGATCAATTGTCCCACCACGCTGGAATGTCCGGCCCTGCCCCGTGTTACCCTGAGTCAGGCTTTGATCGATCTGATGGAAAGTATCGCGCTGCAGGAAAGTGCTCTGAGCCACATCCTCTGCGCCGAGAGCCAGAAGATGAAAACCGCACTCGCCATGAACGAGATCGACCTGTGCAAGCTGCTGGAAGTGAACGATTCGGCCACCAACATGGTGCACGCCGTGGCAAATCTGGAGCTGGTGCTGAAGGAAAAGCTGGAGTTTATCTCCAATAACCTCTATTATCCCTCCGCTGATAACGGCGCTGCAGCCCAATAAGCCTGCACGACCCCCTGCCTGTCCGCATTCTGGCGGGCAGGCATTTTGCGTTTTAAGGCCAGATTGTGACCGATTTGTATAAAAAGTGCAAAAACGATTTGTTGGAATTGCTGAAAGCGCAATTCTGTGCTATACTATACCGTGTATATGTGTGAAAGAGAGGGAAACGAACTTGCAGCACTATGACGTGATCTTATTTGACGTGGACGGAACCCTGATCGATTCCGCCCCCGGCATCCTGAATACACTGGAAGAAGTTTTTACCAAGATGGGCGTGGATGTCACCCATGTGAACCTGCGGCGCTATCTGGGACCGCCGCTCCGCAAGAGCTTTGGAGAGCATTTTTCTGACCCTGCAAAAATCGAGGAAGCCACCGAGCTCTATCGGGAGAGTTACCGCGAAAAGGGCAGCCATGAGGGTACGGCCTACCCCGGTGCGGCAGAGATGCTGCGCCGCCTGAAGGAGGCAGGATTTGTGCTCTGCACCGCAACCTCCAAGCCGACTGTGGTCGTGACCCCCATTCTGGAAGAACAGGGGCTGGCCCCTTACTTTGATTTTATCGGCGGCGCGTCCATGGACGAGAGCCGCGATACCAAGACGGAGGTCGTCCGCTATGTGCTGGAGCAGCCCTGTGCCAAGGGCAAGCGGGTGCTGATGGTCGGTGACCGCAATGACGATATGCGCGGCGCGGCGGACTGCCATCTGGATGCGGCCGCTGCCCTGTATGGCTACGGCAGCAGGGAAGAACTGGAGCCCTTTGGCCCGGTGCTGCTGGCGGAAAGTTGTGAAGAACTGACGGACAAGCTTCTGGCCTGCCGTGCAAACGGTTGAACGATAGGATAAGTGGTGAATATAACATGAATCATAAGAATCAATCGGACAAACAGTCTATGACATCGCTGCAGCGGCAGGCCGTTCTGGTCTGTGTGGTCTGCGCACTGGCGGCTTTGCTGACCGTAGGCATCACCCTGACCCTGCTCAAACGGGGAAAGCCGGAAACGCCCGGCACACCCGCAGACTCCGTGCAGACGGACACCACCGGGGACGGTGAAAGCACAGATCTTGCCAATCACTATCAGATCGATAACACCTCCAGTGCTCTGCTGACTGAAACAGCGGATGCGGGCACGGAATATCTGGACAGCACCCTGTTTCTGGGAGACTCCAACACCGTGCGTCTGTATAACAACGGTCTGATCTCCTTGCAGCAGTTCTGCGCCAAGGAGGGCATTGGCACCCAGGTGGCCCTGAACGAAGGAATCGTCACCTTTAAGAATGACACCACCCACTACACCATCGCACAGGCGGTGGCAAAAATGAAGCCCCGCCGTGTCGTGATGACCTTTGGCACCAACGACACCGGCATGGAGGTGGCTGATTTTATCAGTAACTATACCGCGCTGGTGCAGGCCATTCAGGAGGCTTACCCCTACACTGATATTATCGTGAACACGGTGCCTCCTATCCCGGAGAATCACTCCAATTACCCCCACATGGATCAGGCCAAGATCGATGATTTTAATATGGCGCTGCTCAACATGTGTGAACAGCTGGGGGTCAAATTTCTGAATACGGCTGAGGTCCTCAAAGGAGAAAATGGCTACGGCCAGCCGGATTACTACACGGATGGTGATATCCACCTCAAGAGCGCCGGTCTCAAGGCTGCGCTGAACTATCTGCGCACCCACGCCTACCAGACCGAGGATCGCCGCCCGGACACCAATAATATCCCCACCCGCACACTGGAATATGTATCCAACCCCAGCTCGGCGGTGCAGGCCCCCAGCTCGGAAGAGCCCGCTTCTTCCAGCGAGAGTGAAAGCGTCAGCAGCTCTGAGACTGCCAGCGTTAAGTTTGAGGCCCGTTATCAGGTGGAAAAGAGCGGCGGCGGCACCCTGAGCTGTGGGAACGAGAGCGGCAAGACCAGCCTGACATACGGCATCACAGATGCATCCCAGTCGCTGACTGTCACGGCCACCCCTGCGGAGGGCCATGTGTTCGTCAAGTGGAGCGACGGCGTGACCAGCAAGACCCGTACCGATACCGGCTTCAAGCAGAATCTGGACGTGACAGCCGTGTTTGCAGCTGCTTCCGTTCACATCTCGGAAGGCAAGGCTTCCGCCGGCTCCTATGTCTTTAAGGCTGCGCTGGAGGGTAAATATGCCAAGAGAGAAAACCTGCATTGGTTCGCCAACGGTCAGGAAGTGAAGGAGGCCGCAGGCCAGACAACGGTCACCGTGTCCGCTTCGGCCATCACCAGCGGCAGCTATAAGATCTATGCGGTGGTTGTGTACAACGACTGCGCCGTGGCCAGCAATGCGCTGACCATTACGGTCAGCCCGGAGCCTGCTTCCAGCTCAAGCTCCGGCAGCTCTTCTACTTCTTCCGGCAGTACATCCGCGTCCTCTTCGGAGAGCGGCAAGTCTGAGAGCACTTCGTCCAGCACTTCCACCTCTGAGAGCACGAGCAGCAGTTCTTCCCACAGCACGGCGGAAAGTGAGAGCAAGAGCGAATCCAAGAGCGAGAGCACCTCTTCTTCTCACAGCAGCTCAGAGAGCAAGGCAGAGAGCACCTCGTCCTCCAGCAGTGCTGCCTCTGAGAGCAAAACGGAATCCAAAGAGCAGACCAACAGTGAATCGGTCTCCGCTTCGGTTGAAAATGATATTGAGCCCGCAGAGGAGCCTTCCGCTTCCACCGAAGCAGAAGCCAGCCGGTAAACCTTTTTCTGTCTGCCCGCATAGGCTGGGCAGAAGGGAGGGAGCCGGATGTTCTGTGAAGAGATCAAGATCCCCGGGCTGCCCGGTGAGGGAACTGTGACCGATGGCAGTGTGGACTGGTATGAGATGGACTGGGAGAATGTGGACAACGGCGTGACCGAGGAGCAGATGCCCAGAAACATTGACAAACCCTGCACCGCGCAAGATCCGTGCACGGACAATTCCCCGGTGCAGACCGATGATGAAACCTATGAGATAGTTCAGGAATAACCGGAAGCCAGCTCTGCTAGGGCGGGGCTGGCTTCTCGCTGTTCTTTTGATCTGGGAAAAATTCCCCGGTGATCGGGGACAAGCGTCCCGGAAAATGACGCAAGCATGAAAGAGGGGTAATGAACCATGGCAAAATACTATTGTGTTCTGTTTGATGCAGACAACACGCTGCTGAATTTTGATGCAGCGGAAAACAAGGCGCTGGCTGACACCCTGCGGGAGTACGGCATTGAGCCTGATGCCGAGACGGTGCAGACCTACCGCACCATCAACGAGGAGCTCTGGCGGCAGCTGGAAAAGGGCCAGATCCGCCGGGACAAGCTGATGGGGGAGCGGTTCACCCGCTTTCTGAAGGCAGTGAATGCCGCAGGCAACGGTGTGGAGATGAACAAATTCTATCTGGATCAGCTCTCTACCCACCCTGACCTGACATCTCCCAACGTGCTGGACGTGCTCCGGGAGCTTTCCGAAGTGGCAACATTGGCTGTGGTGACCAATGGCTTTGACCGGGTGCAGAGCCGCCGTGTGCGGGAATCCGGCATTCTGGATTTTGTGGAGGATGTGTTCGTTTCTGAAAAAATGGACAGCGAAAAGCCCAACCGCAAGATTTTTGATGCCGCGCTCCGTGCGCTGGGCGTGGAGAACCGTGAGCACGTGCTGATGGTGGGCGACAGCCTGAGCAGTGATGTGCAGGGCGGTGTGAACGCCGGGCTGGATACCTGCTGGTATAACCCCAACCACGCCGAGAATCCCGGCAAGGTCGTTCCTACCTATGAGATCAGCAGCCTGGAAGAGCTTTACCCGCTGGTGATGGAGCCGGAGGAACTGGCCAATGTGGGCCTGAAGAATCGCCGCCACCAGCTGTAATGCTGTGCGGCCTGTGTGAGAGATTGGAAAACGAACAATGTTGATACATTTGGAAAAGCTGGGCAAGAGCTTTGGCGAGAAGATCGTTCTGCATGATGTCACGGCTAGTGTCGAACGGGAGGACCGCATCGGCATCGTGGGCCAGAACGGCGCAGGCAAAACGACCCTGCTGAAGATCCTGACCGGCGAATATACGGACTACGAGGGTGAGTTCAGTGTGACCCATGGTGTGACGCTGGGTTATCTGGAGCAGAATGCAAAGCTCGACCCCACGTTGGATATCTACGGCGAGATGCGTTCCTGCTTTGCCCATGTGCTGGATGCCATGGCCCAGATGCAGATCCTGGAGCGCAGAATGGCCGTCAGCCCGGAGGATGCCTCTCTGCTGGAACAGCACGATGCCTTGCAGAACATCATTGATGCCGCTGACGGCTACAATATGGATGTCAACATCAAAAAGGTGCTGTCCGGTATGGGGTTTGCGCAGGATACCTGGACGAAGAATATCGCCGTGCTTTCGGGCGGTGAGCTGACGCGCCTGCGTCTGGCAAAGCTGCTGCTGGAAAAGCCGGATGTCCTGATCTTGGACGAGCCTACCAACCACTTGGATTTTGCCACCATGGAATGGCTGGAGAATTACCTCAAGGGCTATTCCGGTGCCGTGCTGGTCGTCAGCCATGACCGCTATTTCCTGGACAATATCTGCACCAAGATCTGGGAGGTCTCCTTCCAGACCATGACCACTTATAAGGGCAACTTCTCAGCCTATCTGCCCCAGAAGGAAGCTGCCGATGCCCTGCGCCAGAAGCAGCACGATGCAGATGTAGCACTGGCCGAAAAGCTGCAGGATTATGTTGACCGCAACCTTGTGCGTGCTTCCACCACCAAGATGGCCCAGAGCCGTCGCAAACAGCTGGAAAAGCTGGAGATCACGGAAGCACCAAAGGATGAAACGAACCAGCTCAAGTTCCGCTTTGAGTATGATGTGGAGCCGTGGAACGAGCTGGTGCTGATGAAGAACCTGACCATCAGGATCGGGGAGCGCACCCTGCTGGAACCCTTTACCTATACGGTCTGCCGCGGGCAGCGGCTTATCATTGCCGGCCCCAACGGTGCGGGCAAATCCACCCTGATGCAGGTGCTGGACGGCAAGCGCCGCCCCTCCGGCGGCATGGTGCGGCTGGGCACCGGCGCACGGCCCAGCATCTTTGCCCAGCAGCAGAACCGCATCGGCGCGGGCCGCGTCATCGACGTCATCTGGAACAAGTACCCCCGCATGACCGAGCTGGAAGTGCGCAGCCACCTTGCAAAGCTGGGCTTCCGGGGCGATACGGTGTTCAAACCCTGCGAAGCATTGTCCGGCGGCGAGCTGGCGCGTCTGCGCTTTGCAGAGATCGTGCTGGAACGGCCGAACCTACTGTTTTTGGACGAGCCTACCAACCACTTGGACATCTATACCCGCGAGAACCTGACCGAAGCACTGATGGCCTACACCGGCACCCTGCTGCTGGTCACCCACGACCGTCACCTGATGAACAGTCTGGCCTGTCCAATCCTCTACCTTGAGGACGGCAAGGCTGTGCTCTACCCCAGCTACGATGCCCTGATGGGTCGTGCCGCCCCGGCGCAGGCCGCCCAGAAAGCTGCCGAGCCTGCCAAGACCGGCTACGGCAAGGAACAGCGCCGCCGCCGCGCCGAGCTGCGCGCCAAGATCAAGGCCTGCGAGGACGAGATGGAGGCCTGCGGTGCACGCGAGGTGGAGCTGGACAACGAGATCAACTCCCCGGAGGTGTACAACGACCCCGACCTGCTGCGCCAGAAAAGCGATGAGCTGAGTGACCTGCGCTTCCATCAGGAAGAGCTTTTTGCCGCATGGGAAGCCGCTATGGAAGAGCAGGAAGCCTACGAGCAGACGCAGCAGCCCGAAGAATAAAGGAGCGTATCCTCTATGCCTAAAAATCACCGCAACTATCAAAAAACACGGCACATCGCCCTGTCCGGTCTGTTGTTTGCGCTGGCCATGGCGCTTTCCTTCATCGAGGGAACGCTGGTCATCCCCGGGCTTTTGCCGGGCATGAAGCTGGGCCTTGCCAACATCGTCACTGTGTTCGCCTTGTATCAGTTGGGTGCCGGCGCGGCGCTGGCCATTCTGCTGACCCGCTGTCTGCTGGGCGGACTGTTTGCCGGAAATCTGTCGGCCATGCTGTTCTCCGTGCTTGGCGGACTGACCGCCATGCTGGTGATGATATTCCTGCGGCGTCTGCCGAAGCTCAGCGTCTACGGCGTGTCCATCGGCGGCGCGGCAGCGCACAACATCGGCCAGATGGCCGCGGCGGTCATCACCCTTGGCAGCACCATGGTCCTGGGCTATCTGCCCTTCCTGCTGGCCGTGTCCCTTTTCACCGGTGCGCTGACCGGCTTCATCACTGCGCTTCTGCTGCGTGCCACGCGGCATATCCGATTTCACTGAGAGGTGCCACTATGGATAAGAAAGATCAGATCATTTTGCAGCAGCTGGACGTGATACGCTCCATGACGGAGAACAACGTCCGCCGCATGGGCAGTGACTTCTGGGGCACGCCCTTCCAGGACGTTGGCAAGGCCCCCGCCGCCCCCGGAAAGCCTGCTGAGCCCGAAAAGCCCGTCCCCCCCACCGCCGACGCCAAGCCCGGCGATGCCGCGCCCGAAAAAGCCGAGGAGCTTCCGCCTCCGGAAAAAATCGAGGACCTACTCGCCGAGCTGGACACCTACATCGGCCTGAACGTGGTCAAGGACGAGGTCCACGACCTCATCAACATGGTCCAGGTCTACAAGCTCCGCGAGCAGCACGACCTCCCCACCACCGATATGTCGCTCCACATGGTCTTCACCGGCAACCCCGGCACCGGCAAAACCATGATGGCCCGCATGATGGCCCGCATCTACCGCAGTCTGGGCATTCTCAGCAAGGGCCAGCTGGTGGAGGTGGACCGCAGCGGTCTGGTGGCCGGCTACGTAGGTCAGACCGCCCTCAAGACCCAGAAGGTCATTGAAAAGGCCATGGGCGGCGTGCTGTTCATCGACGAGGCTTACGCCCTCAACGGCAAGTCCGAAAACGACTTTGGTCAGGAGGCCATCGACACCATCCTCAAAGCCATGGAGGACCACCGCGACGACCTGGTGGTCATCGTAGCGGGCTACACGGAACTGATGGACAGGTTTATCCACTCCAACCCCGGTCTGGAGAGCCGCTTCAACCGTTTCCTACTGTTCGAGGACTACACCCCGGAGGAGATGTTCGAGATCTTCAAAATGCGCTGCGGCAAGGGCTACGTCCTCGCGCCGGAGGCCGAGCCCCTGGTCCGCGACTACATCGCTGAAGAGAGCGCCGACCCCAGCTTCGGCAATGCCCGCGGCGTCCGCAACCTGTTCGAGCACATTCTGGTGGCCCAGAACAACCGTCTGGCCAAGCTGCCGACCGTCACC
>OKUU01000682.1_pt1 | contig 10682 bp, 9 predicted proteins | sample 1606561 | NCBI WGS metagenome assembly OKUU01 (sample SAMEA3882506, study PRJEB24775) | human gut metagenome | biome: human-associated habitat; feature: intestine environment; material: feces | place: Netherlands | collected 2009/2010
AAGTACTGGTCACGGCGTTCTTTTTCGCACTCTACACCTCGCTATTCTATAAAAAGGGCGGAGGTATGCCATATTTCACGGCACTTCCCTACTGCTTTGAGGTTGTCTGCCTGACTCTGGTATATCCTTATCTGTTCAGCATCCTGTTAAGGATAATATCGAACAAGAACTACGACCTGACCAATGCCGGACAAACTCCCGAGGAATCGTTGATAAAGTTTTATGACGAGCATAAGAGGTTGAAGCTGACGATTGATCCTTCGGCGGTGCTTTACGTGAGTGCTGATGCGAACTACATCAACATTCATTATCTTGAGAATGACAGGGTGCGGACCTTTCAGTTGAGGAATTCGATGAAAAGCCTTGAGTCAGACGCGGCGAGGCACGGGTTTGTGCGCTGCCACAGGTCATACTATGTCAACCCTCGGCACATCAAGGTTCTGAGTCGGGACAAGGACGGGGTGATCTACACGGAGTTCATCCGGGATGGGATCGGGCATATTCCGGTCAGCAAGCAGTACTACGACAGTCTGGCGAAGTTACTTTAGACGCTTCGACAGGCTCAGCGTCCGGTCGGGAAGGACGCAGCACTTCGGTCAGCGGTCAGCGCTCTTCGGTCACTGCACTTCGGTCACTGCTCTTCGGTCACTGCTCTTCGGTCACTGAGCCCATCGAAGTGACCGATGGTAGGATATTGCCCCGTGATTTTTTTCCAAGACCTGTCTGAGGCCGTCAGTGAGCCTGTCGAAGTGACCGATGACAGGATAGCTTACCCAAAATATTGACATTCGGATCTCTGGACAGCCGGCCAGGATTGGAGCCTGGCTCTCCTTCCGGAACTGTCAAGCCACGTGCAGCATAGAATTTCGTCCAGAATTCGGTCACCTTACCCGTGCTGTCATGAAACGACATCGGGATCGTGCAGAACACTAATTGTTTAGAACCGATTCCTGAAGTGCTTACTTTAGCGTCATCTCCAGGCTTGACCTCATCCTTGACCTCATCCTTAACTTCATCCTTAACCTCGTCCTTGACCTCGTCCTTGACCTCATCCATAGCACACTTATCAGCCCTGCCAGACCGAGTTCCGACAACTTTATCTTTCATATTCAGGCCACATTTCCCTTTGAAAACAAAAGACTTCTGCACAAGCTCTGAACAGTATATCGCACTGTCACTCGGCATGAATATGTCATCGTAGGGTTTGCCGAGAAACTTTCTCGCATTCGTCACACTTGTCTCAACATCCAATCCTTCGACCCTGCCAACAAGCACGAACTCCCCGTCACTTAACTTGACAAAAAAACTATCCAACGGATTTTCCACAACACCATATTTCGGAATAGCCTCAATGACGTTTCCTTGCGAGAAAACCGCCACATGATCTATTCCCAAGCCATCCACACCGTCCGTCACACTAGTGATGTTGCTTCCGTTTCCATTGACGACAAAAAGCAGATCCCCATCCCTCAAGTCCCTGATTGTAAAGCCTCCAGAACATCCGACGAAGCCAAGGGAAAACGCCAAAAGAAGCGCTTTTGTCAATATCTTATGAATATAATTAATCATCACTACATTCTAGCAATCTAAGAAGCTGTTTTGAATATACCCGTTCCGCAATGAAAAAGATTCCATCAATATTCATCCCGTTGATTCCGGCAGCCCTGCTGCTGGCGGCCACCATGCTTCAGCCTTCGTGCGCCAACACAACCCAGGCTCCTACCGGCGGACTCAAGGACACGCTGCCACCGGTTATAAGGAGGGTTGTCCCTCAGCCAGGGGCCGTGTCAGTGCCTGTCCACGGTACCAAGATCGCTTTCACTTTCAATGAATATGTCACCGTCAAGGACCCAAAGGGCATATTCCTTTCCCCTCCGCAGAAAAAAAGTCCTAAATACAAGATCAAAGGAAAGAGTGTGGTCGTGTTTTTTGAAGAGGACCTTCTTCCGAACACAACCTACACCCTCGACCTTACCGGGGCTATCGCGGACAATAATGAGGGAAACATGTTCCCCGGGTTCACGACAGTCTTCTCTACCGGAGAGACTGTGGATTCTATGTACGTGACGGGAATTGTCCAGGACTGCAACACATTGAAACCCATCAAGGGAGCCACCGTGATGCTCTACAAGGACCAGAGGGATTCGGCTGTCTTTCTGGAAAGGCCTGTGGTGGCCGTGAAGACTGACGACTGGGGGTATTTCTCCCTCCGGAACATTCAGGACACCGTTTTCAGAGTCTATGCTGTGATCGATGGCAACGGCAACAACATCTACGATCCGGACGAAGACCGCATAGCCTTCCTCGACACATTGTTCAGACCGGTGAACGTGGTGAATGACAGCGTTCCGGAATTGAAGAAATTCGACATGAAAGACACTTTGGCATGTCTGTCCAGAAAAGCGGAACTTAGGCTTAACATCTTCCGTGAGAAGCCGTCCAAACAATTGCTGATGAACAAGATGAGGACTGGAGACAGGTCAGCCTACATTACGTTCATGGCTCCGGACACGAGAATTGACTCCCTTTGGTTTCAGGGATTCCCTGCAAGCGAGGTCATCACGGAGTTCAACATTGAAAAGGACAGCCTTTTGCTTTGGCTGAATGACCAGAGGGCGATGCCGGACTCATTGCATCTGTGCGTGAAGTATTGGAAGACTGACACTCTCGGGGTGCTTCAGCCTGTGACGGAGAAAGTCAGCCTTGTGGACGAGAACAGGCCCAAGTCCAGGGCGGCCAGAAAAAAGATCGAGCATAAGGACACGATCTGCGGTCTGAACCTCAAGGCCGAGCCAGAGACCTTTGAACAGTACGGCATTTCGTTGGAGTTCGATTATCCGCCTATTCTCGGATCGTTCGATTCGTTGATATTCAAGTCGATAAACCCGAGGCAGAAAGAAAAGAAAGAGGCTTTCACCATAGTTCGTGACTCTTTGAACCTGAGGAAGTACATCATCACACCCGGAGTCAAGATCCAGTCGGGCTATGAGTATTTCTTCAAGGTTCCTCAAAGGGCCTTCAAGGACATCAACGGTCACTGGAATGACAGCACCGAGGTGAAGGTGACTCTTCCGAACGACGATAACCTCAGCCTTTTCACATTGAACCTGACCGGAGTGAACGGCAACAAGTACATTGTTGATCTTCTTGACGAGAGGAAGTCTTCAGTCTTGCGCAGCTACGTGATCGAATCAGACTCCGTCCTGAAGTTCCCTTATCTTAAGAAAGGCAAATACTCAATAAGGATCACGGAGGATCTGAACCGCAACGGAATAGTGGACACCGGAAACCTGCTGGCTCACAGGCAGCCTGAAAAGGTCAAGTTCCTGATGACCAAAGACAGTGACCTGTTTGACATTCCGGAGCGCAGTGAGATCAATCAGGATTTGGATCTGACCACATTCTTCAAATGATGACAAACATGACTATCCGGAAACATATTCTTACAGCGGCCGCATTCCTTGCCGGCATAGTTTGCTGGGGACAGACCGCCGCCGACACTCTCAGGGCCGGCTTCCCTGCCGTGGATGACAGTCTCAAGGTGCCGGACACATATTCAGACATCTATCTTGACACTGTTCAGGTCAACCGTGTCTTTGAGATCAATGACTATTCCATGATAGGTGTCGAGTACGGTGTCTCGTTCAGCAGGATGAGCTTCAATCCACCGTACACCCAGTCCTCGCTTTTTTCTCCGAACACTTTCGGAATTTTTTACACCCGTTACGGCAAGATGTTCGCCTATCTCCCCTATTTCGGATTCAAGGTAGGTCTGCGCTACAGCCACGAAGGTTATAAGTTCAAGGAAAACAAGGACACACAGATTGTTCCGAACATCGAAGGGGCCACACAGGCGGTCATGGATGTCGTGGAGGTCCCGTTCATGGCTCACCTCCACATGGATGGGCTTCACTATAAGGTGATGGCTGACGCCGGGATCTACGGAGGTTACAGGTTGAACATAAAAAGGACTGGTGACCACGTTGATGAGGCAATACTGAACTCATTCAAGGACACGGACCGTCGTTTTGACTATGGAATATGTGGCGGCATTGGTTTCGGCTTGGTGTTCGATCCTCTGGAGTTTCACATCAACGCCAATGTGCGCTACTCCTGGGGAACCATCTATGACCCTGACTATTACAGTAAGGACTATTACAGGTTCGCCTATCCTTTCGACGTGATGGTCACTGCAGGAGTATATTTCCAACTGACCAGAAGAACCGGACGCGGCAAGGCCCAGCTTAGGCGTGAGGCCTACCGGCAAGTATTTAATCCTGATGTGAAATGAGAACTTTGACAGCAAATGTTGGTGATGTCTTGATCGGTGGCGGTAATCCGATCGTTGTCCAGACGATGTGCAACACCCACACTTATGATGTGGATGCCACAGTGGCCCAGTGCGTGAGGCTTAGTGACGCCGGGGCGGAGATCATCCGGATCACTGTTCCGGGGCCGGCGGACGTAGAACATGTCAGGGAGATCAAGTCTCGTCTGAAAGGGCTCGGTGTGATGACACCGATTGTGGCTGACATCCATTTCTCCTCACAGACCGCCATCATGGTGGCTCCGTTTGTCGAGAAGGTCCGGATAAATCCGGGAAATTTCCACAGGGATCACGACGAGGCCCGCAGACAGTTTGCCCAATTGATTGAGGTATGCCGCGAGAATGGGACTGCCATCAGAATCGGAGTCAATCACGGCTCGTTGGGAGATTACATCACCAATCTTTACGGCAACACTCCCGAGGCAATGGCAAAAGCCGCCCTTGAATGGCTGGGAATGTGTGAGAATGTTGATTTCCATAATGTTGTGGTGTCACTTAAGTCAAGTAACACTATTGTTATGGTCGAGGCTTACCGGGAACTTATGGCAGCGATGAAAGAAAAAGGGCTCATCTACCCTCTTCATGTCGGAGTGACAGAGGCCGGCAACGGGGACAGCGGCAGGATCAAGTCTTGTGTCGGGATCTCCACCCTTCTTTCCGAAGGTATAGGTGACACGGTCAGGGTCTCTTTGACCGAGGATCCTGAGGCTGAGATTCCGGTGGCCATTTACCTTGCCGAAAGATACGGCCATAAGATTGTCTCGTCGATGACTTCCATGTCAGTGAGCGGCAGGAAGGCAGTTGCGGTTTACGACTCCCCATCCCGTGAGACTCTTCTGCTGGATGTTTCCTGTGATTTCGGCAAACGATTGCTTGACAAGTCCTTGGATGAACTTGAACTTGACGGGACCTATCTTGATGATTCCGGAAACAAGGTCTCAATCCGGGAGTCCGGCCTTGGCGCCTATCTGGTCGATGAATTGATGCAGGCGGCGAGAAGACGCTTCTACAAACCGGAATATGTCGCCTGCCCTGGATGCGGACGCACTATGTACGATCTCCAGAAGGCGTTTGAGGAAGTGAAGTCCAGAACCTCACATCTTAAGAACACGGTGATCGCCGTGATGGGCTGCATTGTCAATGGTCCCGGTGAGATGGCCGATGCTGATTGGGGATATGTCGGTGAAGGCAACCACAAGGTTACCATCTATAAAGGAAAGACTCCCGTGCTGAAGCATATTCAGGACACGGAAGCCGTGGATCGTCTTGTAGAACTGATCGAGAAAGACCAGTCGCAAGTTATTTAAGTTCTGCGATAACCGTCTCGCAGGCTCTTGTGAAATCCCCCTCTTTCACCTTGACATCAGCGTCAAGCGGGAGGAATATGTCGATTCGTGAGCCGAACTTGATGATTCCGCACTGCCTGCCTCTCTCTACATTGTCTCCCTCTTTTGAGTAGCAGACAATCCTCCTTGCGAAAGTGCCGGCGATCTGCCTGAACAGCAGCTCTCCATGCTCGTTACGGATGACTGTGGAGGAGTGCTCGTTTTTCTCTGAGGCCTTTGGCAGGAAAGCAAGCAAGTACTTGCCCGGATGGTATTTGTAGTAGGAGATTTCCCCGTCCATCGGCCAGAAGTTGGTATGGACATCGAAGAAATCCATGTAAACCGACACCTGGATCCGGTCATCCTTGAAATATTCCTTTTCATAGACCCTGTCAACAATCACGACCTTGCCGTCAGCGATGGAAGTGATCATCTTGCTGTCCCCTTCAGGAATATCCCTGTCCGGAACCCTGTGGAACCAGAACACAAAGAAGGCGAATGCCAACAGGATGACCGTTATCGGAATCGATATGTACAGATTGTGAATGAATATCAACGTGCATGCTATCAGGACTGAAATCACCGCCCAGTTGATCCCTATTGTTCCGTGAGAGTCCTTGTCAACTTTTATCTTCTTCATATCGCTTGTATATTCATTAATTGATTATCAGATTGTTGGTTAAAGCAGGTCGAAGATCGCCAGATAAATTGCCCCGAACGGCATGGCCATGAGAGTGCTGTCGAACCTGTCCAGAAAGCCGCCGTGTCCCGGGATGATCTTGCCGGAATCCTTTACTCCATAGACTCTTTTCCACTGAGACTCAAACAGGTCGCCATAGACTCCGGTCACGGACATTATAAGTGACAGGATGAGGCAGTGGATGAGCGGGAACTTCAATATTCCGAACTCATAAAGAGCGAACGCCGCCAGAACCGAGCTGACAAGTCCGCCGATGAATCCTATCCAGGTCTTCTTTGGCGACACGGACGGAAAGAGCTTTTGCGGGAATATCTTGCCGAGAGATATTCCGAATGCGAACGCCCCGACATCCGAGCACCATATTATGATGAAGAAACAGAGGAGCAGGTTGCCGCTGAAGTTCCCGGCTTTGTCAAAGGCTATGAGGTTTGAGAGCGCTATCGGAACCGCGATGTACAAAAGTCCCGTGTAGATGTTCGAGAATTTGCCATATTCCTCCTTGTCCTTGACGTACAACGAGTTGATCATCACGATGAAGATCGGAACCATCGCGAAGGCCACGAATCTTATAGGAATATGATAGGAGGCCGTGGCGAACAGCAGTCCGAAAAGGAAGATCGCGGCGATGATCGCAAGCACCTTCGAGAAGGTGTAGCTGTTCCCCATTGTGATGTGGTAGAACTCCAGCAGCATCACGGACATGATGAATATTATCAGTCCGGCGAACAGGAACTTGTTGAACATCAGGCAGGCCAACATCCCAAGGATGAAGACCACGCCTGAAATGGATCTGACGACAACGTTATTCATCTCCGTTTTCTGTTACCTCGGTTTCCTTTTGAGCCGGCTCTTCGCCATCCTCGGTCGGTTTGACTTTCGGGCCGAAAATCTTCTCGATGTCCTCGGCGAAGATCACTTCCTTGTCAAGGAGAATCTGTGCCATCTTGACGAAGCCTTCCTTGTGCTCGGTCAGAATCTTGTAGGTTCTGTCGTGAATCTCTTTGACAAGATCCTTAACCTCCTGGTCCATAAGCTCGGCGGTCTTCTCGCTGTAAGGCTTTGTGAGGTCGTAGCCCTTTGATCCGGTCGAATCATAGAACGACACCTCGCCGACTTTCTCGCTCATTCCGTAGTACTGCACCATGTTGTAGGCCATGCGGGTAAGTCTCTCAAGATCGTTCAACGCGCCCGTGGCCGGCTCCCCATTGATGATTTCCTCGGCCACACGTCCGCCGATCAACGCGCACATCTTGTCCATGAGATAGGACTTGGACAGGATTTTTCTCTCGTCAGGCAGGTACCAGGTAAGACCGAGCGCATCCCCTCTCGGGATGAGACTGACCTTGAACACTGGATCTGAATATGGCAGCAGCCATCCCACAGTAGCATGTCCGGCCTCATGGTATGCCGTCGTCCTCTTCTCCGCCGGAGTCATAATCGAACCCTTGCGCTCAAGTCCTCCTACAATCCTGTCAACAGCGTCAAGGAAATCCTGACGGTCAATCTCCTTCTTGTTTCTTCTGGCCGCTGTGAGCGCCGCCTCGTTGCAGACATTGGCGATGTCCGCCCCGGAGAAGCCAGGCGTGTGCTGGGCCATGAATCCAAGATCAAAATCCTTGGCGATCTTGAGGTTGCGGGTGTGGACCTTGAATATTTCCTCCCTTTCCTTCAGCTCAGGAAGATCGACATGAATCTGGCGGTCGAAACGCCCGGCCCTGAGGAGAGCCTTGTCCAGAATGTCCGCCCGGTTGGTCGCCGCAAGTATGATCACACCGGAATTGGTGTCGAAGCCGTCCATCTCGGTAAGCAGCTGGTTGAGCGTGTTCTCACGCTCATCATTGGATGAAAACCCTACGTTCTTCCCTCTGGCTCTTCCGACCGCGTCGATCTCGTCAATGAACACGATGCAAGGAGCCTTCTCCTTGGCCTGACGGAACAGGTCCCTGACTCTGGAAGCACCCACACCGACAAACATCTCGACGAAGTCTGATCCGGATATCGAGAAGAAAGGTACGTTGGCCTCTCCCGCCACAGCCTTGGCCAGCAAGGTCTTGCCGGTTCCCGGAGGCCCAACAAGAAGGGCTCCCTTTGGAATCTTTCCTCCAAGTGCCGTGTATTTCTGAGGATTCTTGAGGAAGTCCACAATCTCCATAACCTCATCCTTTGCTCCGTAGAGTCCGGCCACGTCCTTGAAAGTGACGTTGACTTTTTCCTTGTCGGCCAGCTTGCCGGTGGATTTGCCGACATTGAAGACACCTCCCGGGCCTCCGGCTCCTCCGCCCATGTTCCTGTTGAAGCCACGGAACATCCAGATCCACATGACGATGAGGAGGATCGGGAAGATTATCCATTCGAGGATGCTCGACCACATCCGGCTGTCGTTCTCCATGACGATCTTGACCTGACTCTCGTCAGCCGGAAGCTTCGCGTTAAGCTCTCCGAACTCTTTCTCGGCGTCGAACTTGTCAGACACGAGGAATATGAAATGAGGAGAGGCCGGAGGGACTTTCCCGCCGAATTTGTCGGCGTATTTGCTCAGCCGGTCAGGACGGACCGTGATGTTGCCTTTGAAATCGTTTCTTACGAAATCAATCTCCTTGATGTCCCCTTTCATGAACATCTCCTGAACCTCGGCCCATTCTATTTTCTGAGGATTGGCTCCGCTGTTGTTGAAAAGCATCCATCCGATGCCGAGAATAAGAATCAGGTACAACCATGAAAAGTTGAATCTCACACGGATCACCTTCTTTCTTGGCCCATTGCCGTTCGGTGTGTTTGAGTTATTCGGCATCTGTCTCTTTCTTTTTGGTTTTAGGAACTCGCCTTTCCTTGTACTCCTTGTGGGGAGCGTCGGCCCAAAGCTCCTCCAGCCTGTAGAACTGGCGGTACTCTGTAAGGAAAATGTGGGCCACGATGTCACCGTAGTCCAGAATGATCCAGAAATTATTCTCAAGGCCTTGAGTGCGCAGCGGCTTCCTGCCTTCCTCGCGCATCTTGGCTATGACATTGTCAGCGATGGCGTTGACATTCGTTGTGGAGTCCGCATTGCAGATCATGAAATGATCCGTGATGGCGGTACCCAATGGCCTGAGGTCTATGTCAATGACGTTCTGGGCTTTCTTGTCGAGCATAGCGTCAGCCATAACCCGCAGATCGTGTGTAATCATATCGAGAATGTTTTATATTTTTGCATTTCCATTCAAATGTACAAATATACGACAAATTCTGAACCAATGAAAGAGGAAGTTGACATACTATGGTTGGATGAGGTGGATTCCACGAATAATGAGGCACTCCGTCATATTTCGGAGCTTGACAATCTGTCGGTTATCGCCGCGGTTCACCAAACTTCCGGGCGTGGACAGAGGGGAAACTCTTGGCTGACCCACGCAGGGAAGAACATGACATTCTCAATGGTCGTCAAGTTTGGTGATGGCGCATTGCCTCCTCTTGAGGCTTCACGGCAGTTCGTTCTGACCCGTTGCGTGACATTGGGTGTGTCGGATTATCTGGAATCCGAGGGGATAGACTGCTCGGTGAAATGGCCGAACGACATCTACGTCAGGAACAAGAAAATCTGCGGTATGCTGATAGAAAATACATTGACAGACACCTTCCTTACCGCGAGCGTGATTGGGGTCGGGCTGAACGTCAACCAGAATGAGTTCCCGCCGCAACTTGTGAATCCGGTGTCGATGACAATGCTGACCGGAAAGGAATATGACATCAGGGCGGAATTGCCGAAACTTTGCCGCTTTATACACCACAGACTATGCAGCTACGACAACGCCTATGAATATGCCGCCAGACTCTATCGGTTCGGATCGTTCAATGAATATGTCGTCTGCTCGACAGGGGTGCCAGTACGTGCCAGAATCGTCGGGGTCTCCGACCGTGGTATGCTTTGTCTTGAAACGGAAAAAGGCGAACGTTCCGAGTTCGCCTTTAAGGAGATAAGTTATGTCATCTAACGAAGTTCGGCAATAGCTTTGGCCGGATTCTCGGCTTTGAAGACAGAGCTTCCCGCAACCAACATCGTCGCTCCCGCGTCAGCCAGGATTCCGGAGTTGGAAGCGGAGACTCCTCCGTCCACCTCAATGTCCTTGACAGTACCTCTTCTGTCCATCTCGGCCTTGAGGGCTTTGATTCTGTCGATTGACTCCACGATGAATTTCTGTCCGCCGAATCCGGCGAAGACTGACATGATCAGGAAGAAGTCCACGTCCTCGATGTACGGGAACAATCTTTCGACCGGGATGTCAGGGTTGATGGCAAGTCCGGCCTTGGCTCCGCAGGACTTTATCAGCGCAATGATGTCCTTGGGTTCCTT
>OKUU01000691.1_pt1 | contig 10612 bp, 4 predicted proteins | sample 1606561 | NCBI WGS metagenome assembly OKUU01 (sample SAMEA3882506, study PRJEB24775) | human gut metagenome | biome: human-associated habitat; feature: intestine environment; material: feces | place: Netherlands | collected 2009/2010
CTCAATCGGCAAGTTTGAGTGCTTTTTTGTAATTTTAATCGAACAAAGACCAGTCTATTTCTTCCTTTTCCTTCCAAGCAGATTCAAGACAACCTTGTATGTGTGCTTGAACTCCAAGAGTGAAGGATGTCAACTCTTCAATATCTTTGAATGTGTATAGAAGAGGATTGGCATCAGAACCAAGTTTGACAGTCGGCATTGACTTCAAATCTCCATCCTTGGCCAAGCCATAAGCCAAGGTGTAGTTTCGCTGATTTTCATCAGACAGCCACACCTGATGACCATTCCACTCATAGCCCTCCAATATCGCTTTCTGTGCGTTTGAATTGATTTGAGTGATAATAGTATCTTTCACCTCTTCCAAAGTCGGCTGATGATTAAATGTCTTGCGCCAGTTCCAGCCAACTTCATCGTCATCATCCTTGCCGAATCCATAGAACAAATCCCAACGGTTTCGGCCAACCTTCATCAATCCGTCTTGACGAATTGGAGAACCATAAATCTTTTCCATCTTCTGTTGTTGTTTAAAAGTAAATAAACTGCCGTTCAAACCTTGTTTAAGTGAATCGGTATTTTACCTTGTTTCCATCAAAGACCTCACTCTCAATCACAGTTGTGAATGGGAAACAATCCTCGATGTCACTTGCTTTGTCCAAGATTTGTTTCATTTCCTCAGATGCCGTGAAGAACTTTGCCCATTCTCCAGTCTTGGCATCCTTGAAGCTTACGATGTAACGACCTTCACCTTGTGAGGTCTTCACATCCTTCTCATAGTCGTGGATTTCGATTTCCTTGTTGACAATGGCACTCAGTCTGACAGCCTTGCCAGGGAATCGTTTCTTTCCATCCTCTGGAGTATATGTAATACCCAGTTCACTAAATTTCTTCATACGTCTATTTGTTAATTTGAAAAATAAATGTTTGCAATCTGCATGACAAGCCATTCCTTTGAAAGATCCAATGATTTCTTGCCTTCGTTTGCGACTCTTGACCTTGGCAAGATGCCTGGCTGTTTTCTGCTTGGTTCTTTTTCTTACTAAGGAATAATCCTCGTAATGAACAAATCCCAAATAATCAAGTCCAACGCTTACAGGCCTAACAGCTTCACTTGGCTTGATGTGAAGTCCAAGCTTAGAGAGTTCTTCATGCAATATGTCACGCCACTTCCAAAGTTCTCTCTTATCAGTGGACATCATCACTATGTCATCACAATATCTGTAATAATAGCGGATTCCTACGACTTCTTTCATATAATGGTCTATGGGTGACAAGTGGAGGTTTGCAAAGCATTGCGAACTTCTTAGTCCTTTTGAAAGCCCTTTGGGTAGCAAATGAACAAAGTTTGAAAAGATTTTTAAGACAACAGGATCACTTACGTATTTTTTCAAATCTTCATACATCAAATCTTGATTTATGGAGTCATAGAAATGATATATATCACATTGATAGTAATATAAATGCTCCTCACATTCATGTATGTCATTTTCAACAATATGGTGAAGATAGTGCATACCTCTTCCCTTAATGCTTGCAGCAGAAGTCTCAATCACCGTTGGATATACGTACTTTTCAAAGACACTCATAATTGCATGACAGCCAATTCTATCAACAACCGGAGGTGCTTGTACATCTCTTTCCTTTGGACCATCTTTCACATGAAGGTTTTTGAAACCTGTTATGCGGAAAGTACCATCCATAATGTGTTCACGGAGATATGTTTTGATTGTCTCTTCTTTCTTTCTTAGTCGCTCTTCTTGTTCTGGCTTCAGATCTTTCACCACATAGTCAAAACTTTCGTTGAGGTTTTCGATTGAGACAATCTCCGGGACCAAATTGTTCAATGTCTTAAAATCATTCATAAGCCTTCAGGACTCCTATTTATGTTTCGGCTTTCCACAATATTGTGCTGTTGCCGAGGCTCGGGGTTCTCGCATGTACGATGGGCAAGCACGTTGCCGATTGCATGGGTGCGATGAAGCTGTCTAAAGACAGGTAGTTCTTAATTCGAGACGAGTGCCGATGTTCGCACCCGAGTACGATGAAGCGCCGACCGCATACGCATAAGCGAGACCGCCACCCGCATTCGCACCGCTGCTGGCACGACACAGGACACGACCGTTGAACCCCTCTACCTCCCCTTTGGGGACTGCAAAGGTACATAAAATTTTTCAAAAATCGACCGCCATGGGCGGTAAATTGAGGTGGAGCACCTTTTTTAGAAGGTCTCCACCTTACGCTTTGACGCTTTTCCGCCATCACGCTGCTTTCAGCTCTATCGCTCCCTTGAAGGCGAGACGAGTGCCGATGTACGCATTCGAGTAAGACGAAGCGACGTACGCACTCGCAAAAGCGAGACCGCCAAACGCAACCGCATTGTAGTAGGCACGACACAGGACACGACCGCTGCTATGGCTATACCAATAGATGTCCGTGTAGTTCTGATTCCACTTGCTGTTGTCGCTTGTGAGCTTTGTTGGAACAAGATCAGCATGTCTTCCAAATCTTACACGTCCGATGCAATAGCCGTTGGCATTGATGCCTTGCACGGCTCTCTCTGTTTGAGTGAATGGGTCATAGATATGCCAGACACAATCCAGGGGATCACCCGATGTTGCAACCATCTTGCTTTTCTTGAAACTTGTGAAGCTCTTGATGTTCACACCTACGTTGTCCATCCACTCACAGTTGCAAGCCAAGAAGTTCTCTATGCCGAGCACCTTGTTTCCCATGCCATTGTTCCAAGGACTGTTTGCCTTTCCGATGGAGTTCCAATAGCCTGTCTTATAGTTGTTAGTCCATCCATTGCTGCTTGATGAGCCAACACCACGACCATAGCCACACACTGCCTGTGCATCACGGTTTCCTATGAGTGCATAGAAGAGGTTTGCCACATCCTTGCTGGTCTCGTAGTCTATCATCTGATAACCCTTACCTCTCAGCCATGCCAAGTTTTGGAAGTCCTTGTAGGTATAGTGCAAGGTAAGATCGGCTATGTCTGTAGGGTCTATGTTCTGCACGTTTCCCTCGCTGTCATACGTCCATCCTGTGTATGTATTGCTGTTGTTGTCACCTAACTTTGCAGCGACACCAGTCACGCTTCTCAGGGTTCCGTTGAGCATGGCTGCCTCATAGATTCCGACAAGTTCTGGCTTGTGCTCCACCCAGTCAGGCTCGATAGCCTCCAACTCAGAACTGTCAACTGCAAGTGCTTCTCCATCCGCATTGACTACCTTCACGGCAAAGATGAAATACTTTGAGCCATCTGGAACCGATGTGAAGGTATAGTCGCCTTCCATGAAGTCTGTATCTGATGCCATGCCTGTCAAGTTGTATATGTCGATGACTGATCCATCTTCCTTGACGAACACACCACCGATACGGCTGCTTGTCACCCCAGGCCAACGTACCTGTCTCATGCCTTCCACATCCATCTTGTATGCGTTGTAGCTCGCATTGGTGCGAACGAACGTCGATGAGCTGTCTATTTTAAGGTTTCCAGAATCATCGTAGATGTTTGTGTCAATGGAGTCTGTACAAACGGAACAACCAGCCATGAGCATGATTTCCGTTAGCTTTACTTTCTTTGTGACACTTGCACTTGACATCGGCTTTGTCTGTAGGCTCGAATAGAACAAGTACTTTCTGTCATGCTTGTAGTCGTTGATGCCCTTGTACCAGTATCGCCCGATATACATGAAGGCATCATACTCACCCTTGTCGTATGTGTTTTCAAGCGAACGACCGTCGGCAAGCTTCGAGTAGTCGCTTTCATCCAAAGGAATGCAATTCATCTTGGAACTTCCCTGGTCGTAGATGCCTATGACTGGCTTCATGTCATTCCAAATTTGCAGGACATGTGCAGATGCCTTATATTCGTTGCTGTAGTCGTAGCCTGTCTTGTTGTCAAGGTTGGTGATGTTCTGAGGATCGTTCACCGTGTCATCAAAGACAACTCCACTGTATTGGCTGTTATATACATTCAACTCAGGGAAGTAGGCTTGCAATGTTTCAAGCGTCTCCTTGGAGATGAAGTCTGTCATTATCCATCGGCCTGTCAAGCCTGAGCATTTTCCGCTCTCACCATAAGATGTGCCATTCACGTCAAGTCCAACGGCTCCACTGTCCTTCAATGTTTGGAGAATGCTTGATACTCCAGATACATTCACGTCCGTCAAACGGATGAACTTAATGTTAGCACCACCATTGATACAGTCGAGCAACAACTGGGTACTGCTGATCTTTGGGCTATTTGTCACAAGCACACTTCTCACACCATCAAGGCCATCAAAGGAGAGGCCTCCAGGATATTGAAGCCTTGGAAGGTTCTTGAAAGAGAGACTTGTCATCGTAGATGGTAGTTGCAGCGTCTCGATTGGCGAGGTCTCTGCGAGGTCTATTGATGAAAGAAGTGAGTTCTTGGCAAGGACTGTCTTCAATCGTGGGCAATAGGTAGCCGTAATTGACGTAATCTTTGTATTTCTTACGTCAATAGAGGTGAGGAACGGCTTGTTTCCAAGGTTCAGTTGAGTGATGGATCCACTTCCTTCCACGGTCTGGTAATATTCGCCACCAAGAATCAGTTCTTGCAACATTTCACAGTTGGAGATGTCCCAGCTCTCAGCCTTTGGGGTGCAACCAGACAGGTCAAGCAAGGCAAGGTTCTTCGCTCCAAACACATAGAGCATGGTTCCTGCACCAGTTGCCGTCATTCCACTTCTGAGCGTGTAGCTCTCACCTGCCTTCAAATAGCAACTGTCCACGCAAGCGTCGGCACGATCCACGCCTATTCCAAAGAATCCATCCTTTGCAGCTCTGATGTTGATGGTGATGTCGCTTCCGACGGCACGCATCTTGAATGGGTTCTGGTAAAGTTCGCCCACTTGGTAATATCCATCACGATAGGCAAAGCGTTTTCTGAATGTCTCAGGGAGATCGTCAAGACGTAGCCCATGAACCGCATAGTAATAGTTGGCTCCAGCGGTGGAGTTCTCTATGTACTTTCTTTCGCCATCGAACGATGAGATGACCTTTGCCCATTTGCTGAGTCGGTCTGTCAACCACAATTTGGTGCAACCTTGCGCTGAGAATATCTTCATGCCGTCTGCCTCTGCGTTTCGCATGTCCTGTGCGATGTCATGCAAGGTGACTGCGTTTTCCCCATTTCCATCAAGCCAAAAGACTGCCGCCTTGTATGACTGCTGGAACATTACGCTGTTCCAGCCCTGGTAATAATGCTTAGGGTCATTTACGGCATCCAAGTCCCAAGGAACAGTGAGACCACAGTCGTTGTCATAGTTCCAGACACAATCGCCATCATACCAGTGGTTGAAGTATGCTCTCTTGTTTCCATCCGTGTCCTTGTAGAAAGACAGCATCATGTTCTTGCTTCGCTGATCGACTGCAAGGATATAATCGCTTGCGCATACATAACACAAGGTGCTGCGGACGTTGGCAAACTTGTGAAGCTCGTGCGACCACTTGGCAAGACGGTTCTCCTTTGTTCCGCTCACCGTTGCCCCATCAAGGGTGATGTCGCCATCTGCCTCTGTGAGGTCGTTGCTACATTGCTGTGTAAACAAGAGGAAATTATAAAGGTCGTATGGAACCTTCTTCCCAGACTCATAGAGGGCATTCAAGTCATCATCGTCAGGGTATCGGCATTCATAGTAGGAAAGCCAGACTGGCTTGCCTGTCGCCTCGTCAATCCTCATCATGTCATCCACGCTGTCCACGCCCTTTAGCCAACAGAGATAATCATATTTCAGATACTCATAGCACGTCGTTGGATTGAGAACCCTTCCAGTGACAGTCCACTTTCTCGTAGCCTTGTCATAGGTCATGGAGCCAGTGGTGTCCATCCAGTTTCCACCGCTATACTTGGCGTACTTGTCATCAGAGGTGTGATAGACTGCCGTCCAGTCATATTCGGTCACTTTGTCCGCCTTGACCTCTGCAAGGCTCTTCGATGTTTCCGTTGGGTCTGCCACGGCCGTGGTCTCTATCATGGAGCCTGTTCCATCGTTCTCGATGAATATGTTGGAAGGACCGCAATACTCGGAAAGCATGTAGATGTTTCCAGCCACGAGCGAGGAAGTGTCCTTCATCACCTCATCCTTGAAGTCCGTGAGCTTTTGGCCCTTTGCTGCCACAAGTTCCTTGAAGTCGCCATAGTTCAGGCAGTCTGCCGTATAGCCGTCAACCTTCTCGAAACCAAAGAAAGAAGGATTATTCTTGTCCACGTTGAAATTGGCCTTCGCATGGAAGTAGGCGTATGACTCATTGGTGGCATCCACGGAGTTGATGTCCGTCCTGAAAAGTGCGCAAGGAACTGAGTCGATGGATGTATTTAGTGTCTCACTTCCCTTGTATGCGTTCTGGGCTGGTGTCATATAACCTTCACCAAGGGCACGTTGGAGCTTGTTCATCAGTTCCATCGTAGCTCCATTGTTTGCGCCACCAGAGTCGGAGTAGTCCACCTTGATTGTCGCCACGTTGAACCACATGCCGTCTTCCTTCACACGAATCTTGCCCTTGGCTGCCATCTTCTCGCATAGCTTGAATTTCTCCAAGTCTTCACCTGTGAAGTCTTCCTCTGTATGGAGCAAGATGACCTTGCAGCCCTTGAACTTGCCCTTCTTGTTCTTGACAGGACGGAGTGAAGAGGTCGTGCCTTGGTTTACGGTTGGAACCATCAGCACCTTGAAGTCTTGCCATGGACGGTCTGGGAACCTGACTATCCAGTCGAAGTAAGCCTTGGTTTTCTTGTCGCCATCAAGTTTGTCCAGATAGCCAGGATAGTTCTGCTCGATGTTGTCCGTGTCGGCATTTTTAAGGAGTGTGACACAACAAAGCCCTGCATTCATGCAGGCTTGCATGGTTGGGCGGTCCTTGGTCGTTCCCTCAGCTGTCTGCGATGCCATCACCAGGTTCTTCTCATACTCACTGAGCATTTCCTTGGTGTCCTTCAAGCCCACAAGGTAGTTGTTGAGTGCCTGGCGGAAATTGAAGTATGTAGCCCATGCCGTAATCTTATACAGGTAGATGTCTGCACTGGTACCGTCGAAGTCGATGGTGTGTTCGTTTGTGGTGAACTTCCCTGCGTCATAGTAACAAGCACCAGCTTCGTCACCATTTCGGAATATCTTGATGCTTCCTATACCAGAGTATGGGGCGATGGCAGAAGGCTCTATCACGATGTCGAAGCGTGTCACTGTGTCCTGGGCGTAATACACCACGGCTGTCTGTTGCGCTCCAAGGTCATCTGGGTTGGTTGCCGTTGCGCCATCACAGGTGAAGACCAGTTTCTCACCAGTGAGATAGAAGCCCACCTTGTTGTCGCCAAGGCAGTCTATCAATTTCACGTTTCTGTCTTCCACATTCTTGACCTTGACCGTGAAGCTGATGGCCATTCCATTCTGTTCAATGCTGTTGGATGCAAAAGGCTTGTAGTCGCACACCGCCTTCATGTTCTCAGCAATACGTAGGGACATGATGCCCTTGTCGTTGTCCGTTCCATAGGAGGAAGTACCAAAGGAATCCTTGACAAAGCCATTGGTGCTCCAGTTTGACCCTTCCACGTTGATGGAGGTCTCACCGTCCTTGATGGCCTTGTCTTCCTCGCTGTTCGAGCGTGAGTCCATGGTGATGTTGAACACTCGCTGTGTGCTCACTTCCTCCACATCGACCAGACTTCCGTCAATCACGAAGGATGCTGCCTGTGATACGGAATCCCCACATTCCACATATACGTCGATGGTCTTGGAGCCATCATGTACGCTTTCAAGCACCTGCTTGTTATACGTGTATGTCTGCGAGCGATACGCCACGCTGCTGTTCTGTACCGTTCCATCGTAAAGAATCCCAGCCTTGGGGTTGTTATCGTTGGCCACATATAGCGCATAGTCGATGGAGATTGACTCGTAGAGCTTGCGCTTGCCTTGGATTTCGTCCGTGTACCATCTTGTGGCTACAATGGGAGTGTTGTTTCCTTCCTCCACGACCATGACTGAGGTATGGAGGTAATTGCCAATGACACCGCTTCCCACATCCTCGCCATGGATTCTCAGTGGATAGGCTCCATGTGTCAGTGAAGTTCCCAGACAGTTGCGTGGGTCTATGTTGACGGAATGCGAATAAGTGTCCGTGATGATTGACGAGCCAAGTTCCTGCCATTGGTTGTTGATGTAGATTTCCGCAATGGCCTCGATGCCCTTGTCGCTGGCGTTGTTGGCAAACTTATACATCGGGATGCTCTTTGCTGATCCACCGACGGCAAGCGAGGTGTTCTGCGTGAAGTTGAGTGTCTGGACGCTTGTGATGGTCACATCGACACCAGAGACATTGATGTTTCTCGAACCGTTGTTTCCTGCGTCATCGTATGCCACCAACTGGAAACGCTTGGTGGTTGCCGTCACGAAATAGGAGCTAACGTCTATGCCAAAGTCGTATGTGTCGCCCGATGCCGACGAAGCCTTGTTGACTGAAAGGGTTTCGAGGACTTGGTTTGTGTCCCTGTCCTTCAACACGATTTTCTCTATCATGTTGTAGATCTCGCCACCTCCTTGTGTGGTGATGCTTCTGATGGCTGCCTTGATGAGCACGGTACTTCCAGCCTTGGCGTAAAGTGGTGAGTTTTCAAACTGGATGCTCACAATGGTACCAGAGCCGCCACCGCTGCCTGTGCCAACAGGGAATTGTTGCTCATCACCAATTCCCTCTCCCTCGGAATTGGCAAGTTGAAGCTTGACCACTCCTTGGGTCTCGGTGTCCACCTTGATTTGTGAAGGAACGTTCTTGTATGCGCCTCCTGTGGAGAAAGCGTCCTTGCCATCCTTTTCAGGCTCATCCTTTGTCTCCACCTTCGAGCCACCGCCAAAGTCACTCCAAAGACCCACTTCACCGATGTCCGTCACCTCGCCCTGAAATTGCTTGGTGTCCATTTTGTTCTCACCAGTGGAGTATGAGATGATGAGACCTTTCTTCGCATAGATGACTCCAGTCTTCTCCTGGTATTTCAGGAGGGCTGAGACAGCGGTCTCCAAAGACCAGAATTTTCCCACGTCTGGACTGCCCACAAGCTTGTCGATGATGAGGTATGTCTCGGAACCTGCTGCGAGTGAGCCAAAGTCCTTCCAGTTGTCCGTGTTGAGCCAGTTTGTCTCGGTCACGGTCTTGCCCACGTATTGGTAAGTCTTCCAAATGCTCGCTGACATCTCGAAGGAAATGATCAGACCGCTCACAGCCTTGCCTTCCTTCCATGCCACATGAATGGCAGACATGCTCTCGTTCTGGCTGTCTGAAAGTTGGTAATAGCCAGTGATTGGAACCTCGTTTGTGGCATTGAATATGCTTGCAGGGGGTTGCCTTTGGAGCTATTTGCACCATGTCGTTGCCTGTCCAGATGTAAGGAACCTTTCCCATGACATCCACATAGATGACAGATTCACGAATGGTCTGCTTCACCCATGTCGGTTTGATTTCTCCATCCACCATAAGATCCTGAAGTTTTTCCAGCAACTTGCCTGTAGAGGAATATCTGTATGAGTTTACGATGGAGGCAGATGGAGTGTCCCAGTAGGACACCATGACCACATCATAGACTTCTTCTGGAAGGTGGGAGCTTGGCACTTTCTTGTTTGAGTCAAGCGGGGCGATGCCGCCTGCCTTGCCAATCTTGTCCGTGATGGCTTTCACGGTTGCCGCATTTGCCACGGCAAGGCTCTCACGGATGTTGTCTGCCAAGGCTTTGCCACCACAAAGTGTCCATTCCGTCCATCCTTCATCCTTTGTGTGGGTTCTGGTATATTCGGAAAAGACAGTTCCGCTTGTTATCTGCTTTTCTGCATTGAGGGCGATGGAACCTCTTGCCACCTGTATGCAATATTCCTGGTCATAGCCAATGACAAACTGGCTCACCTGTATATTCACACCGTTGAGCTGCGCCCTCATCTCACCTACAAACTTGAAGTTATCGGAGGTGGCACATGCTGCATCAAGTTTGTTTTGAAGCTGGGCTTCCTTGGTGGTGTCGCCATCTGTGAGATTGCCAAGCGAGACGAATGGGTCGCTCAGTGCGCTGCTGTTGTCGCTGGTTCCCTGGAGTCGTTTCAAGAGTTCCGCATCACCATTTGTGCGGTTGGTCTGTTCCGTGTCGATATGGGCTTGCAAAGTTGTGTCCGCTTTGGCTCGATCAATGATTTCCTGGTCAACCTGTTGCTGTAGGGCATAGATGCTTCCAAGATTACCCATCAATAACCAAGAATCTGTGTCATTGCCCTTTTGGAAGGCATAGACATTTCCACTCTCTTGCTGGGTGGAGTTCTTTGCGTCGTATATGGCTACGAGCTGGCCAAAGCGAAGTGCCTTGCCATTGCTGCCTATAGGAGCCGTGCTGTCTGCCTTCATTGCTGCATAGCTCTTGTACACCTGATGAATGCCAAGGCCATCAGCATTCTGCTCCATATCGGCAAGGTATGCCAAAGTATCGGCATGAAGGCTGCCAACTTCCTCTGGGGAGATACTATCTACCTGCGTCTTGCGACGCAAGGTTTCTGCACGCTGTTGTAACTTGTAGATTGATTCCATAGTTTATTTGTTTGATTTAAACTCACTA
>OKUU01000696.1_pt1 | contig 10587 bp, 9 predicted proteins | sample 1606561 | NCBI WGS metagenome assembly OKUU01 (sample SAMEA3882506, study PRJEB24775) | human gut metagenome | biome: human-associated habitat; feature: intestine environment; material: feces | place: Netherlands | collected 2009/2010
GAACCACTAATTAAACGACCATATATTGTATTTCCGAACAACAGTCCGATTGTAAGACTACTCTGAAGGAATCCGTATTGTATCGATGACGAGTCAAATTGCAATTGCGCAATAGCTGGCAAAAGAGAATTCAGAGAGCCGAATGCCACACCACTAGAAATATCGATTAATAGGAAACCAATTGCCAAGTGCTTCGCGCTAAGATCACTAAATGCAGTCCTGTTTTTTTCATTTTTGCTTATCCCCTCTTTATCATTAATCTCGATAACCGACGGAACATCTCGCAGCAACCAGAACGACGCGGCAAAAGAAAGCGCGTCTAATGCAAGAACAGCCTCCGCCCCAAATTGAGCGACAACAAAACCGCCGGCAACTGGCCCCAGAACCATCATCAAATTCTGCAGAAACCCAAACGAATTATTAATTACGTCGCGATTGATACTATTCGTATTGGCTCTTAACAACGAGTAAAAGCAGGGCATTTCAACCGTTCGGCAAAGCGATACCGCGCACGTAATAGCAAACATACTCCATTTACTATCAACAAAAATATAGCAAACGAATAATCCCGCGCGAATTAAGTCTGCCAATCTCATGGCCTGCAGTGTCCCGATACCCATCTTCTGAGGCAGCTGCGCGAGCGCAACTGAAAACAGAGAGGGGGCAAATCTGCAGCAGACCATCAAAGCAGTTGCAGAAACATCGTGAGTTACCTCGTAAATCAGCATTGGCAAAGCAATATTCGCACACCAATTGCCTATTTCGCTTATCCCTCTAGCAATATATAGGACCCGAACCGGATGGCTAGCTCTCAATACCGTGAACATCACGATTAACCTCGTATTTCAGGCCTCGCTCATCCCTTAATAGGAATCCATAATCAACCAAGTACCGCCTCAACACGGCATAATCAGGATAGAGCTGTGACAGCACACGATTAACCTGAAGCTCCGTATAACTTGTATTTAATTCAAAGAAAGAGACGGCCCATAGCAGCATGATTCTTTTATAGCTTTCCTTTTTTGGAATTGAAACCAGCTCGCCATTCTTGAGAAATCGTTTTTTAAAGTCTATTAGCTCATCCATTCACATCCTCCATTTCATACGCATCTAATACTAAAAATGCATACGCTTTAGGTCATCGCATTCGGCTTCTTTATTCGAACTAAACTCGAACTAATCTAAATGATTTGCTCAAACACTCTTCGAAAGCTCGTTTTTCACTCTGAGTAAAATGCCCTTCCCAGTCAGTCCACGAACAGGAAGGCAACTCACAGCGAGCGGAGTCGAAGCCCTCTGCCGTCGGTCGTTCAAAATGCACGACAACCTTTTCGATATCCTCATCTGCAATCAGGTCAGAATGAACGACCTCGGTACCGTCTTCGAATGTCATATACGGGTACATCACGTAAACCACCTCGCAATCGTAAATCCAGTTTAGCATCAAGCTATTGCACCAAAGACAGCAAGCCCCCCCTTGATGAGTTGATGGTATCTGTTAAATGTCACGTACGATTCACATCTGGTGGGTACCCTGATGGCTACACGAAACGAAGCAGATTTACACCGGGAGGACCCCGTATGACAACCAAGTACACCGACGCGCCGCGCACACGTGTCATGACGCCGGCATCGCTCAACAACGGCGTTCACGAAAACCATTCCATCGGCCAGACCATGGCCATCGCGCCCAAAAAGGGCCTGTTTGACGACATTTCCATTCCCCAGATCATCGCCGGCGCCGCAGCTGCCGCTACGAGCGTCGCGCTTGCCTCCAAGATCGGTATCGCCGGATCGGTGATCGGTGCCGCTGTGAGCTCGGTCATCACCGTTGTGTCCTCGCAGGTCTACCGCCACTTTATCTCTGCGAGCGCCGAAGCAATCAAGGGCACGCATGCCGCTGTCGACTACCCTGCCGGCGCCTACGAGCCCGTTGAGCCCGATGTCGAGGAGCACCTAGGTGGCGCCGCGACCACGCAGGAAATGCGCCAGGTTGCGGGACGCGCGACCACAGCGCGCGTCGCCCCTAACAGCCTACGCGCCAAGGCCGCGGCAGAGCGCAGCCAGACGCAAAAGAAGGTCATCGTCTTCTCGATCGCCATCGCCATCGTCGCAGTCATCGCCTGCGCTGGCGCCATCCTTATCACTACGGCCGGTAAGGGTCTGGGCGAGCGTCCCGAGTCAATCCTTTCGTCGCGCACGATCGAGAGCGATGCAAATGGCAACACCCAGTCGCAAGATCAGCAGGCACAGGCGGACGGCACGCAAGACAGTTCTACCTCTGCCGATTCGTCCTCGAACACCCAAAACCAATCGCAGGGCACCGATTCCTCTACGGCCAACAGTGGCACGCCGTCCGACACGACCGACTCAAGCCAAACGACTGACGGTTCACAGCCGAACACGGGAGGCCAGACGAGCGACACCACGTCGGGAACGGGTGCAGCAGACAGTAGCAACACCAACAACTCGAGCGGAACCGCGTCCGGCACGGCATCTGACAACTCGAGCCAAGGCACGGCATCGGGCAACTAAGCACATTTGCCTCTCATAGATAACCGACCTATACAACGGGCGCGAATCGAAAGCGGTTCGCGCCCGTTTGCCTTGGGCGCCGCCATGGCGAACGCCATGCGATGGTAAGATGCTTTACATGTGTAAAGAGGAGATTTGCCATGAGCAAGACAATAGTTAGGCCCACGCTTTCGCTGGGCAACCACATCTATCTGTATCGCCTGCTGCGCGATGCGATTGGATGCGGCAAGCAAACATTTATGACGCAGGTCGAGGAGGCGCTCGCCGCTGGCGACATGACCGCTTATGACCTGGGCTTCGAGTCCACGCGCGAGCTGCTCGAGGAGCTCAACGACTGCGTTAAGCTCACCGTCTTTAAGGGCGGCCGCCTGTATGCCACCGTCATCGCCAACGAGGCCTGGGATGCCGCCCTTGCCAAGGGCGAGGACAAGCCCAAGGCAGCCAAGGGAGCCAAGCAGTCCTACAAAAAGAAAAAGCGCGGTGAGAAGGACCTCAAGGCTGTGCGTCCCAAGCACGTTAAGCGTCCCGAGCCCGAGCCCGTGGCCGAAGTCGCTCCGGAGCCCGAGCCCGAGCCCGAGATCGAAGTCGCTATTGAGGTAACGGTAGAAGCCGAAACCGAAATCACCGCCACGACCGATTCCGAAGTCATATCCAAGCAGGAAGCCACTACGGAGCTCAACGAGGCTCCCAAGCCGACACCCGAAGAAGCCGCTAGCCAACCTGAGGCGCCTGCGCTCCAAAACAGCGATGTCTTTGGCGACGAGGCTGAGGACGATCAGCCCGAAGAGCCCACAGAACAGGACGCTGCCGAGGCGGCATCGGAGCCCGAGGCACCGCAGCCTGCCATCTCACTCACGGTCGTCTATGACCCCGAGAACGCCAACGCCGGCATCACCACCATGGCGTCCACTCCGGTCGAGGCAAAGTCGAGCGTCGAGGACGAGAACGCGACGCAGGTTGAGGTTGAAACTGCAGCTGCAGACGCGCCCGCCACCGTGGAGCCCGCAGATTCCACGATCAAGCCGGAAGCGACGCCGGAGCCCGCACCCGTCATCAAATCCGTGCCCACCTCTGCTTGCGAACAAATTCCCGCACCGGCACCGGCTTAGGTACCCGCAGCGACCCCAACCCCCGCACCTGCAGCGCCCGCCATCCCCGAGGACTTCCCCGTCGATTTCGCAACCGAAGTCTTCTGCCCCGGCCCGCTTCTGCACCAGCTGTCGACCTATCTCCCCTACGGCGCCGACACGCTCGGCATTGTCGGCGAGTACTACTGGATCGCCCGCGAGCGCGGTACCATCGAGGCCGCGCGAAACCGCGCAAGCTTCCCCCTGTGCTACACGCAGGCCGGCGAGCGCCGAGAGGTTACCGTGCGCATCCGCCGCAACACCACCGGCGGTCTCGGAGCCGCCTGGGCCATCGATAAAGTCGAAGAACCCGAGCAGTAACGACAAACGGCTCAAATCCAAACCCGGATTTGAGCCGTTTTTATTAGCATTCATCGATGTTCCGTGACCAACAGCGAGCGGGCCGCAAGTGCCCCAGGTTGCCGTGAAAGAGGAGCGACGCGTACTTCGGTACGCGAGCGACGGTTTGAACGGCAAGATGGGGTGTTTGCGGCCCGCGCAGCGTCGAGCAGTTACGCGGTTCGGAAAACCGCGTAACGATCTAGTCGCGCGTCAGCTTGCGGTGGATACGATGCGGCTGGGCCGCGTCCTCGCCCAGGCGCTCGATGCGGTTGGCCTGATAGGCCTCAAAGTTGCCCTCGAACCAATACCAGTTGCCCGGATTCTCGTCGGTGCCCTCCCACGCCAGAATGTGCGTGGCGACGCGGTCCAGGAACATACGGTCGTGGCTAATGACCACAGAGCAGCCCGGAAACTCGAGCAGCGCCGCTTCGAGCGAGGACAGCGTCTCGACGTCGAGGTCGTTCGTGGGCTCGTCGAGGAGCAGCAGGTTGCCGCCCTGTTTGAGCGTGAGCGCCAGGTTCAGACGGTTGCGCTCGCCACCGGAGAGTACGCCAGCGCGCTTCTGCTGGTCCTGGCCCTTAAAGCCAAAGCTCGCCACGTACGCGCGGCTCGGAACCTCGGTCTCGCCGACCATCATGTGGTCCAGGCCATCCGAGACGACCTCCCACAGGTTCTTGTCGGGGTCGATGCCGGAACGGTTCTGGTCGACATAGGAGATCTTGACGGTCTCGCCCACCTCGAGCTCGCCCGAAGTCAGCGGCTCCAGACCCACGATGGTCTTGAAGAGCGTAGTCTTGCCCACGCCGTTGGGGCCGATGACGCCCACGATGCCGTTGCGCGGCAGGGTGAACGAAAGGTCGTCGATGAGCACACGGCCATCGAACTCCTTGTGCAGGTGATGGGCCTCGAGCACCTTGTTGCCCAGACGCGGGCCCACGGGGATGCGGATGTCGGTCCAGTCGAGCTTCTGGCTTGCGCGGGCCTCGGCCTCCATCTCCTCGTAGCGAGCCAGACGGGCCTTGTTCTTGGCCTGGCGGGCCTTGGGCGAGCTGCGTACCCACTCGAGCTCGGCCTCCATGCGCTCGATCATACCGTCGAGCATGGCCGCCGTGCCGTAGACGCTGCCGGAGCGCATGGCCTCAACCGTGTCGGTGCTGATGCACTTTTTCGGCGCGTCGAGCGAGATGTGCGGCAGCTGCGACGTGCCGTTTGCGAGCGCCTCGAGCGAGATGCCCACGCCGGGGATGATCGCCCCGCCGAGCACGCGCGCCTCACGGTCGATGACGGTCATGGTCGTGGCCGTGCCCATGTCGATGAGCAGCAGCGGCGGGCGGAACTGATCCAGCGCGCCTACGGCGGCGGCCAGCAGCTGTACGCTGGAAAGGCCGGGCAGAACCCGGCAGGAGATGCCAAAGGCCCGCAGCATCGGCAGCAGCTGGGCCGCACCGGAGTAAAACCCGGTGTCGCCGCTGTACACAAGGGCAGCATCCACCTCCGGGTCAGCCGCCAGCGCGGCAAGGACATCCTCAGGCTGATACAGGGCCTTCCGGTGATCCGTGCAGCCCTGCGGCAGCTGTTCCAGCAGGCGCTTTGCCCCCAGGATCAGTCCGGCGTTCTGCAGGGCGGCAAGGCCCTGCGCGGTCAGGCTTTCCGGCGTGCCCGACCCCATCCCGATGAGTGTGATCATTGCAGCATCTCCTTACAATGTGTCAGGATCTGTTCCGCCGTTTCGCCCTGCTCGGCCGGGCGGCGGATGACGATGAGCTGTGCCCCGGTGTCCTGCGCTGCCCGGGCTTTTTCTTCAAAGCCGCCCGCCGCGCCGCCATCTTTGGTAACGAGGAAGCGGATGGCAAACTGCTCCATCAGTGCCCGGTTCAGCGCATAGGAGAACGGCCCCTGCATGGCGATGATGTTCTTATGGGGGATATCTGCCCCCTCGCAGGCGGCAATGCCCTCCCGGGTGGGCAGGACACGGGGAAAAAGCCGTGCCGGTTCCAGCACAGCAAACGCAGAAAGCTCCTTGGCCCCGGTGGCAAGCAGGACATTTCCCTGCGTCCGGGCCAGAAACCCCGCCGCATGGGCCGCGGAGGCAAACACCATGCTCCCGGCAGGCAGCGGGCTTTCGGGCCGGAGCAGGCGGCGGTACTCCGTGCCTGCTGTTTTGCAGGCTGCCCGGATGTTCCGGGTGGCCTCCACGGCATACGGATGGGTCGCATCCACACAGAGGTCAGCCCCCTGCAGCAGGGCGGTCATCTCCTCCGGGGTCAGCCGCCCGCAGTGGACGGTGATGCCGGACCTTTCGCCCTGTTCCTCGGCCCCCAGCGGGGTGGCCACGCTGACCAGTACCTCGGCCCCCAGTGCGGCCAACTGCTTCGAAAACACACGGCCCTCGGTGGTGCCGCTGAATATTACGGCCCTCATGCGCGGTACCCCCGCGGCGTGACCATCCGCCCGCTCAGCTGGCGGGTCTGGGCGTTGCCGACAAATACGGTGGTGAACATATCCACCGGGGTGGTTTCCAGCGCAGCCAGCGTCAGAACGCGGCTTTCCTGCCCCTCCCGGCCAATGTTCCGCACGATGCCGCAGACCGTTCCGGGTGCTTTGCCGTTTGCCAGCAGGATGCGCACCGCCCGCGCCAGATAGTCCGGCCGTCCCTTGGAGGAGGGGTTGTACAGCGCGATGCAGAAATCCCCCATGGCTGCCGCCGCCAGCCGCCGCTCAATGACCTCCCACGGCGTGAGCCGGTCAGAGAGGGAGAGCACACAGAAATCGTGGGCCAGCGGGGCACCCAGCACCGCACCGCCGCTCAGGGCGGCGGTCAGGCCGGGCACCACCTCCACCGTCACGTCCGGGAAGTGCTCGGCCAGCTCCAGCAGAGGGCTTGCCATGCCGTAGACCCCGGCATCTCCCGAGCAGACCAGCGCCACCGCCCTGCCGCTCCGGGCCGTTTCCAGCGCCCAGCGGCAGCGGTCGATCTCCTTGGTCATGCCGGTGGAATAATAGAGCTTGTCCGGGAAGTAGGGGCGCACCAGATCCAGATAGACCGTATAGCCGCACAGCACCTCGGCTTGCGTTAAGGCGCTCTGCGCCTGTGCGGTCAGAAACCGGGGATCCCCGGGCCCAAGCCCGACAACAAAAACAACATTAGGCATCCTGCCACCTCCAATCCGGGGCAAAGGGACGAAGCGCCAGCGCAAAGGTCACGCCGTAGCCCGCCTGTTTGGGAAGAATGATCGTGCCGCCTGCCGCCAGCACCGCCGCCCGCTCGCAGACATTGTCCACACCGGTCACGCTCCGGACAAAGGCCGAAGGTGTGAACTGCCCGGGGGCGTTCTGCAGCTGTGCGGCAGAATAAAACTGCACCGGCCAGCCGTGGATTCTGCAAAATTCCAGCAGGCCCGGCTCATGGGCTTTCAGGTCGATGCTGGCTGCCGCCGTGATGCACACTGCTGCAAGGCCGTGGGCCGCGCAGAACTGTGCAAAGGCCGCTTCCAGCTGTGCGGCGCTGGTCTCCCGCCTGCACCCGATGCCCAGCACACCGATCTTCGGGATCAGGTGCAGCGCATCGCCCGCCGGGAAAAGGGTCAGGGCAAAGTCGGCGCGCTCTGCCTCCCCCGCCGGGATCACCCCGGCAGGGGCCTGCCCGGCAATGGGGAATTCCGAGCGGTACCGCACCGGCCCGCCCGCCAGCAGTCTGCTGCTGACGCGCTTGATGCGCCCCGGCTCCAGCACGGCGCAGTTCTGGTGCCTGGCCCACGCATCTACGGCAAACACCCCGTTGGCATCGGTGGCCGTGGTAATGACCGGCACCGCACCGCAGACCGCCGCCAGCGCCCGGGCCAGATCGTTGGCCCCGCCCAGATGGCCCGAAAGGATCGGCACCGCAAAATGGCCGCACTCGTCCAGCACCACCACGGCAGGGTCCACCGCCTTGCTCCGGCAGTGGGGCGCAATGGCCCGCACCGCAATGCCCACAGCCCCCACAAAGATCAGGGCATCCGCATGGGCGAACTGCTCCGCAGCCCAATCGGCAAGGCCAGGCCCGCCATGGCCGCAGCGGTCTACGGTGCCGGGCAGGGCACTGGCCAGCTTTTGGGCCAGCGCCAGCCCTTTTTCCGTAAAGGCGAGATAGGCGCGGGTCACTGGTCTGCCCCCTTGCGGAACTCCGTCGTAAAGGTTGGGTCGTAGAGCTTGCTCCGCTCATACCTGGTGCCCAGAAACTCCCCCACCACGATGAGCGCCGTCTTGGTGATGCCGTTGGCGCGGGTGCTCCCGGCCAGCGTGCCCACGGTGCAGCGCACCACCTTCTGCTCCGGCCAGCTGGCCTTGTAGACCACGGCGGCAGGAGTCTCCGGCGTGTAGGCTCCGCCTGCCAGCAGGGCTTGCTGCACCTTGTCGATGAGGCCGATGGAGAGGAAGATCACCATGGTTGCCCCATGGGCGGCAAGGCTGGCCAGCTTCTCCTTTTCCGGCACCGGGGTGCGTCCCTCCATCCGGGTGATGATCACGGTCTGGCTGATGGTGGGCAGGGTGTACTCGGCGTTCAGCGCCGCCGCCGCCCCGCAAAAGCTGGACACGCCGGGGGTATCATCGTAGGGGATGCCATCCGCATCCAGTGCGTCCATCTGCTCCCGGATGGCCCCATACAGGCAGGGGTCGCCGGTGTGGAGCCGCACGGTGGTCCCGCCTGCGGCTTCCACCCGGCGCATCACGTCCAGCACCTGTTCCAACGTCATCTCGGCGCTGTTGTAAACGGCGCAATCCGGCTTCGCCAGCCCCAGCAGGGCCGGGTTGACCAGACTGCCCGCATAAATGATGCAGTCGGCTTCCTGCAGCAGGGCCGCGCCCCGCCGGGTGATGAGGTCAGGTGCGCCGGGGCCTGCGCCTACAAAATGTACCATCTCAATGCTCCTTCCATTCGTTCAGCAGTTGTGCGGCAGTGTCGGTGGCTCCCAGCGGGCCGTGCTGGTTGGAAAACAGCACCGCCCCCACCCGGAACGCCCCGCAGGCCCGCCGGTCAAGGTGGAGCTGGACTGCCCGCAGCAGGCTTTCCAGCACCGGAGCCCGCAGGCCGGCGCTGTCCAGGAGTTCCAGACAGGCATCGGTGGTGGCAGCGTTCATCAGGGCGGCGCAGACTTCCCGGGAAGCGCCGCAGAGCGCCGCATGGGTGCAGAACAGCTCGGTGCGGCAGTCAGCAGTGTGGGAATGGGTGTTCATAATGCCGCCCGCCACCTTGACCAGCTTGCCCACATGGCCCACCACAAGCACCTCTTCAAAGCGGGCCGCAGCAGCCATATCCAGCGTATCACCAATAAAGTTCGAGGTTTTCACCACCGGAACAGCGTGAAACTCCGGGTATCTTTCGTGCAGATAGTCCAGTCCGTAATTGCCGGGTGCCAGGATGAGCCGCCTGGGGCTGCCCGCCCGGAGAGCGGCCTGATTCATTTCCAGCTGGATGGTGTCCAGGATCGCCTGCTGGCTCATGGGCTCCACAATGCCACTGGTTCCCAGCACCGAAAGCCCGCCCTCGACCCCGATGTGGGGGTTGAAGGTGCGCTTTGCCACCTCTTCCCCGCCCTCGATGGAGATGGTCACGGCAAAGCCGCCGGTGTAGCAGGCGCTCTCGGCTTCCCTTTGCAGGGCCTCGGCGATCATCTGCCGGGGCACATGGTTGATGGCAGCTTCCCCCACCGGCTGGTCCAGCCCGGCCTTGGTCACCCGGCCCACGCCCTTGCCGCCAGAGATACGGATCTCGGTGGTATTGGGCATCAATTCTACGGCGGCGATCACGGGCAGGCCGGTGGTCACATCCACATCATCCCCGCCGTCCTTCTCAATGGCGCATTCGGCACCGGCTCCGGCGGGGCGGCAGTACAGCGGGGCCACCTCCACCACGATGCCCTTCGGCGTGCGCAGGGCAACGCTCTCCGGGGCATGGCCGGTGAGCAGGAGCCGCGCGGCCCCCGCCGCACCCAGCGCCGCGCAGGTGCCGGTGGTGTACCCGCAGCGGAGCAGCTTCTGCCCACTGCGGACGTAATGTTCAAACTTTGGCCCGGCAGGCTTTTCCGGGCCGAACACGGCCTCGTACTGCTCCTTGGTCAGGCTGTACAGCGCCCGGATGTTCTCCGGGGCAAAGGCCTCCTTTGGGGTCAGCACCCCCGAAACGCTGTGCGGGAACACGCAGACCACCGCATCCGCGATCTTCTGCGCCATGTCCAGCTCGTGCAGGCTGACGATCACGGCCAGCCCCTGCTCATGGGCCAGTTTCTGCAGGATGGTCAGCAGCTCGATCTTGCCCTTGACATCCAGAAAAGAGGTCGGCTCGTCCAGCAGCAGAACTCCGGGCTGCTGACAGATGGCACGGGCCAGCAGAACGCGCTGGCGCTGGCCGTCGCTGATGCAGTTGAAATCCCGGCCCGCCAGAGGGGAAGCCCCTACCAGTTCCAGCGCGTCCCGCACGGCCTGCCGGTCGGCATCGGACAGGATGCCCAGCCGCCCGGTATAGGGGATGCGCCCGGCGGCGGCAAACTCAAAGCAGGAAGTCAGCTCGGTGCGGCGGGTGTGGGGCAGCATCAGGGCCAGC
>OKUU01000699.1_pt1 | contig 10556 bp, 7 predicted proteins | sample 1606561 | NCBI WGS metagenome assembly OKUU01 (sample SAMEA3882506, study PRJEB24775) | human gut metagenome | biome: human-associated habitat; feature: intestine environment; material: feces | place: Netherlands | collected 2009/2010
TGACTTCTAATCTTGCGATAATGGGAATATAGCGCATAACGAATTGTTATATTGACATATAAAACAAAACGTTATATAATTGCTGTATAAGTGGATGAGCCTTGCTTATCCTTGGAAGAATTTCAAGCGCAGAGAGGAGCAAAATCATGACCCCGAACGAATTAATTATGATCCTTGTTATTTTTGGCCTTCCAATCCTTGTGGTCATAGCCTTGCTAAAATATATTTTCAAAAGATAAAAAACAAGGCAGGGAAAAGCACCTCATCTGCGGTACACGGTAAAATTTGTACGGCAGATGGGGTGCTTTGCTTTTTCGGGTGGAAGTTCAGGACCCGGGAAATTGTCAGGAACTTTTCCGAAAAGAGTGATTGTAATCTGGAATCGTCTCGATTATAATATAAGGAGGAATATATTGTGCCGCTGCCGGCGCACAGCCGGGCACAAGAACACAGGAGGAACAAGGATGGGTACGTTCAACGTCTCGCTCAAAACGCTGACCGAGCGCGTCAGCCTGGAGGTGGTCTATACCCCCAAAGAACTGGACCAGATCAATGTTGAGATCGCAGAGGTCAACCGTCCGGGTCTGTTTCTGGCCGGATACTATGACTATTTTGATAAACTCCGTCTGCAGATCATGGGTCTGGCGGAGATGAATTTTCTGTCCGGGCTCTCGGCCGAAAAGCGCTACGAGGCGCTGGAACAGCTGTTCCGCCAGCAGCCGCCGGCTGTTATCGTGGGCCGCAGCGAAGAGTTGGAACCGTTCCCGGAGATGCTGGAGCTGGCCAAAAAGCACAGCGTGGCGCTGCTGCGCTCCAACGAGACGACCTGCACCCTGATGGGCAGCCTCATCAGTGTGCTGAACCTGGAGCTGGCCCCCCGCATCACCCGCCACGGCGTGCTGGTGGAGGTGTATGGTGAAGGGATCCTGATTCTGGGCGACAGCGGCATCGGCAAGAGTGAGCTGGCCATTGAGCTGGTCAAGCGCGGCCACCGTCTGGTGGCGGACGACGCGGTGGAGCTGCGCAAGGTCTCTAACCGCCAGATCATGGGCACGGCTCCGGAGAACATCCGCCACTTCATTGAGCTGCGCGGCGTCGGCGTGCTGAACGCTCGCAGACTTTTCGGCATGGGCGCGGTCAAGATAACCGAGAAGATTGATATGGTTATCCAGCTTGAGCTTTGGGACGGCGAAAAGGTCTATGACCGCCTCGGCCTTGAGAATGAATACACCGACATTCTCGGCATAGAGGTGCCCGTCACCACGGTGCCCGTTAAGCCCGGAAGAAACCTCTCGATCATCATCGAGGCTGCCGCAATGAACAACAGACAAAAGAAGATGGGTTATAACGCCGCCCGTGAGCTGCTCCACAGCCTCGGCATGACCGACGATATAATCCCTGCAAAAAAAGAGCTTGAATTCTGGCACAATTTCTAAAAAACAAAGAATTAAATTTAAGGATATAATTACTTTGGAGGTAATAAAATATGTATAGGATCGGCGTTGATCTCGGCGGCACAAATATCGCGGTAGGCGTTATCAATGAGGAACTCAAAATAGTCGGCAGGGGAAAGGTCAAGACCAAGTGCCCCAGACCCGCAGAGGAGATATTTGATGACATCGCGTTAGCCATCAACCTTGCGGTCAAGGATGCGGGCATATCCATGGATGACGTCGTCTCAGTGGGCGTCGGCACTCCAGGCTCTGTCAATAAGGCAACAGGCTATATTGAATTTGCCAACAATCTTGACTTCAACAAAGTCCCCGCAAAGGAAATGCTCGAAGCGAGGATCCATAAGACCGTTTATATCGACAATGACGCTAACTGCGCCGCTCTCGGCGAGGCAGTTGCGGGCGTCGGCAAGGGCGTGAGCAACTTTGTTGCCGTCACTCTCGGCACGGGCGTCGGCAGCGGTATTATCATCGGCGGCAAGATCGTCAACGGCGTCAACTACGCTGCGGGCGAAATGGGTCACATGGTAATAGTCGTTGACGGCGAGCAGTGCACCTGCGGCAGAAGAGGCTGCTGGGAGCAGTACGCCTCCGCCACGGCTCTTATCTCACAGACCAAGGACGCTATGCGCCATGACCATGACAGCGCCATGTGGCAGCTTGTAAATGACAACATTGACAATGTCAACGGCAGGACCGCCTTTGACGCAATGAGGCTTGACGACAGGACCGCCAAGGCAGTTGTTGACAAGTATATCTATTATGTTGCCGCGGGCGTTATCAACATAATCAACGCTCTTCAGCCCGATATAATCTGCATCGGCGGCGGCATCAGTCACGAGGGTGAGACCCTCCTCAGACCTCTCAGAAGACATGTCAACCGTGAGAGATACAGCATTTATGCCGCAAGACAGACTCAGATAGTTGCGGCTGAGCTCGGCAACGACGCCGGCATTTACGGCGCCGCTCTGCTCAACGAATAAGATAATTTTGACGGAGGCAGCCATGTTCTCATACGACAAACTTATTTCACTTTGCGAAAGCACAGGATGCGAATACTCGCTCACCGCCGAGCTCAAAGACTATACGAGCTTCAAGATCGGCGGTAAAGCGGATATAATGATATTCCCGAATTCAATATCCGTGCTCTCGGAGCTTGTCGCATTCATCAGAGCGCGTGAGCTGCCGCTGCTCGTTATAGGCAAAGGCAGCAACCTCCTTATCAGCAACGAGGGCTTCAGAGGCGTTGTGATAAACACCTCACATCTTGCTTCGCTCGAATTGCTCGACGACGCGACAATTAAATGCTCATGCGGCGTTTCGCTTGCAAGACTTTGCCGTTTTGCGCTTGAAAATTCGCTCACCGGGCTTGAATTCGCCTACGGTATTCCCGGCTCGGCAGGCGGCGCAGCGTATATGAACGCGGGCGCGTACGGCGGTCAGATGAGCGATGTGCTTGTGGAATGCGAGCATATTTTGCCCGACGGCTCGCTCGGCTCTTTCTCGGGTGATGAACTTGACCTCGGCTACCGTCACAGCGTTTATTCTGACTCCGATTTTGTTATAGTTTCGCTCACGCTCAGACTTCAAAAGGGCAACAGCGATGAGATCAGGGCCAAAATGGACGATCTTATTCAGCGCCGTAAGGATAAACAGCCGCTTGAATACCCCAGCGCAGGCAGCACTTTCAAGCGCCCCGATGGATATTTTGCGGGTGCGCTCATCGAGCAATGCGGCCTCAAGGGCTGCCGTATAGGCGGTGCGGAGGTCAGCGAGAAGCACGCCGGCTTCCTGATAAACGCAGGCTCGGCGACCTGCAACGACGTGTTGGCTCTTATCAAACACTGTCAGGATACGGTTTTTAAGGCTACGGGCGTCGAACTTGAGCCGGAAGTTAAAATCATCTGAGGAGGATCAGCGTGTCTTTTTCATCAGAAATCAAAAGCGCTCTTTCCAAAACGGAAAATCTGCCGCCATGCTGTTACCACGCACAAGTCTATGGGCTTGTGCTTTTTGCTCATTTCTCAAAATATAACCTATCCATCACAACAGAGAATTCGGACGTCTTTGAGCTTTATAATTCATACATCCGTGATTACTGCGGCGTTGAGACGGTAACAAGCGCGGGCGGCGCAAAGAAGCTGACCGCCTATGTGCGCTCCGACGCGGATAAGGAAAAGGTCTTTGACAAATTCGGCCACACGCTCAACGAATCGAATTTGCGTATAAACCGCGCAAATATATCCTGCGAACAGTGCCCCGGTGCATTCCTGCGCGGCGTTTTCCTCTCCTGCGGCACGGTCACCGACCCCGAGAGGGGATACCATCTTGAATTCGTCGTGCCTTATAAAAAGCTCTGTATGGACTTAATGAAGCTCCTCGATGAGCTGAATCTCAATCCCAAGTACATAATAAGAAAAGGCAACCACGTTATTTATTTCAAAGACAGCGAGAGCATAGAGGATGTGCTGGCGATAATCGGCGCTCAGGAAGCCTCGCTCTATGTGATGAATGTTAAAATCGAAAAGGACGTCAAAAACAAGATAAACCGCATAGTCAACTTTGAACTGTCCAATATCGGCAAGACCATCGGAGCCTCCAACATCCAGATAGAGGCCATAGAATATATTGAAAACACCGTCGGCATATCCTCACTGCCCGATAATTTGCAGGGCGTCGCCCGCCTTAGGATAGACAATCCCGAGGCGAGCCTCAAGGAGCTTTGTACTCTCTCGGACGAGCCCATAACCCGTTCGGGAATCAATCACCGTCTTGAGAGGATAGTCAAATTCGCCGACGAGCTTAAAAACGGAGAGAAATAAATGTCTTTTGCCCATCTGCACGTTCACAGTGAATACAGCCTGCTCGACGGCGCTTGCAGGATAGAACCTATGCTCGACAAAATAAAGAGCATGGGTCAGACGAGCGTTGCCCTGACGGATCACGGCGTCATGTACGGCGTCGTTGATTTTTATAAGGCTGCAAAGGCGAGAGGGCTGAATCCTATAATCGGATGTGAGGTCTACGTTGCGCCGAGGTCGCGCTTTGATAAGGTTCACGGCATTGACAACGAGCGTTATCATCTGATCTTGCTCTGCAAGAACAATACAGGCTATAAAAATCTTATAAAGCTGGTCTCGGAGGGCTGGGTCAACGGCTTCTATACCAAGCCGAGAGTTGATAAAGAGCTTCTTGAGCAGCATCACGAGGGGCTTATTGCTCTTTCAGGCTGCCTTGCAGGTGAGGTCGCCCGTGCCCTTGAGCGAAACGACTATGAAGAAGCAAAAAAAGTCGCCGAATGGTATAACGGCGTATTCGGCGATGGAAATTATTATCTCGAGATACAAAACCACGGGCTTGACGAGCAGCTGCGGATAAATCCAATGCTCATCAGCCTCTCAAAGGAGCTTAATATACCGCTTGCCGCCACGAACGACGCACATTATGTGGACAAGCAGGATTCAAAAATACAGCAGGTGCTCATCTGCATACAGACCAACCACACTCTCGGCGAGGATACTGGGCTTGAGTTCGGCACGCAGGAATTCTATCTTAAAAGCGAAGAAGAAATGCGCGAGGCATTCTCCGAGTGCCCGCAGGCCGTTGATAACACAACTAAGATAGCTGAGCAATGCCATGTGGAGTTTGAATTCGGCAAAACTAAGCTGCCGCACTTTGACGTGCCCGACGGCTGGAGCCATTTTGACTGGTTCGCAAATCTCTGCCGCAAGGGCCTAAAGGAGCGCTACGGTGATTCTCCGCCGCAGGAGTATATTGACCGTCTCGAATACGAGCTCGGCATAATCGACAAAATGGGCTACACGGATTATTACCTGATAGTCCACGATTTCATTCGCCACGCAAAGAGCGTGGGCATCCCCGTCGGCCCCGGCAGAGGCTCGGGTGCTGCAAGCATCTGCGCCTACTGCATAGGCATAACTGGCATTGACCCGATGAAGTATAACCTGCTCTTTGAGAGATTTCTGAATCCCGAGAGAGTCAGTATGCCCGACTTTGACGTTGACTTCTGCTTCGAGCGCAGGGGCGAGGTCATCGACTATGTTATAGACAAATACGGCGCGGATCACGTCGCCCAGATCGTCACCTTCGGCACCATGGCCGCCAAAGCGGCTATCCGTGACGTCGGCAGGGCTATGGGAATGTCTTACTCAGCCGTTGACAATATCGCAAAGCAAATACCGAACGAGCTGAATATTACGCTCGAAAAGGCTCTCAAGCGCTCCGCCGAATTCAAAGCTCTTTATGATAAGGATGCAGAGGCTCACGAGCTTATCGACACCGCGATGAAGGTCGAGGGTATGCCGCGCCATGCCTCGACACACGCGGCGGGTGTTGTCATAACGCACGATCCCGTTGTTTCATATGTTCCCCTCGCGCGCAATGATGAAGCGATAGTGACGCAGTTCACAATGACCACTCTTGAGGAGCTGGGTCTGCTCAAGATGGACTTCCTCGGCCTGAGAACCTTGACCGTTATCCGCAATGCGGAGAAAGCTATCCGCAACACCGACCCGTCGTTCAGCATAGAAAATATCGACATGGAGGACAGACAAGTATTCGATATGCTCTGCGCCGGTCAGACCGAGGGCGTATTCCAATTTGAATCCGCGGGCATGCGGAGCGTGCTCTCGCAGCTCAAACCCGAGAGCGTCGAGGATCTGATAGCCGTCATTTCGCTTTACAGACCCGGGCCTATGGATTCGATACCCACATACATCGAAAACCGCCACAATCCCGCCAAAATAAAATACAAAACGCCGAAGCTGAAAAGCATTCTCGACGTCACCTACGGCTGCATAGTCTACCAGGAGCAGGTCATGCAGATATGCCGTGAGCTCGCAGGCTATTCCTACGGCAGAGCCGATATAGTCCGCCGCGCAATGAGCAAAAAGAAGCATGACGTGATGCTGCGCGAACGAGACAGCTTCGTTAACGGCGCGGTCGACGAGAACGGCAATATTCTCTGTGAGGGAGCGGTCAGAAGGGGAGTGCCCGCCGATGTCGAAAACGAGATATTCGACGAAATGATATCCTTTGCTTCCTACGCTTTCAATAAAGCTCACGCCGCAGCATACGCTTTTGTTGCCTATAGGACGGCATGGCTCAAGTGCCACTATCCCTGCGAATTCCTTGCAGCTCTGCTCACGAGCTTCCTCGATAACAGCGGCAAGGTGGCGCAGTATATCAACGAATGCTCCCGTCTCGGGATAAAGATACTCCCGCCCCATGTTAACCGCAGCACCGAGGCATTTGAAGTCTCCGACGGCAACATTCATTTCAGCCTGCTTGCCGTCAAGAATCTCGGCAGAGGCTTCATACGCAGAATGGTCGATGAACGCACCATGAACGGCAATTTCAAGGATTTCTACGATTTTTGCCGCCGTATGCACGGCAAGGATTTCAATCGCAGAGCCATCGAGAGCCTTGTTAAATGCGGAGCTTTTGACGGCATGGGCGCCAACCGCCGCCAGATGTGCGCGGTCATAGACCCGATAATAGAGGAGCTTGATAATACCAAGAGGCGCAACGTCGAGGGGCAGATTGGCTTCGGCGACCTTTCTTCGGGCTCTGCCGCCGAACCGACCGAGTCCAAATCATCTTTTGCATATCCGCCCGCCGAGGAATTTTCGCCGGAGATGCTTTTGAAATACGAGAAGGAAGTTGCCGGAATGTATCTCTCGGGTCACCCGATGGCGCAGTACCGAGAGCTTTCTAAAGCGCTCAAATGCGCTCAAATCGGCGATATAGCAGCCGAGGAGAGCAGATATAAGGATAACGACCGAGTGCTGCTTCTCGGGCTTATAACTTCGGCAAAAAAGAAGATAACCAAAAGCGACGCCACAATGGCATTTCTGAATTTTGAGGATATGACAGGCTCAATAGAGGTTATTGTGTTCCCCAAAACGCTCATCGAGAAGCCGACCATGTTCCACGAGGGCAACATTTTGCTTCTCCACGGCAGAGTCAGTATGCGTGAGGATGAGGACGCCAAGGTCGTTTGCGAGGCTGTCGAGCCTTGCCCGTCATCCGTGCCCGCCGAAGCGGCGAAAGCGCCGACTCAGGAGAAAAAGAAGGCCGCACGAGGGCTTTTCCTACGATTTGACACTGCTTCATCGCCTCAGATCGAATACTGCCGCAAGCTGCTGAATATTTTCGACGGCGCAGTGCCGCTCTACTATTATTTTGCCGACACGAAGGAATATAAGCGTAACCCTATCGGGCAGAATATAGACGTTAACGACGTTCTTCTCCGTGAATTGCGTAAAATTCTCGGTGAAAGTAATGTTATATTCAACGAATAAGCTCTTTTTTCCCTAAAAAACGCTATTTTAATTGACATTACGGGAGAAAAAGTGTATCATACTATTTGAACTTTTTTCAAGGAGAGTAATTACCCATGAAAACTATAGGTGTTTTAACCAGCGGAGGCGACGCCCCCGGCATGAACGCTGCAATCCGTGCGGTCGTCAGAACTGCCTGCGAAAACGGCATGACCGTTATCGGTATCAACAGAGGCTATCAGGGTCTTATCGACGACGACGTTCGCGAGCTGAATATCAGAAGCGTTTCAGATATCATCCACAGAGGCGGCACTATGCTTTACTCCGCACGCTGCCTTGCATTCAAAGAGGAATCCGGTATGCAGCAGGCCATAGCCACCTGCAAGAAGCACGGCATTGAGGGCATCGTCGTTATCGGCGGCGACGGCTCATTCAGAGGCGCCCGTGATCTCTCGCTCAGAGGTATTCCCTGCATCGGCATCCCCGGCACTATAGATAATGACATCGTCAGCACAGATTACACCATCGGCTACGACACCTGCCTTAACACCATCATGCAGATGGTCGACAGAATCAGAGACACCGTTGAATCTCACGGCCGCTGCATGGTCGTTGAGGTTATGGGTAACAAGTGCGGCGATCTTACCCTTAACGCAGGTATCGCCGTCGGAGCTACCGCGATCGTTATCCCCGAGATACGCTCTGATATCGAGCAGCACGTTATCAACCGTATCCGCAGAACGCAAAAAACGGACAAGAAGCACTTCATCATTATGGTTGCCGAGGGCATCGGCGGCGTTGAGGAGCTTGCAAGAAAGATAGAGAAGGAATGCGGCGTTGAGTCGAGAGCCGTTATTCTCGGCCACGTTCAGAGAGGCGGCTCGCCTACCGTGCGTGACAGAGTCGTTGCCAGCCAGATGGGTTACAAGGCAGTCCAGCTCCTTATGCAAGGCATCGGCAACAGAGTTATCGTTCTCAAGGATGACCACATCATTGACTACGATATCTATGAGGCTCTCAATATGCAGAAGAAAGTCGATAACGAGCTTTATAAAATCGCTCACGAGATTTCGATTTGAGGTAACAGATGATTTCCAACGAATTCGTTTCACTCAGGCGCAAGATAATCGAGAACGAGTTTTCGTCACTTAATGATATGCAAAAGAAAGCGGTCCTCTCTACGGAGGGGCCGCTTTTGGTGCTTGCAGGCGCAGGCAGCGGCAAGACGACCGTTCTTGTCAACAGAATAGCCAACATAATGAAATACGGCAGGGCTTATTACAGCGACGAGGCGGCATATGAGCCGTCAGAAAATGAGCTCAGTCTAATGCGTGCCGCCGCAAACGGCGAAGTCAGCGCGGACGAGCTGTTTGACATCGAGCCGCTGCTCAGCGTGTCGCCCGCAAAGCCGTGGGAGATACTTGCCATCACCTTCACCAATAAGGCGGCAGGCGAGCTGAAAGAACGCCTTGAGCGTATGCTCGGCGAGCAAGCAAGAGATATCTGGGCAAGCACCTTCCACTCCGCCTGTGTCAGAATGCTCCGCCGCAACGCCGAAAACATAGGCTATTCTTCAAATTTCACCATATACGACACCGACGACAGCAAGCGCGTGATCAAGGATTGTATCAAGCAGCTCGGCTTCAGCGATAAGATCCTGACCCCTAAGACCTGCCTCGGCGAAATAAGCCGCGCAAAGGATTCCCTGCTTTCGCCGGAGGAATACACGCAGCAGAACTATGTTGATATTATGAAGCGCAACGTCGGCGCGGTCTACGCCTCATATCAGGCGCGTCTTAAAGCTGCGGACGCCATGGACTTCGACGATATCATCGTCAACGCCGTGCGCCTGCTGCAATCGAACGACGAGGTGCTCGGCTATTATCAGCGCAAATTCCGCTACATAATGGTTGACGAGTATCAGGACACCAACCACGCTCAGTATCTGCTCACCTCGCTGCTCGCAGGCGGTTATAAGAACCTCTGCGTTGTCGGCGACGACGACCAGAGCATCTATAAATTCAGAGGCGCAACAATTGAAAATATCCTCAGCTTTGAGCACCAGTATCAGAATGCAAAGGTGATACGCCTTGAGCAGAATTACCGCTCAACTCAGAATATTCTGGACGCCGCAAACAGCGTCATTGCAAACAATACAAACCGCAAGGGCAAAAATCTTTGGACGGATAACGGCGCCGGCTCGCCGATATCCTATCATATCGCGGAATCCGACCGTGATGAGAGCTTCTATATCGCCGATAAAATTCTCGACGGCATCAGAAACGGCGGCAAATACAGCGATTTTGCAGTCCTCTACCGTATGAATTCGCAGTCGAACCTTATCGAGCAATCGCTTGTGCGAATGGGCATACCCTACAGAATAATCGGCGGCCACAAATTCTATGACCGCAAGGAAATAAAAGACGCTCTCGCGTATCTGAGCGTTATTGTCAACCCCAACGACGTTGTCAGGCTCGGCCGCATAATCAACGAGCCGAAGAGGGGAATAGGCGACACATCTCTCGCCTCCGCTCAGGAGATATCAAACGGTCTCTGCCTCGGCATATTTGAAGTCATCAGCTCCGCCGATCAATTTCCGAAGCTCAGCCGCTGCGCCAGGAAGATGATGGATTTTGCGGCTATGATCCGTGACTTTGCCGATAAATCCGAGCTTATGCCGCTGCACGAGCTTTTCAAAGAGGTCATGTCAGTCAGCGGTTATATTGATTCCCTCGCTCTTGAGCCTGAGACACGCGAGGACAGGCTTGCGAACCTTGACGAGCTTGCCAACAACCTCATGCGC
>OKUU01000712.1_pt1 | contig 10477 bp, 7 predicted proteins | sample 1606561 | NCBI WGS metagenome assembly OKUU01 (sample SAMEA3882506, study PRJEB24775) | human gut metagenome | biome: human-associated habitat; feature: intestine environment; material: feces | place: Netherlands | collected 2009/2010
GACACGTAGAATTCCTCGAGCATCCAACGTACGGTTTCCGCCTGCTTCATCAGCGTTTCGTGGCGTGGGCCGGCTGGTTCGCGTTGTGCTTTCGCCATGGTGTTGTCGGCGAGTTGTTTGGCTTCGTCGGCTTCCCAAGCCCATCGCACGTCGCGGTTCTTGTCGTTTTTCGCCTTGGTGAGGCGCAGCAGGTCGGCGTGCAGGTATCGTTCGATGGACGGCAATGCGTCCGGTGGCGTCTTGCCGATGAAACCGGGGTATACGAGTGTGGCGATGTGTTCGCGGATCGACTGCAGCACGCTCAGCAGTGGCAGGTCCGCTTTGCCGGACACGGCTTTGTCGACTTCCGCATACCGTTTCAGTATGGCGATCACGTCATGCGCCACCGCGTACACGGTGTCCTCGTACACTTCGCGCACGTCGAGCACTGCGTCGGCGAGCGCTTCGTCGTCGGGCAGCTGGTCGATGTTGGGCAGGAGCCGTTTGACGGCTGCCAGCTGCAGGTCTTCGGTGAGCTCCTTCGTGGACTTGTAGGGGGCGGAGGCGAGCATGAGCGCTTCCGTGCCGAGCCAGCGTGAGGAGATGCGTTCACCGGGCAGGCGCAGCGTGTCGAGCGCGCCTTGCCAGAGCATGGTGGCGCGTGCTTCGGTGGTCGCTCCCGCTTTGTTGAGCAGGTTGGCTTGTTCGACGAACTTGCCTTGGTCTCCTGCGTTTCGGGCTTGTTTTTCGACCATGTGACGTGCGGAGGCTTTGGCTTGTTCGGCGAATTCGCGTTGCAGTTCGACGAGTGATTTGCCGGTGCCGAGCGTTTTGACGGGTCCTCGCGCGTGTCGTCGGCCGTGCTGGTTCTTGCGGTTGGGCGGCAGCTGCTGTTCCACGGCGAAGGTCATGCGCAGGTATGGTGCGAGCTTGTTCCATAGTTCGCCGGTGAGGACTTCCGGGTGGATTTGCGCGCCGACGATGCTGATGGCCGCTTGGGTGAACGCGTGTGGCAGGTCGGGCCATGCGGCCATGCCATCCTCGTTTTCGGGGGCGATGTTAGGCTTCTGCTGGCTGCCGGAGCCCGGCAGGTCGGGATAGCGTTCGTCGATCCAGGCGCGGATTTTGCGTGCCGTGTCCGGAGCGGGCACGAACTGCACGCGCAACGTTTTCGGCAGCGACTTGATCATGCCGACGATCAGCTCGTCCAACAATCCCGGCACATTCCACGAGAACTGTTCCGGAGTCAGTCGAGACAATACTTTCAACGGCACATGCACGGTGACGCCGTCGTTTGGGTCGTGCGGGTCGTAGATGTAGCTCAACCTTAGATCGATGGGGGAGCCGTCGGTGCCGAGCGTATGCCAATGGTCGGGATAGTCGTCCAGGGACACCGAATCGGAGCCGGCGAGACGCTCCACCTTGTCCGGATCGAAATCCAGCAGATCGGGCTGCTCGTCGTGCTTCGTCTTCCACCATTTCGCCAAATCGGCCACGCTGGTGACGGTGTTGGGGATGATGGCGTTGTAGAAGTCGAACAGATCCTCGTCACCGACGGTCTGCGCCACCTGTCGGGTGCGGCTCGCATCATCGGCTGCATCCTCGAGGATGTCCCGGTTCCTGGTGACGAAATCATCATAGGAGAACCGTTGCTGGATGTCGCCCTCCACCAGACCCTGCCGGATGAGGAAATCGCGCGCCTCAAGCGGATTGATGCGCCCCCACTGCACGGTGCGGTCCTGCACGATCGGCAGGCCGTACAGGAGCACCTTCGCGCTCGCCACGGCCGAGCCGCGCGAACCGGACCAGTGCGGGTCGGCATAGGTGGTGCGGGTGAGTGCTCCGGCGAGCGGTTCGGCCCATGCGGGGTCGATCTGGGCGGAGTACCGCGCCCACAGCCGGCTTGTCTCCACCAGTTCGGTGCTCATCACCCATTGCGGTGTCGATTTGGCTACGGCGGAGGCGGGGAACAGGGCGAAATGCGTGCCGCGCGCGCCCTGATAGTCGTTCTTCGCCATCTTCTGCGCACGTTTCATCGCGCGTGCCCGTGCCGCTCCCTTGAGCCCGGCGAAATCGGAAGCCTTCGGTTCGCGCACCACCTGCATGCCCATCATGGACAGCAGGCCGGAAAGCATGGACGTGTGGATGCCCTGCGCGTCCCATGAGCAGCACAGCGAATGCGCTGCCTGCTGGTTAAGCGGCAGCTGGCGGATCACCAACGGTGGACGGGACACGGGAATCGGCTCGCCAAGCTTGAATTTGAACTCCTGGCACATTTCGCGCAGCTGGGCGACCAAATCCTTCCATTGGCGCATGCGCAGCCAACTCAAGTACTCGGTCTTGCAGATGCGGCGCAGCGCGGAATTGCTCGGCTCGCCATCCGCTTGGAACACGCGGTCCCACAGGTTCAACGCGGTCAGAAAGTCACTGGTCGGGTCCGCATACCGGTTGTGGATCCGATCCGCCTCCTCACGGTTCTCGTCGGGACGTTCGCGCGGATCCTGCAGGCTCAGGAACGCGACTACTACCAGCACCGCCGCCAGAGTGTTCGGCGTGGTCGACTTCGCGGCTTCGATGACCATGCGTCCCAGACGCACGTCGATCGGAATACGTGCCAGCAGACGGCCGGTATGCGTCAACACCACCTCGCCATGTTTGCGCGCCACGGCCTTCAGCTCGGTCAGCTCGTTGAAACCATCCGACACGGCCTTCATATCCGGCGGATCGATGAAACCGAAATCCGTCACATCCTTCGCGGTGCGCGCCACGCCCACCGACAGCATGTGCAGGACGACCGCGCCCAGGGACGTGCGCAGGATCTCAGGCTCCGTGAATTCGGGACGTGTCTCGAAATCCTCACGTGAATACAGACGGATTGCGATGCCGTCGGCGATACGGCCGCAGCGGCCCGAACGCTGGTTCGCGCTCGCCTGGCTGATCGGCTCGATCGGCAGACGCTGCACCTTCGCCGTCTTCGAATAGCGGGAGATACGCGCCGTGCCCGGATCGACCACATATCGGATGCCCGGCACCGTCAGCGACGTTTCGGCGACATTCGTGGCGATCACAATACGCTGATGCGTGTGCGGTTCGAACACCTTATGCTGCTCCTTCGAGGACAGCCTGGCGAACAGGGGCACGATCTCGATCGCATCGGGACGGCGCATATCCGCCGCGCGCGGACCGTAATGGCGGCGCAGCGCGTTCTCGAAATCGTGGATGTCGCGCTCGCCGGAAGCGAACACGAGAATGTCGCGCGGACCACGGTCGTGCGTGGAATGGATCACCAATTCGGCGCAGGCGCGCGCCACCGCGGTGGGCATGTCCACGTTCGTGTCGCGCGAATCACGGCCGTCCCTGTCAGCCGGCGCGGCCGACAGCGCCTCGTAATCCGCGTCGCCGGGCATCGCGCCCGTTTCGAAACCCGGCACCGAACGCATCAGCGCCGGAGCGGTGCCAAGCGGCTCATACACGACCTGCACCGGATACGTGCGTCCCGACACTTCGATGACCGGCACCTTCGTGTGCAGCGCGTGTTCGAAATGCTCCTGGAACTTCACCGAATCGATTGTCGCGGACGTGATGACGAGCTTCAGGTCGCGCCGCTTGGGCAGCAGCGCCGTCAGATAGCCGAGCAGGAAGTCGATGTTCAGGCTGCGCTCATGCGCCTCGTCGATGATGATCGTGTCGTACTGCATGAGCTTCGGATCGCGTTGGATCTGCGCCAGCAGAATACCGTCCGTCACCACGCGCAGGCGCGTCTTCGGCGAGCTTTCGTCCGTGAACCGCACCTGATAGCCGACTTCCTCACCCAACGTCACGCCCATTTCGCTGGCGATTCGTTCGGCGACGGTACGTGCGGCAAGCCTGCGCGGCTGCGTGTGCACGATCTGCCTGCCATGCGATCCACGGCCCAGTTCCAGCAGAATCTTCGGCAGCTGCGTGGTTTTGCCGGAGCCCGTCTGGCCGGAAACGATCACCACCTGGCTTGACCTGACGGCTTCGGCGATGTCGCTGCGAGCCGCGGAAACCGGCAGTTCGGAAGGATATTCGAATTTCATGCCTTCACAACCTCGATGACGCGGAAGCCTTTCGAGCTCGCGTACTTGCCTACCTCATACCCGTCGCCCAGTTGTGCGGCGAGCCACGGAATCAGCGAATCGGAACCCAGATTCCTCTGCACCACCAGATAGGCGGCACCGCCCGCGTTAAGCCGCGGCAGCCACGTCATCAGCAGCTCGTGCAGAGCCTCCTTGCCGACGCGGATCGGCGGATTCGACCAGATCAGATCGAACGTGAGAACGGCCGGAACCTGCTCGGCGGTGACGGCATGGATATTGCCCATGCCGTTCAACTCGGCGTTGCGGCGCGTGAGCTCAAGCGCGCGTTCGTTCACATCCAACGCCCAGATATCGGCCTTGGGCGATTCGAAACCCAACGTCAGCGCGATCGGACCCCAACCGCAGCCCAGATCAAGGAACGTGCCCTCCTCCGGCGGTTCCGGCGCCTGGCGAAGCAGCACCGACGTGCCCAAATCTACACGATTGCCGGAAAACACGCCGTTCGACACTTCCACATCCGCCTCATTGCCACGCAACGTGACATGCAGCTTCCTGCGCACGTCCTTCGACTGCGGTTCCGCCGCGAAATACTGCTCGGCCTGTGCCATGCTCTCTCCTTGCAAACGTTCGTCCTCCGGCATCCGCGCGGTAATCGCGTCCACGTGGCGAAAACGGTGATGCCCATGTCTCTAGACAATGATGATAATAAAGACACCATAGTTTAAGCGTGAGAGGTGCCATTGAGCCAAGAGAACGATATCGAGCAGAGCATGACCGCAGGCGACGTCGGGGGAGTGCTCGCCGACCAATCCGACGTGCTGCTTGATACCGACGGCGGGGAACACCTTCGCGAAACCCACGACGAACAGTGGCAGGAACGCGAATCCCGCAACGCATTGAAGCATGTGGCGGGTCTGGGCGAGATCCAGGACGTCACCGAAGTCGAATACCGTAAAGTCAGGCTCGAACGCGTCGTGCTCGTAGGCGTATGGTCCAGCCGCGAGACCACGCAGGCCGCGGCCGAGGAATCGCTCCGAGAACTCGCCGCGCTCGCCGAAACCGCGGGCGCCGTGGTGTGCGACGGTCTGCTGCAGCATCGCATCAAGCCGGATGCGGCCACATACGTGGGTTCCGGCAAGGCGCGTGAACTGGCCGGCATCGTGGCGCAGGACGAGGCGGACACCATCGTCGTCGACGATGATCTGCCGCCGAGCCAACGACGCGCATTGGAAGACGCCACCAAAGTGAAGGTGGTCGACCGCACCGCCGTCATCCTCGACATCTTCGCACAGCATGCGACTTCGCGCGAAGGCAAGGCGCAGGTGGAGCTGGCACAGCTCGAATACATGCTGCCGCGACTGCGCGGCTGGGGCGGGCAGAACGGCGGCATCGGATCGCGAGGTCCGGGCGAGACGCAGATCGAAATGGACCGTCGCGTGATCCGCAGCAGAATCGCCAAACTACGCCGGCAGATCGCACAGATGGCGCCCGCGCGTGACGTCAAACGTGGCGCGCGCCGTCGCTTCGGCCTGCCGACCGTCGCCGTGGTCGGCTATACGAACGCCGGCAAATCGTCGTTGACCAACCGGCTGACCGGTTCCGCGGAACTGGTGGAGAACGCGCTGTTCGCCACTTTGGATACCGCCGTACGCCGTGCGAAAGCCAAGGACGGGCGACTGTACGCGTATGTGGACACCGTCGGTTTCGTGCGCCGCCTGCCAACGCAGCTCATCGAAGCGTTCAAATCCACGTTGGAGGAAGTCGCCGACGCCGACCTGATCGTGCACGTGGTCGACGGCTCGCATCCCGACCCGTTCTCCCAGATCGACGCCGTCAACGACGTGCTGTCCGACATCGACGGCGTCGAGACGATCCCCACGATCGTGGCGTTCAACAAAGCCGACCGTATGGACGAGGCCGCACGCGAACGTATCGAGGCGCTGATGCCGGAAGCGCACATCGTCTCCGCGTTTTCAGGGGAGGGCGTCGACGCACTGCGCGAGCACGTGGAATCGATGCTGCCCACGCCGAACGTGCACGTCGAGGCGCTGCTGCCGTACACAGCCGGCTCGCTCATGTCCCGCGTGCGCGAATACGGCAAGGTGATCAACGTCGAATACCGCGACGACGGCATGATGCTCGAAGCGGAGGTCGACGACCAGCTGGCCGCGCAGATCGTGGAGCAGGCCATCGACTGAGCTTCCGCGCAAGCCGTTCCCGATGACGTTTGCCGGAGCGGCCGTGCAAACGCTGCAACGGATTTCAACAGCTGCATTTCAACGGGCGCCGTGTATGTGAGCGCTCACAAAAGCTGTGACGAAAATCACTTTTCAGTGGTTGCAAATCATGCGGATTCACGGCGAAACGTCATGCTGTATGGATAAAGTAGGGTTGAAATCGAAAGAAAATACCCTGCCACAACGCGGGACGTTCTTCTTGCTCAAAGAGAGGTAAAGCACATGGTGGATTCACCAATCAAGCCCACAAAGCTCGCTATCATCGGTGCCGGCGCAGTCGGCTCCACTCTCGCTTTCGCTGCTGCTCAGCGTGGCGTCGCACGTGAGATCGTGCTCGAAGACATCGCCAAGGAACGCGTCGAGGCCGAAGTGCTCGACATGCAGCACGGCTCCAGCTTCTATCCGACCGTGACCATCGACGGCTCCGACGATCCGGAGATCTGCCGTGACGCCGACATGATCGTCATCACCGCAGGCCCGCGCCAGAAGCCGGGCCAGTCCCGCCTCGAGCTGGTCGGCGCCACCATCAACATCCTCAAGGCCATCATCCCGGGCCTCGTGAAGGTCGCTCCGAACGCCATCTACATGCTCATCACCAACCCGGTCGACATCGCCACCCACGTGGCCCAGAAGATCTCCGGCCTGCCGGCCAACCAGGTCTTCGGCTCCGGCACCAACCTCGACTCCGCCCGTCTGCGCTTCCTGATCGCGCAGCAGACCGGCGTCAACGTCAAGAACGTGCACGCCTACATCGCCGGCGAACACGGCGATTCCGAAGTCCCGCTGTGGGCCTCCGCCACCATCGGCGGCGTCCCGATGTGCGACTGGACCCCGCTGCCGGGCCACGATCCGCTGGACGCCGAAGTGCGTGAGCAGATCCACCAGGAAGTCAAGAACGCCGCCTACAAGATCATCAACGGCAAGGGCGCTACCAACTACGCCATCGGCATGTCCGGCGTGGACATCATCGAAGCCGTCATGCGCGACTCCAACCGCATCCTGCCAGTCAGCTCCATGCTGCACGACTTCCACGGCATCTCCGACGTGTGCATGTCCGTGCCGACCCTGCTCAACCGTTCCGGCGTCAATACCGCCATCAACACCCCGGTGTCCGACCGTGAGCTCGCGGCCCTGAAGCGCTCCGCGGAGACGCTGAAGGAAACCGCCGCCCAGTTCGGTTTTTAATTGACGGTTTGACTTTATTGACAGGGGAGCGGTGAGCCGCTAGACTGTCAGCAGAACTTGGAAACCCCAGCCTTCGGACTGGGGTTTCCTGCGTTTTGAGACGAATGAAAATGGTATTGAGAAGCGGTTTCAATAGCCGCGGATCGAACCAAAGACGACGAAAGGAAACCCATCATGGCACACAGCCATGCGGGTGTGGACGCCACGACCGCCGCAAGCGGGGCCGAACACCAGAAAAGACTCATGATGTCATTGGGGCTGACTTCCACGGTGTTCATCGCCGAAGTGGTCAGCGCCATCGTCACCGGGTCGCTGGCGCTACTGGTCGACGCCGGCCACATGCTCACCGACATGTCGGTGCTGATCGCCTCCACCGTCACCGCGGTGCTCATGCAACGCAAACCCAGCAACAAACGCACCTGGGGATGGGCGCGACTCGAAGTGCTCACCGCCGCGGTCGGCGCGCTCGTGCTCCTGATCGTCGGCATCTACGCGCTCGTCGAAGCCGGCATGAGGCTGTTCGGCGGAGCCGCCGACGAAGTGCACGACGTGCGGTTGCTGCTGTTCATGGGCATACTCGGCCTTGCCGCCAACGTCGGTTCGATCTTCATCCTCGCGGGGCAAAGCGAGGACAACATGAACATGAAAGCCGCGTTCCTCGAAGTCATGAACGACGCATTGGGGTCCGTGGCCGTGATCGTTTCAGCCATCGTGCTGATCTCAACGGGCTGGGCCGGCTTCGATGCCGTCGCGGGCGGCATCATCGCATTGATGATGATCCCCCGGGCGTTCGTGCTGCTGCGCAACGCCGTGCGCGTGCTGCTGGAGGAAACCCCACAGGAACTCGATCTGGACGAGGTGCGCGAACATCTTGAGCAGGTGCCGCACGTGGTGGCCGTGCACGACCTGCACGCCAGCACCGTCTCTACCGGCATGCCCGTCGTCATGGCCCATGTGGTAGTGGAGCGCGGGCTGACCATGGATGATGCCGCCGACATCCTCTCCCAATTGCAGAACTGCCTGCGTGAGCACTTCCCCGTATCCGTGCCGCACACCACCTTCCAGCTTGAACCTGAAGGATACGATTCGGACAGCCGCAAGGAACTGCATTCCTGAACCGTGCTCCCGAACTTCAAGAATGCGACGACATTTTGAAATGCCCTCGCGTTCATTCTTGATGGATTCGCAAGGTGAATGCACAACCGCGCGGTATGGCAAAGGGTATGGCAAAGGGCGTCGGACATGCCTCAAAATGGTATGTTCGACGCCCTTTGCCGTTTAACGTGTGAAAGCAATCAGATCTTGCGCAGCACGGTGACGACCTTGCCCATGATCTCGGCATGCGTGCCGTCGATGGGGGAGTAGGCCGGATTGTGCGGAATCAGCCAGACATGGCCGTGATCCTTGCGGAACGTCTTGACCGTGGCCTCGTCATCCAGCAATGCGGCGACGATATCGCCATTCTCCGCGCTGTTCTGCTCGCGGACCACCACGAAATCACCATCGCAAATGGCGGCGTCGATCATGGAATCACCGTGCACTTCAAGCATGAACAGATTGCCGGTGCCGGTAAGCCGTTCGGGAAGCCTCATCACATCATCGACATGCTGCTCGGCCGTGATCGGCACGCCGGCGGCGATGCGCCCGACCAGTGGAACGTCATGCGAGGCCATGATGGAGCCGCATGCATCGTCCTGACTGGGGAACGGGATGACCTGGGCGACTTTTCCATTCGGCTCCTCGTCATTGAGGTTCACCACTTCGATGGCCCTCCCCTTGTTCGCGTTCATGCGGATGAAGCCTTTTTCGTCAAGAACCTGAAGCTGGTGTTTGACGGATGACGGGCTTTTAAGCCCTGCGGCCTCACCAATCTCACGGAACGAAGGAGCGAATCCCTGCTTGGCCAAATGCGTTTTGATGGCGTCAAGCACCTTGCGCTGGCGGTCGGTCAACGTGCTTTCATCCGGACGCTCGTCGCTCTTCTTGGGCGTGAAGGGGATGGTGCTCACGATGGGCTCCTTTCGTAGTTCCTTAGAAGCATAACGCGAAACGCCGATAAAATCAAACATCTGTTCGAGGTGTGTTTGCGTTTATCGAACATATGTGCCATACTTGGAACAAGCGTTCGATAGAACAGCTGTTCGAAAAGGAGTGGCGTGGTGAACGGTGCGGCGAATATCGGAAATGTGGCAAATCGAATCGCCATGGCGATCATGGCGGCCGGTCTTGCCTGGTGTCTTTTTGGATTCATCGCGCCCGGAAGTGCGCAGTCCGCGCCGGATTCCACCGCTGTCGTCGTGTATACGGTGCAACCCGGCGACACCTTGTGGAGGTATGCGGCGAGCATCACTCCGGAGGGTGGCAATGTCGGAGATACGGTGGATGAACTGATGCGGCTGAACAACCTTGATACGGTGTCTTTGCATGCGGGGCAGCGCCTCATTGTTCCCCATGAGGCGTAGGGGCCGCCAAGCGTGGCTTATTTCAAGGGCTCAGTCTATTCTGGACAACATGCATTGCCCGTTTTGCCAGAATCCAGACACCAAGGTGGTCGATACCCGTATTAGCGACGATGGTCACTCCATCCGTCGCAGGCGCGAATGCCCGAAATGCTCCAAGCGATTCACCACATTGGAGACGACCATGCTATTGGTCGTGAAGCGTTCCGGAAACGTCGAGCAATTCGACCGCAATAAGGTGATTTCCGGCGTGCGCAAGGCATGCCAGGGCCGTCCCATCAACGAGGACGATCTGAAGATGCTGGGGCAGAAGGTCGAGGAGGATCTTCGTTCACGAGGATTGGCCCAAGTCAAATCTGATGAGGTCGGCAAGGCGATTCTCAAGCCGCTGCGTGACTTGGACATGGTGGCGTACATGCGCTTCGCCAGCGTCTACCAGAATTTCGAGAATCTGGAGGACTTCCAAAGGGCCATCGACGAGCTGAAGGGCGCAAGTTCCGAATGATGGCGTGAGACGGGTGCCGCATCCGTAAGCAAATACAGCATATATAATGCG
>OKUU01000714.1_pt1 | contig 10471 bp, 8 predicted proteins | sample 1606561 | NCBI WGS metagenome assembly OKUU01 (sample SAMEA3882506, study PRJEB24775) | human gut metagenome | biome: human-associated habitat; feature: intestine environment; material: feces | place: Netherlands | collected 2009/2010
GTAGACCGCATAGCCGTCCTTCGTGATGGGCAGACCGGTAGCCTCGTCGTACTGCACCTCGTCCCAACTGCTGGAATCCGCAGGATAATCGCGCAGGCAGACCGGCTCCTCATGCCACAGGGCAGGGATCAGGTCGTCCTCGTTGTACATCGTTTTCTCGATGCCCGCCTGCACGGTGGGGTCAACGGTGGAGTAAATGCGCAGACCACCGGAGAAGATCAGTTCCTTCGCCTCGTCGGCGGTGTAGTTCAGATCCTCCTGCAGCTGGCTCAGCAGCTCGGTGTAGGCCTTGGTCTGCTCTTCGACGCTCGGCGGCTCGGAGTTGCCGATGAACAGGAATTCGGTACGGAACAGGCCAACGCCTTCGGCGCCGTATTCCAGCGCCTTCGCGGCATCGGACGGCTTACCGACATTGGCGAGCAGCGGAATGAGATGGCCGTCCTTGGTGGCGCCCGGCTTGCCACGCAGTTCCTTGGCTGCGGCGGCACGGGACTTGGCGGCTTCGGCGGCGGCGATCTCGTCTTCGCTCGGGTTCACCACGATCTCACCCTTGGCTGCGTTGACGATGACGTTGGTGCCGTTCTCAAGTTCGGCGGCTTCGGCGGCGGAGACGACCGCGACGATGCCACGGGCGCGCGCCAGAATGGCGGTGTGGGAGGTCGGACCGCCCTGGGAGGTAACGATGGCCAGGGTCTTGCTCATGTCGAGCGCGGCGGTGTCGGCCGGGGACAGGTCTTCGGCGACGAGCACGAACGGGGTTTCGCTGACCGGCAGGCCTGGGGCGGGAGCGCCCATGAGGTCGGCGATCACACGCTGGCCGACGTCATGCAGGTCGGCTGCGCGCTCGGCCTGGTAGCCGCCGATGGCGCGGAACATGTCTTCGACCGCGCCGAAGCCTTCCAGCACGGCGCGCTCGGCGGTCTTGCCCTGGTTGATGAGGTCCTTGATGGACTGTGCAAGGGACGGATCGGAGGCGAACATGGCGATGGCCTGCAGAATCGGGGCGGCCTGCTTGGCGCCTTCGTCGCCGTTGGCGGCTTCTTCGGCGCGACGGTTCAGGTCGGCGTTGACGAGGGCGAGCGACTTTTCGACGCGGGCGATTTCGGTTTCCGCGGAGATGCTTTCGGCGCGCGGAGCGTCCGACGGTTCCGGCAGCGGAGCGGCCATGCGAATGACCGGGCCGACTGCGACGCCACGACCGATACCAACACCCTTAATGTTCATGAGAACTCCTTTTCCTGTTTCCTTGGAAAAAATATGGATACGCAAACGATTGCAGGATTATGCCTGCCTTGCGTAGGTGAGTTACTGCAATGATCCCCACCGTCTTTGCCGGTAAATCATTTTCAGCCTGCGATTAGTATACACGAAATTCCCGCAAAACAAAACCGGTAAACGTTTTCTGTGTTTCGTAAAAACTGTGCTATGATAATCGCAAGAAATGCAGATGCCGGCAAAAGCCGCATAATGCAATCGATATGCAAAAATCGATATACATCGACGTGTAAATATCGAGACAACCCAACGTAAGCAAACCAACCACCAACCACAACAAAGGAGACCATTATGGCAACCCGCAATCTCGTCATCAACGATCCGGTCGGCATTCACGCCCGTCCGGCCGCCATGTTCGCGCAGGCCGTCACCGCTTCCGGCCAGACCGTGACCATCGCCAAGGAAGGCGGCAACGCCGTTCCGGCCGGCTCCATCCTGTCCATCATGGGTCTGGGCATCAAGCAGGGCGACACCGTGGTCATCAACGTCGAAGGCGACAACGCCGAGGCCGTGGCCGACAACCTGGCCAACATCCTCGTCAACGCCGAGTGACGCACCGCGCATAACGCGCTGACGCACTGACGTACGAACGTTTCGACCGCCCGCCATATTCGACGGGCGGTCGTTCTATTCTTAATAGGTTCTTCGCGGCTCGAACCGGTTCATCAGACCAGACCTTTGACCGAGAAGCACACAGGGGTTCAGGGCACCCTCTAGGGCATTTTGAAAAACACTTAGGGAGCCGGCAAACGCAAGCCGGACACGACGGAAAGGACAGCGCATGGCAGGCAGAACCGACAGCGGCAGCTCAATCACCAACGTCGCGGCGACGGCCGGCGTGTCCATCGCCACCGTCTCACGCGTGCTGTCCGGCAAACGCGGCAAGGACGACGATATCGCCCGCCGCGTGCGCGAAGCCGCCAAACAGCTCGGCTATTCAGTCAACTACGCGGCGAGCGCGCTGCGCAGCGACGTGACGAAAACCATCGGCCTGGTCATTCCGAGCGCCACGGAACCGTTCTCCGCGCAACTGCTCGACGAGATCGAGCCGACCATCGACACCGAATCGCAACAACTGCTGCTGGGCATCGGAGCCACGCAGGAAGCGCAGGCGGAACGCATCGAATCGCTGGCCAACCGCCATGTGGACGGGCTGATCGTGGTGCCCGCAGCCGGCACTGACCTTGCCGGAACGCTGAACCAGTACGCGAACACGCTGCCGATCGTGCAAATCTGCGGACGGCAGACCGCGCCGCGCGTGTCCGTGGTAGGCATCGACGAAAACGCCGCGATGGAGGCGATCGTCAAACATCTGGCCGAGCAGGGCATCGCGTCCGCCGCATACATGGCCGGCAACGAGCTGTCTTTCGAATCGGCGGAACTGTTCGCCACATTCCACACGCATATGCGCACTTACGGGCTTGCCACCAGCGAAAACTGGAACCAGTTCGGCGAACGTACCGTGCAGCGCGGTTTCGATTGCGCCATGCGGCTGTTCAACGGGCCGCTCGTACAGCCGGAAGCCGTGGTCTGCGCCGACGATGCGATCGCGTTCGGCGTGATGGTGGCGTTCGACGCGTTGGGAATCCGCGTGCCGGAGGACGTGCTGGTGGTCGGCTACCATGATTCCGCCATCGCGCGTACCACCATGCCTCGGCTGACGTCGGTGCGTGCGCCGTTTGAGCGTATTGTGTCGGAATGCTTACGATTGCTGGCTTCCGGTCCTGCCGGAGGCGCGGCGGAGACGGCTGCTGCGCCAGGCGGCAGCGTGCGCGCGCCCCGAGTCATGCTTGCCCCGCAGCTTCTTGTGCGGGATTCCTCGGTGTTCCGCCGGTGAATCGCGAATCGAATCGCCGGTAATTACTGGAAATTACGAAAATCACGGAATCAGCGCGCAGAACAGCGCTTCGAACACCAAAACCGGATTGCCGTTGCCGTTGAGCCTGCGGCGCGCGGTGGCGATGTCCTCCAGCCGGCGCACGGCCCCCGTACGGTCGAGCCGTACCGACAATTCCGTGATGGCGGAACGGTTTTCGAGGTTGATGAGTCCCACCGCGTCCTCGGCGTTGTTCTGCAGCACCGCCACGTCACGGTAGATGCTGGCGGCCGAATTGAGCGCACGGTCGAGCACGTCACGCGTGAGTCTGGTGGCGCGTCGTTTGAGCTCGTCTTTTTTGGCGATCGCATTGTATGCGCCACGCAGTTTCGGGGGTATGCGGTCTTTGGGTCCGAGCCCGTTGATGCGGCGGAAATCGGCTTCCGCTTCGGACGCTTTGACGTTGACTTCCGCTTCGGCCTGCGCCTTCGCGTTGTCGATGAGGTTGCCGGCCAATAGCACGGCATCCGACGCGCGATGCAAGCCGAGCACGCCGACGATGAGCTCGTCGCGGTCCGTCATGACGCGTTCGTCCTTGGCATACAGGCTCGCGATGCCGATGTGCCCCTCCGACAATCGTGCCGCACGCGCCGCGATATTCGGCTCGAAACCTTGCGATTCCAAGAATTTCGCCACCGCCTGGTTGGACGGTACGGCCAAGTTGACGATGCGCGTGCGCGAGCGGATGGTCGGCAGCACGTCTTGGGCGCTGGGCGCGCACAGCAGCCAGATGGTGTGCGGGCTCGGCTCTTCGATTTCCTTCAACAGCACGTTGGTGGTGCGTTCCATCATGCGGTCGACGTCTTCGATGATGATGATGCGCCACGGCGCGGTGCCGGGCATCTGCTCGGATGTGGTGATGATGTCACGCACCTCGTCGATGCCGATGGTCACTTTGTTGGTGGCCAGCACGCTCACGTCGGGGTGGGTGCCGGCAAGCACCTGCTCGGTGGTTTTGGTCGGCTCATCGTTCAGGCCATGATCGGGGCTTTCGAGCGCGGCGGCGAACGCGCGGGCAACGTTGGAACGGCCCGATCCGGGAGGGCCGCAAATCAGCCACGACTGCGCGATGGCCTTCGGGTCGCCGCTGGCGATGGCCTTCAGCTGTTCGACCACCTGCGCTTGGCCTACTATGGAGTTCCACACGCTCATGCGATACCCCCGTTAGCGGTGCTCACGGTGTCGAAATCGGCTTTGATACGCGCCCACACGTCTTCGATGGACTGGCTTGCGTCAATGACGTGGAACCGTTCCGGCTCACGTTCAGCCAAGTCGAGGAACGCGACGCGTGTGCGACGCTGGAAGTCGTTGCCGGCCGCCTCCATGCGGTCTTCGGCATGCTGCAGCCGCGCATGCGATTGCGCCGGATCCATATCCAGCAGATACGTGCGTTCCGGCAGCAGACCGTTCGTGGCCCACATGCTCAGGTTTCGGATTTCCGCGGCCGTCAGCTCGCGGCCGCCCGCCTGGTACGCCAAAGAGGAATCGAGATACCGGTCGGTGATGACCACCGCGCCGCGTTGCAGAGCGGGCAGAATCACTTCCGCGACGTGCTGCGCGCGGTCGGCGGCGAACAACAGCGCCTCCGTACGCGGGGCGATGTCGGCACAATCGTTCTCATCCCCCGTATCCACGCCGTGCAACAGCATTTTGCGAATCGCCACGCCCAATGCGGTGCCGCCCGGCTCGCGCGTGACCACGCATTCGCGGCCCTGAGATTCAACATATGCGCGCAACCGTTCGACCTGCGTGGTCTTGCCCACGCCGTCAACGCCTTCAAACGAGATAAAAGTGCCCTGCATGCCTTTCACTGTACCGTGCGCCCCTGCCGTGCCCGGCCATTCGGCCCACGGCTTGGTGTCGCACGATGCCGATTGTCTTGCGGAACATCAGATCGTGCGACGTTTCGCGCGCCGCATAACGTCAGCGTGCGGGAACGACTTCAGGACGCGCGTAGCCTTCGTTGGCGGTCAGCCAGTCGACGTCAGCCTTCACGGTGGACGCGGTGGAGCCGATCTCCTTCGCTATACGCGTATTCGCCCAGCCCTTGTCGGCCAGTTCACGCACCTTGGCACGGCGGTCGGCACGCGCCTGTTCGGTCGCGCTCACCTTCTTCGCGGATTTCGCTCCTTTGGCAGCGCCCTTCTTGGCTCCCTTCGCAGCCGTCTTGCGGCCACGACGCTTCGACGGCCCCTGCGCGCGCTTCTCCGCCAGCAGGCGGAACGCCTCGGCCGGTTCGATCGATTCGGGCGCATACTGCTTCGGCAGTGTACGGTTTGTCTCGCCGTCGGTGATGTACGCGCCGTAGAAGCCGTCCTTGATGGTCACGTGCTTCTGGGTTTCCGGATCGGTGCCCAAGTCGCGCAACGGCGGCTTGGCCGCGCCACGTCCACGACCGCGTCCATACTTCGGCTGCGCGAACAGTTCCTTGGCCTTCTCCAAGTCGACGGTGAAGATCTCGTCTTCGGAAGCCAGCGAACGCGTGTCGGACTTGCCGTCGGCACCGGTCTTCTGACCGCAATCATTGCCTTCGTCCTCTACCGGATCGGACTTTTTCTTCTGATCTGCGGGCTCATCGGCTTTTGCCTCTGGCATCTCGTCAATCCAAACGATATCACAGGTTATGGACTCGTCGCCCTCGTTGCTTTCGTGATCGGCCTGATCTGCGTTCCGTTCGAACGCATTTCCGTAATCCTGGTCACCTCCATCTGCGGCGCCCTCACGACGATCCGCATGGCATATTTCTTCAAGGACCTCGATCTGAACATGATGTTCTGGATTGTCTCTGCCATTCTCGCCGCAGCAGGCATGCTCTTCCAGTTTAAACCGTGGAAAGAGGCGGACTACTGGGAGGATGACGACGAAGAAGAACGCGAACACCGTGCAAAAGCGCGCGCCAGACGGAAGCGCAGATCCGGTTTCGATCCTCTTCCATCCAGAAAGAAGAAAAAGAAACGTCGCGGCTCCTCTTCCTCTTCTTCCGGCAACGCAAGAGATCCATACCGCAGCTATCAGAAACCGTCGAACCGTACCCGTGTTTCGCAGAACACCATGTACGATTTCCGTTTTGTTCCGGAAGAACCTGACGATGACGACGATGAGGAAGATCTTCCAAAAATCATCCGCCGCCGGCCATCCGCAAAACCGGCCGCTCCGGAGGAGTTTGACGAAGAAGAAACATCCCCAAAAGCTTCCATTGGCGACACGAAGCCGTATACCTCTCCTTCCAAACCGCAGATCACCGAGGACGGCATCCCGGATGTCGATCTCTCCGCGATCCGGCAGCAGATTTCCGAAGAGGTACAGAGAATTTACGAAGACGATCAGAACTCGTAATCCGCACTGCAGCGCAGAAAACCCGGCAGGCAAAGGAACATTCCCTTGTCTGCCGGGTTCATTTTTTATCCTGATTTTCAGTTATAAAGATACTTCTGATTTGTCTCCAGATCGATCGTGTCTTTGTCGAGCCACTGATATCCCGTATCGATCTTCTGATCTACCGAAAGTCCCTGAATCGCGCGGACGGCCGCCACGATTGCCGCATAGCCAAGACCGTACGGATTCTGCGTTACGGTACCGTACTCGCGTCCCTCCTGGATCGCTTTCTGCTGTTCTTCACCGGAATCAAAACCGACAATCTGAATCTGCTCAGTATTTTCCATATCCGCCAGCGCATCCAGCGTCTGGTCTGCCATGTCTTCGTTCGTACAAAAGATGCCCTTCAGAGCCGGGTAGGTTTCAAGTGTATTTTTCAGCATGTCCGCGATGGATTCTTCTCCATCTCCGTAATTCACCTGAACCACTTTCACGTCGGTATATTTTTCTTCGATCTCTTTTTTAAATGCTTCCACGCGCTCTGCGCTGCTCTCGGTGTTGTACTGATGTGCAACAATCGCAACCTCTCCGCTGTTGCCGATGGCCTCGCAGAGATGATCTGCCGCAAGCTTTGCTGCCGCTGCGTGATCAGTCGCACATGTCGAGGTGATCAGATCACTCTCGATGCCGGAATCCGCGATGATGACTGGAATCTGGCTATCGGAAGCCTCTTCCATCTGTGCCTGTCCCGACTGCTGGTCAATGATGCCAAGGATCAGCGCGTCCGGATTTTCCGAAATGACAGAGTCGATGATATTGATCTGAGAGTTGGTGTCACTTTCATTTTCCGGGCCTTCAAATGTCATATAAACTTTGTCGTTTCCGGTGTAGCCAAGCGAGGCGTTCAGATCGTCAAGTGCCTGCTGCGCACCGGCTTTTACGGCTTTCCAAAAACCGGCACTTAAGTCTTTTGCAACCACGGCGATGTAAGAGCCTTTTTCAACGTTAAGTCCATCCACGGTGTCGTACAATGCTTCCATGCCGTCTTTGTGCGGAACGGTGATTTCTATTCGTTTTTTGTCTGCTTCTTTTCCTTCATCTCCAGAGCTTTCAGAAGATGTGGATGCACTGGCTGACTCTGCTGTAGAATCTGCGCTGGACGATGAGGCCTCCGGGCTTTCTTCTGCCGCCGGAGTTTCCGTCACTTCCTGAGACGACGATGCTGCGGTGCTCTTGTCTGTCACTGCTTCTTTTCCGCATCCAGCTGCCGAGCACAGCAGGATTCCGGAAAGCAGTACTGCAATCATTCTGCGTTTCATAATTCTCCCTTTCTGCTTTGCCTGATGAATCATTTTCCATTACTTTTTACAGTTTTGTTACATAACCTTTCTCTATTATACACAAACCGTAAAAATAGTCCAGTCCTGTTTTCTTATGATTTTCTGAACTTTTTTGCAATTTCACATAGCTCTGAATAGTTACACAAAGCTGTGAAAGATTTCACCTTCTGGTTTTACGGTAAACGAAAGCCGTTTGCCTGTCCGCGGATGCTTCAGCTCGAGATGATGCGCGCACAGCGCCAGAGATCCTTTCTCTTTCGCCCCATATTTTGCATCCCCCGCCAGCGGATATCCCGCATGGGAAAACTGGACGCGGATCTGGTGGTGGCGGCCCGTTCCGAGGTGGATCTGCACCAGGGTTCGGTTCTCCTGTGTCCTTATCACCTCATATTCCAGCACCGCTTTTTTCGCTCCGGCGGTGCCTGGCTGTACGACGCGGGATGTGTTGCTCCGTCCGTCTTTTACAAGGAAATCCTCAAACTTCTGCACGCCCTGTTTTTCGATTTTTCCCTCACAGACGGCGAGATACTCTTTCTTCATCGTCCCGTCCTTCACCTGCCGTCCCAGTTTTCCTGCGGCGTCTTTGTTTTTCGCAAACACCAGCACGCCCTCAACCGGCTGATCGAGCCGGTGAACGACCGCCAGATATGGAATCTGAGTCCGCGCCTGACCCGGTGTTTCCGCCCTTGCCTGCTTCGCCAAATAATTCAGCAGCGCATGCTCCAGATCCATCTGTCCCATCCGCGCATTCTGCACTGCCATACCCGCGTGCTTGTGAACAACAAGAATATCGTTGTCTTCCATTAAAATATCTTCTCTGCAAAATCCAGCCACTTTCTTCTCCTGTTCTGACTTCTTATTTTCGATACACGGATTTCTCCGCTGTTATGCTTTAAGAAGTATGCACCATTTCCGCCGCATCTGTCAAGAAAAACATGCCCGGCGGACGAATTACACAACACAAAAAGCGATCGCCATACCAATCATTTTTTCTGATACAGCGACCGCTTTTTCTTTATTTTCCATATTCAGTTTTTTCTCTACTTTCAAGGATTTTCACTGGTTTTCTTTCTTTACCGATCTGTGATCTTTGTTTTCGCTTTCGTTTGATATTTCAAAGATCGTTTCTCTTCCATTTCCCTGTTGTAGATTTTCTTTTTTTCGGGAAGATGTTCTTTTTCAGAGGCTTTTCCTTTGCGGTTAAGATTTCCACTCCGAAAATCTTTTCCTTAGGATTTCCTAAGATCTGCTCTGATCTCATGTTTATCAAAAGGTTTTCTTTCGAACTTCTTTTGTATGGATCTTTATCTCAGGTTTTCTTTCCTTTCGGAAGTCTCTCATCTTAAGAACATCTTCCTTTTCCCTTTTTTTCCATTCTTCTATAGAAGATTTCTCGTCTCTTTCTATGAAAATGGTTTGTTCTCTTGAAAAGGGGGTCCCAAGTCTTTCTCTTTGTACCTCTTGGTTAGGTTTTTGTTTTCTTGTTTCTTTGTGATTTTAATATAACAGATCCGCCAGTATTTGTCAACACATTTTTAAAATATTTTTATTGTTTTTTTATATCGCTTTTCCTTTTCTTAATTATTGTGTTTATTTCTGAATTTTATATTGTTTTCTGATATTTTGTTTCAAATAAGTGTGCAGAAAAAGAGCTATGAAACAGACTTTTCTTCTGCCACACAGCTCTTTCTCAAATACTTATCCTCTATAATAGTTGATCAGGCATCCCTTGCGGATGATTTCTCTCTCATCATCGGTCAGCGCGCCTAACGTCATCTCGAACGGAACAAGTGCTCCGTCTTTTACAACGTACGCTTTGATCACATCGGCTTTCTCTTCCACTGCCTTGCGGATCTCCGGTACAAAGATGTAATCTCCGTTTGTAAACGGCAGATCTCCCTCCGGGATCAGGAATGGAAGCATGCCCCAGTTGATCAGGTTGGAGCGGTAGCGCTTCGTTGCATACTCGTTGGCGATGTTTGCCCAGCCGCCTAATACCTTCTGGCAGGAAGCTGCCTGCTCACGCGCAGAGCCGTCACCCGGTTTTACAGCGAAGATGGTGGATCCGACACCGACGTTTGTCTTGTCGATATCCGGGTACTGGGTATGGATGGCTGCGAAGACCGGTTTCAGTTCCGGAAGTGCCTCGGCCGGGCAGTTTCCTTCCTGGATGGCTTTCTCTGCGACCTGTACTTCTTTTGCACGTCCCACGTAAGCCGGATCTTTTCTTGACAGGGTAAACTCTGCCAGTCCAAGAGGATTGGAGCGGTAAGAGCTTGTCTCTCCGGACGGAATCAGCTCATCTGTTGTTGTAACAGGATCATGGATCTCAGATACAACCTTCACAAGCAGGTTCTGTGGAAGTGCTGACATTGCCGGCCAGTCCTTAATGTTTGGTCCAAATTTAATTTCAACCGAAGGATCTGCCTTGCCGACACCATTAAAGACACGGTTATCATAAATGGTATGATCAAAATAGTATTTCGGTTTTGTAAAGTCTGCATCAATATCTGTTGCTGCCGTCAAATATCCCTTATTCGCAGCCGTTGCCGCAATCGAACGAGCATCCATAAGTGCAACAGAAGAAATCTGACCATTCTGGATCTTGGAGCCTTCACGGTTCGGGAAGTTTCTGGTGGTATGGCGGATACTGAAAGCATTGTTT
>OKUU01000717.1_pt1 | contig 10452 bp, 7 predicted proteins | sample 1606561 | NCBI WGS metagenome assembly OKUU01 (sample SAMEA3882506, study PRJEB24775) | human gut metagenome | biome: human-associated habitat; feature: intestine environment; material: feces | place: Netherlands | collected 2009/2010
CATGATTTATATGCCAATATTATGAATGTTCCATCATCATGGATCTTATCGGGAAATGGATCGGATCAAATGTTGGGATTTTTGATTCAGTATTATGGACAAGGAAATAAAACACTGTATACATTTAAGAAAAACGATGGCCAGAAAAAAGAAGGAAAAAAGAAAAAACGAATGGAAGTATTTTCGATGCTAAATGTGATCGAACGGATACAGACGGATTACCCAGATGTGGAAATTGTTAGTATCGGGGAACAGGATTTTGTGGTGCAATTGTTAGATGCACCGATGGCACCGAAATGGCTGGAGACGCTTAAAGTTGTTGTGATGGTTGTAGTAATCTTTCTTGGAGCGGCATTTACGATTATGGCATTTAACAATGACGTGTCCGTGGGGGAAGTGTTCGACCGGTTTTATCAGCAGGTGATGGGAAAAGAAAAACCGAAAGTATCAGAAATCGAAATTTTTTACTGTCTGGGACTGGCAGTGGGAATTTTGGTATTTTTTAACCATATCGGAAAGAAAAAAATCACTTCAGATCCGACACCGATTCAGGTTGAGATGCGAAAGTATGAACAGGATGTCGATATGGCGTTTATAGAGAACGCGGGAAGAAAGGGGCATGAACACGATGTTTCTTAGACACATTTTTATGGCGGGCCTTGCGACAGCCTGCGGCATTGCGGTTTCTGCCGGAACGTTTGCGTTTCTTCTGGTGATCGGGGTCATTCCGCGCATGATCAAACGCTGCAATTTTGGAGAACGGATACTGATGGTCGAAAATACGGTTATACTGGGGGTATTGACCGGTGCCGTATTTTCTGTGGTGGAGTGGAAGGCACAGCTGCCGTATCCGTGGCTGGCGCATGTCATTTTGGGCGCTTATGGAACTGCAGCGGGAATTTTTGTGGGATGTATTGCGGTGGCACTGGCAGAAATATTAAATACTTTTCCGATCCTGTTCCGGCGTCTGTATATCAACCGTGGACTCAGTGGTGTTATGATTGCCATGGCACTGGGGAAAATGGCTGGTTCTTTTTATTATTTCTTTTTTGGTTACGGGCTTCCAAAATATTGGTAAATCCATATTTTCTAATTGCAATCTTCTTTGTGACTGGCGTATAATAAAAGGTACGATTAGTTTCAGGAGGATTTTAAATGGGCAGATATGCATTGAATATGGAAAAATATGCAGATTTGGCAAGGACTGCATCTGCGGAGGGATGCGTGTTATTGAAAAATGACAACAGTACCCTGCCACTTAAAAAAGGAGATAAAGTTGCTGCATTTGGGCGCATGGCGTTTCATTATTACAAAAGCGGACTTGGCTCGGGCGGACTGGTAAATACACGCTATGTGGTTGGAATCCTTGATGCGCTGCGCGCCTGCAAAGATATTGCGCTGGATGAAGAACTGATTGGGATCTACGAAAAATGGATCAAAGACCATCCATATGACGAAGGTGAGGGATGGGGGCTGGTTCCGTGGTCACAGGAAGAAATGCCCGTGACGGAAGAGATGCTTCAAACCGCATCCGGGGATGATGTGGCACTGGTGATTCTTGGACGTACGGCTGGGGAAGACCAGGACAATACGGACAAGCCGGGCAGTTATAAGCTGACACGGACAGAAGAAGACCTGATCCGTAAAGTGAGCAGTCAATTTTCACGCACGGCCGTTATTTTAAATGTGGGAAATATCATTGATATGAAATGGGTCAGAGAATTTGATCCGGCAGCGGTACTCTATGCATGGCAGGGAGGTCAGGAAGGTGGAAACGGTGTCTGTGATGTACTTACGGGGCGTGTGAATCCGTGCGGAAAACTGACCGATACGATTGCAGAGGATATCAGTGACTATCCATCCACGTCAAATTTCGGGGATTTACAGAAAAACTATTATAAAGAAGATATCTATGTGGGATATCGGTATTTTGAGACATTTGCCAAAGATAAAGTTTTGTATCCGTTTGGATTTGGATTGTCGTATACTTCTTTTTCCGTGCAAGCGTCTGCAGAAGAAAAGGACGAGCATACGGTCTGTGTGAAGGCAACAGTGAAAAATACCGGAACAAAACCGGGGAAAGAAGTGCTTGAAGTATATGCCAAAGCCCCACAGGGGGTACTGGATACACCGGTGCGTGTTCTTTGTGGATTTGCAAAGACAAAGGAACTGGCAGCAGGGGAAGAAGAGCATATTACTCTGGAGATTCCGAAAAATACATTTGCCTCCTATGATGACAGTGGTGTAACCGGACACAGGGACTGTTTTGTGCTGCTGGAGGGTACTTATACCATTTATGTGGGAACCGATGTGCGGACGGCACAAAAGGCAGGCAGTTATCCGCAGACGTTTACAGTACTTGAACAGCTTGAGGAAGTCTGTGCACCGCAGAAACCGTTTGCCCGTATGACAAGAAAGCCGGGTGATGTGATCGGATATTCCGATACACCGGAACGGATCTATGGTCCGTATGACCGCGTGGAAAAACCGGCAGAGATTTCACAGACTGGCGATAAAGGCTATCGTCTGGAAGATGTATATGACAAAAAGATTTCCATGGAGACATTTGTGGCACAATTATCGGACGAGGATCTGATTATGCTGTTCCGCGGAGAAGGCATGTGCAGTCCGAAGGTGACTCCGGGTACTGCAGCGGCATTTGCAGGACTGACTCCGGCTTTGAGGAAGTTTAGAATTCCGGCAGAATGTGCATCGGACGGACCATCCGGAATACGTATGGACTGCGGAACAAAGGCGTTTTCCCTTCCGAACGGAACGCTGCTCGGATGTACATTTAACTGTGAATTGGTGCGTCAATTATATGAAATGACAGGGCTTGAACTACGGTTAAACCGTGTAGATACATTGCTCGGACCGGGATTGAATATTCACAGAAATCCGTTGAACGGACGAAACTTTGAGTATATTTCCGAAGATCCGTTTTTAACCGGAAAAATGGGAGCCGCACAGCTGCAGGGACTTAATATTGCAGGTTCCACAGGAACCATCAAACATTTTGCGGCAAACAATCAGGAAACGAAACGACATGAGGCAGATTCGATTATTTCCGTGCGGGCACTGCGGGAAATTTATCTGAAGGGATTTGAAATTGCGGTAAAAGAAGGACCGGCCCGCTCTGTTATGACTACCTATGGCCCGGTCAACGGGGTGTGGACTGCAGGAAGTTATGATCTCAATACCATTGTATTGCGCAAAGACTGGGGATTTTCCGGCATCGTTATGACCGACTGGTGGGCAAAGGCAAACCATGAGGGACAGCCATCGGATCCGCGTATACATGCGGTCATGGCAGCGGCACAGAATGATGTATATATGGTGACTGCAGATGCGCAGGATATGCAGCAGGATGATATGCTCGAAGAATTCCAGAAGGGAAATCTTACGAGAGGACAGCTGCAGAGAAATGCCATCAATATATTGCAGTTTGTACTAAAATCCCCGGCGATGCTTTATGAGATGGATAGGATTTCTCCGGAAGAACTTAAAGACCGGAAGAATGCTGCAAAAGATGATCCGGATGTCTCAAAGATGATGAAATTTGTGGCAGATGAACAGGGAAATATCCGCATTTCCGGTGGCGGCTGGGATACACATCAGGGAAAAGAAATACTTGCGGATCTGGATATGAAAGCCGGAAGTTATGAACTGCAGATGAAAGTAAAATCAAATCTGGATGATCTGGCACAGCTTCCGGTAACAGTATATCTGGATAATATCATCAAAGGAACACTGTCATTTAGGGGATCGAAAGGGCAGTGGGTGACACAGCAGATCCGGTTTGATACATTCGATGGACATCATTATATGAAATTATATTTTGGAGCAACCGGACTTACGGTAGATCATATAGCGTTTCAGCTGTCCGGGGGCGCAGACAAGGAGCAGTAAGACATGAATGTTTTAAAGGTAAAAAAGGGAGAAACGCTTGCCAGAAAACAGGACAAGGTGATGGAATGGTATCTGATTCAGGAGGGATCGGTGATCCGGCAGTTTGCATTTGCAGAGATCATTATGCACCGGAATGCAATTGTGGGTATTCTCGAGAACGAATGGTTTGCCTGCGATTATGTGGCAAATGAAGATACGACATTGATTGTGATTCCATGTAAAAATGCACAGGATCTGCGGAAGATTTTGTCCGAACATGAGAATTTCCGCCCGATTTTTTTGCGTACGGCAGTGGAACAGCGGCATCAGGCACTGTGTCTGTATGCCAGTCTGCAGAAAAAATGCATGCTTTTACATAATGCTGCGGAAACGTTGTACAGCGAATACAAAAATCTGTGCAGCGAGAAGCTTCTTGATGAACAGGATTTTCCACGTATGGAACAGTTTGCAGCTTTAAAAATGCAGCACCGTGCGGAAAACTGGGAGATTGCAAACAGTAACAGTCTGGTCCGGAGTTATCTGAAAGAATATATGCAGCTGATGATCAAAGATGACAGTCTGTGTGTGGGAGCAATCATGGAGGCGGCGGCACAGATGCGCCGTGTGACACAGGGAATCGGCGAGATGGTAAATTATCTGCAGTACAACAGGGATATTTTATTTTCAGATTCCAGAGATGATATTTTTCATCTGTTTTTTGCAATGGCAGTCCAGCAGTCGCAGAAAAAGCAGGACATTTCCGAGATCAAAAAGCGTCTGTTAAATATGGTGGATGTCATGACAAAGCTTGATGTATACGACAAAAAGCAGATGGTGGAGGCACATGAGCTCTGCGAGAATTACGACTTTACCAAGGAGTCCGAAGGACGTATCAATATTATGCGTGAGGATTGTATTGCACATATTATGGAGTATGCAGGATATGGCAGCGATATGATCAGGGATTTCCACAGCAGTGTGCAGCAGTACCGGGAGCTGCCGGATATGATGTCTACAGACAATGAGGCGAGACAGCTGCGCAGGGAAATCACAAAGGTCTTTTACGATATTTATACCAAGGCGTTTATGAGATCAGTTGAGGAACTGCGGAGATGCTGGGGGAAACTAACACAAATGCACTGTATAATCTGACGGATTCGCTTGGATTGTTTCACTCTGCAAATGTCTATACGGTTTATGACTGGCTGGTACAGATTTATCAGGGAAAGAAAGACCCGTCCCGCAATGAATTTGACCAGGATTTCAATGCATTTCTGCTGGAAGAAAAGAGAACCGGGAATATTACGGAAGAGCAGATGCAACAGTATAAAAATGACAGCAGGCAGAAAGTACAGTTTGAGATCCGCAATATGTTTACCTCCGGAAACCGTGTGACCTATGGCCGTGTGACTACATTCTGTCCGGTTCTGATGGAAGAGGATTTCATCAATACCGTGGAAAAGATGGCAGTTACCGCAGAAAAAATTGCCGATGCCATCAATAAGGTGCGCTGTGTGGATTATTCTGCACTCTATCATGATGTCATGTTTTCCGATCCGGATCGCGGAATCAATCAGGAATGGATCAAAAAGGAGATTCTGCCGGATGTGATTCTGATGCCAAATGCCGGAACCCGTACCCTGATGTGGCAGGAGACATCCGGTGCCAAGATTGATACACCGGCGCGTTTCCTGTTTCCGATTTTTTCCGCAGTGGATCTCGATGATCAGATGGTGGAATGTATCGGCCGATACCGCTGGGAGATCTGCAGACGTGTGCAGGGTGTATACTGGAACGATATCCGGGAGAAATCGCTTACGGCGGAGTACTGTGATTTTATTCAGTATTATCGCAAAAATTCAGATCTTTCCGCAGATGCAAAGGAAAAGATCAAGACTGCACTGTCCCGTGCGCGCAACAGTTACCGTGAGGTATTTGTCAAGGATTATCAGGCGTGGATGAAGTATGAGTCACAGGGAAGTTTCCGACTGAATAAAGTGGCAAGAGATATTCTGGTAAGGTATTGTCCGTTTGCAAAGGATATCCGCCAGGGACTGGCCACCAATCCACAGTATCAGAATGCATTTCACAGACTTGATGCGGAAAACAGAAAGAAACTGCAGCGGTTTCGTTCTGTTTACGATAAATATGAAGCAGCCGGCGGAGAGATCACACCGGATCTGAAAGAAAATCTGCGGTTTTATCAGATGTAGGAACGGATATGGAATATATAGCTTATGTAGAGACCCCGTATAAAGAAAAATTTGGAATTCCCAGACAGAGCGGGCTGGCGGAGAGCACCTGTGGAGAGATCATTTTCACACCGAAATTCCGGAATCCGGATTCAGTGCGTGGAATCGAAGAGTTTTCCCACCTGTGGCTTCTCTGGGAGTTTTCTAGGGCAAAGCAGGATACCTTTCATGCAACGGTAGCACCTCCCCGTCTGGGAGGAAAAGAAAAACGGGGCGTGTTTGCCACACGTTCCCCCTTCCGCCCGAATTCGATCGGTCTTTCATGCGTGAAACTTGAAAAAGTGCGCATCGATCAGAAGCTTGGACCGGTTCTTACGGTTTCCGGGCTGGATCTGCTTGATCACACACCGCTTTTTGATATCAAACCGTATCTGCCGTATGTGGATGCCCATCCGGAGGCAGAAAACGGTTTTGCGGAAAAATTCCGGGAGTTTCAGATACCGGTAGTATTTCCGAATGAATTGCAGGCACAGCTTCCGGAACATCTGCGGGGACCGCTTCTTGAGGTTCTTGCACAGGATCCAAGGGCAGCATACAACAAAAAGCCGGATTATATCTATGGGATGGCATTTGCTGATTATGACATCCGGTTTACGGTGGCAGAGGGAATCCTGACGGTAAAAGAGGTCACAAGGCGCACGCAGGAGTGGAAAAAAGTTAAGTGAGAGTTGCGCTTGCGCGGGGAAAGTCTTATAATAGAACCATCAAAAGTCAAAAACGCGAAGAAATTCGTGTAGTAGTGAGGTAAGAGGATGAAAGAGTTAAAAGAGTACATTCGCAGTATCCCGGATTTCCCGGAGAAGGGAATTTCCGTGATGTCACAAGTGTACTGCAGGATGCAGATGCACTGAAGCTTTCCATTGATGAACTGGCAAAACGCTTGGAGGGCGTTGATTTTGATGTGATCGCCGGAGCAGAATCCAGAGGTTTTATCTTTGGGGCACCACTTGCTTATGTCATGCATAAGCCGTTTGTACCGATTCGTAAAAAAGGCAAACTTCCCCGCGAAACAGTATCTGTAAGCTATGATCTGGAATATGGCAGTGCAGAGATTGAAATGCATAAAGATTCCATCAAACCGGGACAGAAAGTAGTACTGATTGATGATCTGATCACTAAAGGGGTTGACGAACCTTACAGGATGTTCACCTCTCGTGCGGAGTATCGTATTCTTCTGAGACAGGACAACGCCGACTTGCGTCTGACGGAAAAGTCTTACAAAATAGGTCTCGCTTCCGAAGAAAGGTTCCGACTTATGACGGAAAAGTACGAGACGGTCAATGATCTTGCTCGAATGTGTGACGAGGTTAATCTTCGTGCCGATGTCATCAATGACTATCTTTCCGAGTCTAACTCTGCCACCCTTTCCGAGTCGAAACGTATCTCTGATCTTGCTTCCCGTCCAGAGATTTCACTTGATGAATTATTAAATTTTGTTCCACGTGGAACATTTGTTAAGTTTTCTGTGGATCTTCCGGAAGTGGAGGACGTTGGTTCATCGCAGCGTCGAAAGGAAATCATTGACTCTGTCGAGATCGGAGTTAAGTACAAAGGCTACATTGAGCGTGAAAAATCCATAGCGGAGAAAATTGCCCGTCTTGAAGATTTGAAGATTCCACAGGATTTCGATTTTGACAAGGTTTCCGGTCTAACCATAGAATGTCGCCAGAAACTCCTTCGCTACAAGCCTACCACCATCGCCCAAGCCTCACGCATCTCAGGTGTCTCTCCCGCCGACATCTCCGTCCTGCTTGTCTATTTCGGACGGTGATTCAACAACGAAATGTATATGACTTGAACCACCCTTTACCCGTTTAGGGTGCGAAGCTCAGGTGGTTCAAGTCATATGTATTTCGCCTATTGTAGTTATTACCGCCTTATTATCCTATAAGGTGAAAATATAAAGACTTTGGCTACCCTTTACCCGTTTAGGGCGCGAAGCGCAGGTGGTTCAAGTCATATACATTTCGCCTATCGTAGTTATTACCTCCTTATTATCCTATAAGGTAAAAATATAAAGACTTTGGCTACCCTTTACCCGGTTAAGGCGCGAAGCGCAGGTAGTCAAAGTCTTTATATTTTTGCCGCAATCAGCAAGAAGATGTTTACATCATCTGCAATGCCGACTTGATAATCTGTTCGACTTTGGCGTTTGGATTGGCCTTGAGGACGGCCTGAATGGCCTTGTTGACAGCTGGTTTTGCGAATCCAAGCATGACAAGAGCCCTGCTGGCCTCCTCGACAATCTCGCTTCGGTTGCCACCGAAAAGTTCTGTGGAATCTGCCCCCTCGCCTTTGACGATCTTATCCTTCAACTCCAGAACAAGCCTCTGGGCGCTCTTGACCCCGATACCCTTCACACTCTTGATTCTTGCGATGTCCTCCGAAAGAATAGCCTGCCTGATTTCCTCCGCCGATAGCGAAGACAGCATCATCCTGGCAGAATTTACCCCGATACCTGACACGCTGATCAGCAGTTCGAACAGCTCCCGCTCGTCTTTAGTCGCGAATCCATAGAACAGCTCCGCATCCTCACGAAGGTAATGGAAGATGTAAACTGTTGCGTCTTTCTTATCCTGTAACGCTTGAAAGGTCTGCAATGAAATCAGAATGCTGTACCCGATGCCGTTGTTCTCCAGAATCAGCTCGGCGGGGGAAAGTTCCACTATCGTACCCTTGATGTAATCAATCATATTCAAAGATTTTTGTTCAAGGCAAAATTAGCATTATTTGCGTTAATAACTCTTTATATTCATAATTATTTCATTGAATATTATTGTGTGTGGCTTCCGCATTTCGGCAGGCTAAGTGACCGAATGATAGAGTGATTGCTGAGTTTGTCGAAGCATCGAAGTGATTTTCAGTGCTTGCAATGTAGCGACCTATAATTCTCATTAAGTTTTTTATATACACACAATTCCAATTACCATCCATTCTTCCGATGCTTTTGATTAGATTTCCTCTAAAAAACTGTTCCTTTCTTATTGGACGGGCGTAAAAATCGCAGATTTTTATGTAAGTTTGCAAGATTGAATGGAGGTTTGACAATGAATATTCAGGAACTTAGGAATATGTTTCCGGCGCTTTCGCGCACTGTCTATGGCAAGCCGCTTGTCTATTTTGACAACGCCGCTACAGCCCAGCGCCCGCAGTCTGTCATCGACAAATGGACTGAACTGACTGTCGGAGCGAACGCCAACATCCACCGCGCAGTCCACAAACTCGCCGTCGATGCCACTGATGAATATGAAAGCACGCGCGATGCTGTCAAGGACTATCTCAACGCCGCGTCCAGGGAGGAGGTCGTTTTCACTTCCGGTACCACAGGATCCATCAATCTGGTCGCCTTCTCTTTCGGCGAGACTTTCGTTCATGAGGGCGATGAGATCATCGTTTCCGAGGCTGAGCATCATTCAGACATCGTTCCGTGGCAGATGCTTTGCCAGAGAAAAGGCTCTGTTCTGAGGGTCTTGCACGTGGATGAGGATGGCCATCTGAATCTTGAGGAGTTGAAATCCTTGCTAAATCCCAAGACCAGGATTGTAGCCGTCACTCAGATTTCCAATGTACTTGGCATTTTGAATCCTGTTAATGAGATTGTAAGTGTTTGTCACTCAGTTGGTTGTCCTGTTTTTATCGACGGAGCGCAGGGTATGGTTCACGAAGGTGTTGACGTTCAGGATGTTGACTGTGACTTCTACGCTTTTTCCGGACACAAACTCTATGCGGCCACCGGAACCGGGGTACTTTACGGAAAACGTAAGTGGCTGGATCTGATGGTTCCTTATCAGGGCGGTGGAGAGATGATCGCTACCGTCAGGTTTTCCGGCACGACTTACGCTCCACTTCCGGAGAAGTTTGAGGCCGGAACCCAGAACATCAATGCCATTCCGACGCTGGAACCAGCTATCGAGATGCTTAAATTGATGAAAGATAAAGAGTTACTTAATGCTCAAGAGGCTGTGTCCCAGTACCTTCTCCACGCTTTGACAAGCAACCCGAGGATCCGTCTTTATGGCGTTCCACGTGGAACGGAGACAAAGATTCCGCTCTTTTCTTTCAGCGTTGAGGGGGCGCATCATGAGGACCTGGCCTTGATTTTGGACAAGATGGGGATTGCCGTGCGGTCAGGGCAGATGTGTGCCGAGCCGTTGATGGATAGGTTCGGGGTGACGGGCATGCTCCGCGCCTCTTTAGCTCCGTACAACACAATGGAAGAAGCTGAATATTTCATCAAGTCGCTTGACAAGGCGACCGCTATGTTGGTGTAGTGAATCGGTACCATTAGGTATTTAGGTCTTGCGACCCTTCG
>OKUU01000724.1_pt1 | contig 10402 bp, 2 predicted proteins | sample 1606561 | NCBI WGS metagenome assembly OKUU01 (sample SAMEA3882506, study PRJEB24775) | human gut metagenome | biome: human-associated habitat; feature: intestine environment; material: feces | place: Netherlands | collected 2009/2010
CCGGCAGATTAAAGAACTTGCTGAATCTCGTTCTTGCCCGGTAGCCGGTGCCTTCCGGTGCCAGCTCCAATGCTGTGACGGTCTCTCCAAATCGGGAAGCCCAGCAGTCGAAGTGGGTCATGTTCAGTTCTTGCAGGCGTTCATACTGAAGGTAACGCTGCATGGTGTAAAGCTCGGTCATGGAGTTGCTGACCGGTGTGCCGGTGGCAAAAATCACGCCACGGTTTCCGGTGATCTCATCCATATAGCGGCACTTGGCAAACATATCGGAGGATTTCTGCGCGTCCGATGTGGAAAGACCAGCCACATTCCGCATTTTTGTGTATAGAAACAGGTTTTTATAGTTGTGGGCCTCGTCCACAAACAAACGGTCCACGCCCAGCTGCTCGAATGTCACCACATCGTCCTTGCGGCCCTCAGCCTGCAATTTCTCCAATCTGGCTTCCAGAGATTTGCGGGTGCGTTCCAGCTGCTTGACAGTAAAACGCTCGCCGCCGCTGGCCTGTACCTCTGCAATCCCTTCCGTGATCTCGTCGATCTGTTCATAGAGAAGCCGTTCCTGACGCTCCCGGCTGATGGGGATACGCTCAAACTGGCTGTGTCCCATGATGATGGCATCATAATCACCCGTCGCAATACGAGCGCAGAACTTCTTTCGGTTATGGGTCTCAAAGTCCTTTTTTGTGGTAACTAAGATATTGGCGGAAGGATAGAGACGCAGAAACTCCGACGCCCACTGCTCGGTCAGATGGTTTGGAACCACAAAGAGAGATTTCTGGCACAGTCCCAGGCGTTTGGCTTCCATCGCAGCGGCCACCATCTCAAAGGATAGCGATAGGTAATCCTTTGGGCGGGATATGCAGCCGCAGGCTGCATATCCGTTCCTCCAGATTTTCCCCCGCTCCAAACCGTGCGTGACAGTTTCCCATCACACGGCTTTCCATCGTCAGCACTTTTTATGACAATCTATACATCAAACAGATTTGCCCTTTAGAAAACGAGTTCCAGCATTCCTGCCATCACACGAAGTTTATTGAGCTTTGCCAACTGCTTTTTATCCAGGTTTAGCACTTTCAGATATTTTCGGATGGTGCGCTCATTACTGGAATGAATGATAATGTGAACCACATCAGAGACAATAATCAGGTTTTGGTAGCTGTCATTGCCCCCAAGCACCAACGGCTTTTTGTGGTGACAGTCCACTTGATTTGCTTCCAGTTCAGCACCGGAAACAGCACATTTTCCTTTCTGTGCAACATAGAGCGCAATGCGGTTATCGTTGTATTCCACACTTTGCTTACCGCATGGATTGTTCATCAGATGATAGAGTACTGCCATATTGATACCAGCAAGATTCTTATGAATCTCCACCCGCCCATCTGGCGTGTACTTGTTTATCCGACTTTTCTTATCCATGGGTACTCTATGCTGAACATAGGCAATCGGGACGATGGCGTGACCATTCAGATAACGCACCTCCCGGCTTGTGCCGTATTTCTCCTTGATATACCTGTTTGTGATTTGACCTTTCTTTTGCAGTCTGTGCTTCAATCTGTTGTAAAGGCTCTTTTTGACATCGAAAGCGATTTTGTGAAAGTCAATATTCACATGGGTTGCAATGCTGTAATAGTTGTGAACGCCCATGACATAGGAGTTGTATTTCTGTATCAGACGATATTCCATTCCTGGGTCATAGGTCTGCCGTATCTGCCCAATAATTTCCTTGCTTTTCTCCCGGATTTTCTGCAATGCTTTATCCTTGATATGCGCTTCTACTACATACCTTGGTTGTCCATCTGGCTTCTTTCCTTTTGTTCGAACTTTCAGCTTAAAGCCAAGAAATTCAGAGTAATGGCGTTTCAGATTTACGATCTTTGATTTCTCTGGGCTGATTTCCAGTCCCAGACGATCTAAAAGCCATTGTTTCGTAGCCTCGAACAGCTTGATTGCATCCGACCGCTTTTTGCAAAAGATTTTGAAATCATCTGCATAACGGACAACATAGCACTCTTTCAGATTCGTGTAGTTACGCAGAGTACGGATGGTACTGCTTTTGTCGGGAGTTCCATTCGCATAGATTCTGTGTACATAGTTCCTTTGGGTAGGCATTTCTTCCCACTGGCTGACAATCCACCAATCCAGTTCATTCAGGACGATGTTTGACAACAGTGGGGAAATGATACCGCCCTGTGGCGTACCCTTTTCGGGAAAACCGATTCCAGCCACTTCTGCCTTTAGCATGGCAGAAATGATAGACAGCAGCTTTTTATCCCTAATTCCGAGTGTCCACATCTGCTTCAGCAGTTTTCCGGGGTTCACATTGTCAAAGAAAGACTTAATGTCTATATCAATGACATAGTGGCAACCGACGTTCTGTATCATTCTCTCCGCTTGGGCAATGGCATTTTCTGCACTGTGGTTTGGTCTGAAACCATTGCTTCGCTTGAAGAATTCTGCTTCACAGATAGGTTCTAATACTTGCAGAATACATTGCTGAATGAGCCTGTCCATAATCGTGGGTATTCCGAGGGGACGGGTTTTCCCGTTATCCTTTGGTATTTCCACTCTGCGGACAGCATTAGGAATATACCAGTCCAGCTTGCGCTGAACATGGGCAACTAAGGCATTTTCGTTCCACTTGTTCAAATCGCTTATTGTTTTATTATCCACACCCGCCGTCCGACTGCCGCTGTTCTTTCGGATATTTCTATATGCCAACTTGATGTTTTCAGGGCGTTTTATCAGTTCCACAAGATTGCAGAACCGCTGCCCCTTGACACTTGCGGCATACAGTTCGTCAAGAACGAGCTGCATATCGTAGTATTCGGAGTTGCGGATTTTCTGTTTCTTTAAGGGTTTCTTCTTGTTTGCCAAAGTCAGGTACTTTCCTTTCTTTCGAGAGGATTTCGCTTTTCTTAGTCATACTCGAACCTTTGTGTCTGTATAGTTTTCAATTTATTGATTGCTGACGACTAATGGCCATCCCTCCACCGTATTTCTACGGCTTCAACGGTACTGTGCCATCTCTCTCAACTGGATAAAGGATTGTTATACGCAATACGCTTTCCAATCCAACACCTCATAGCCTGTAACCGGCTCCGTGTTCCAGCCTTTCCACGTTCCAATATTCCTATCTGTACATATCTGCCCTTAGGTGTCCCTCTGAGCCTGTATGCTGGGCGGTGCCTGTAACACCGCAAGGACTTTCATAGTAAAAATTCTTACTCATCCTCACATACTTCCGTAATCGGAAAGGAACATTTCTGCTCCTGCGCCTTTTAGACCCGTACATTCGGGATTTCGTCAGTCATCCATGACATTCTGACCATAGGCAGTTTATAGACCTCCGGCGTATCATGCACATATCCCACCTCTGGGACACTTTCCACGGCATAATCCGTTTGGGTGCATTTCCGCCGACTTTAGCGAGCGTTATACCGTAGCCCTTGTTACAGAGGACTGCCGCATATCGCAGTTTATAAGGTAGGCGTTTCAGGGCGTTACCCCTTCATTCCACCTATCGGAATATTAGTTCTCCAAGTCTTTTCAGGGACTCCTTTCAAATCCCGATTCTATTGTTAGCTGACTTGTGCGTAACCTTTTCAGTTACGAACGTGTCGCACTTTTACCTGCGCCTACTTCGTGTGCCAACAGGGTATTTCCTCCATACAGCACATGGGCGATAGCGCTTTTCTGGTGTTCCCGAAGGGTAATGGCTGGATTCATGCCGCCAAAAGTGATATGGCTGCCATCATATTCACGGGGACGGGTAGAGTTCATTTCTTCGTTGTACTGGCGCACCAAAGTCTGGCGGCGCTCCGGGTCTCTCCAGATCCAGTCCCTAAAGGCTTCCCGGATCGCCTGCTGTTTTTGGGCAGCCAGGGTGGTCTCCTTGGCGTTCAGCACGCGGCGCTCTTTTCCGTCTGCGTCCTCTATGGTGTCATAGATACGGACATCCCGCAGGTTTAAGGAATCCTCCAGAATCTTGTAGGCGTTGGCGCGGCTGGTCCCATAGGTGGTATAAGCTGCCACATCGTTGTAGGATACAGAAGATTTCCCCTTGATCTGCCATTCAGCGGTAAAGGACGAATAGTTGACCTCGATACTACGCTGGAGATAAAACGGGGTATTAAAGGTCTCATACATAAATTGCTGGATATATTCCTTGTCAATCCAGGTAGCGCCCAGACGCACCTCAATCTCCGACGCATCCAGGTCTTTGGGCTGGGCGGCGGTAAGAGCTTCCACATTGACTGCATAAACCGGGTCCTGCTGTGCCGCCCGCTGCGCCTGACGCAGTTTGCGGCGTACATTGCCGGAGAGGTATTCATCAGCAGTCACATAATGGGGTGTGCCGTCTTTCTCCAGCTGTCCCGGTACACGGAAGATTACGCCTTGCAGCTCTCCGGCCAGTTCTTCTTTTGTTTTTCCGGTAAGCTGGCTCATATAGTCCATATCCACGCAGGCTTTTTCCGAGATGGACACCGCCAGTGCTTCACTTGCCGTATCCACCACAGCCACCGCCTGATGGGGCTTGATGGTCCGCTTGGTGAACATATCTGCCTTGCGTTCCAGCTTTCCGTCCTCGTCGATGACTTCCAGCGCACAGAGCAGGTAATAGGAAGAATCGTCTGCATAGGCCAGACGGTTTGCACGGTCATTGATGAGACCGTATTTGGAAGAAAAGCTGTCATAGAGACTGTTCAGTTCCGCCTGCTTCTCCCGAATGGTGCTGTCCGGAACCGCTGCATCCATCTGAAGGTCGATCAGTTCCTGCACACAATCACGCAGTCCCACAAGACCTTTTACACGGGCTTCGGCGGTGGCGTTGAGGTCAGGGCGCACCATACGGCTGTTTTCCCGGTAGTACACCTGCCCGTCTACAATGGCATAGGAATAGTTCTTCACATTGGGGTCGGCAGGAATGGAGGTGTCAATAGCTTCGCCTTCGCCCAGCTCCGGCAGCTCTGCCTCCTGATAAGTGCCATGAATGTACTTCACAGCATCATGCAGCTGGTCGGAAAGCTCCAGTCCCTCGATAGGGTTCACGGTGTAGTCCATACCATGAGCAGTGCTTACCGGCTCCTGTCTGCCCAGCACCATTTCCGGGTGGTCGATAAAATACCGGTTGATGGCAAACCCGTCCTCCGTCTGTCCGGTCTGGGTCCATTCCGGCACGATGTCCAGCGGGCGGTCCCGCTTTTGGAGGAAGATGATGTCCGATACCACCTCGGCACCGGCATTCTTTTTGAACGCGTCATTAGGCAGACGGATAGCTCCCAGCAGCTCGGCACGCTGGGCAAGATAGCGGCGCACGGTGGAATCCTTGGCGTCCATAGTATAGCGGGAGGTTACAAAAGCCACCACGCCGCCGGGACGCACCTGGTCCAGTGCTTTGGCGAAAAAGTAGTTGTGAATACTGAAATTCAGCTTGTTGTAGGCTTTGTCATTGACCTGATACTGACCGAAAGGTACATTGCCGATGGCAAGGTCAAAGAAGTCACGCCTATCGGTGGTCTCAAAGCCGCCTACTGTGATGTCCGCCTTGGGATAGAGCTGCTTTGCGATGCGCCCGGAAACAGGGTCCAGCTCCACGCCGTACAGACGGCTGTTTCGCATTTTCTCCGGCAGCATACCAAAGAAATTGCCCACACCCATAGACGGCTCCAGAATATTTCCGGTCTCAAATCCCATACGGTCCACCGCTTCATAGATGGCCTGAATGACCGTAGGGCTGGTGTAATGGGCGTTGAGGGTAGAGCTTCTGGCGGCGGCATATTCCTCCGGGGTCAGCAGTTCTTTTAGCTGGGCATACTCTAAAGCCCATGCCGGTTTCTCCGGGTCAAACGCATCAGAGAGACCGCCCCAGCCCACATATCGAGAAAGAACCTCCTGCTGTTCGGGGCTTGCCTGCTGTCCGGCAGCTTCCAGCTCTTTCAGCAAACGAATCGCATTGACATTTGCCTGGAACTTGGCTTTCGGACCGCCCTCACCCAAATGCTCATCTGTAATGCGGAAGTTTTTTGCATTGCGGCGCAGGTTAGCCTTGTATTCCTCATAAGATGCTTCCTCGGCAGCTTTGGCATTGGGAAAGGTCTGCCACTGGCCATTGACCTGAATGGAAACCGGGTGTTCGTCCAGCACTTCCTCAAAGGTTTTCTCCGGCTCAGTCACAGGGGCTGGCGGCTCCGGCTCCTCGATATGCAGTCGTTCCACCACCACATCATAAGGCAGATTGTTCTTATCGCCCGGATAGACGGCCATGGTCTCGGAATGGAAGGTCGGGGATTCGGTAGCCGGTTGGGGCTGTTCCTGTCCAAAACCGTCCTGCTGACGGGCATACATCCCGCGCAGCAAAGGCGCAACCTCATCCCAGCGGAAATACAGCATAGCCAGACGCTTTTCCTCTGCATCCATGACTTCCAGTTCTATGCCCTGTGCCGTGGTACGGTAATCGGCAATATCGCCGGTCTCCAGATTCAGTGTCTCGATCTCACCGGAATAGGCTCTGCTCAGCCAGTAGGCGATCTCGCTGTTGCTCCTGCCGGATTGCAGCAGCGTGGAAATCTGCTTTTTATCCGCTTCATCCATCAGTCCATGAGCCAATACATCCCGCAAGTCCTGATCTGCCTTGTCCGGGTCAATAGGAAGAAACTCGGTATAGTAAGCATTGCGGCGGTCTGCCCGAAGCAGCTGCTCGAACTGTTCTTTGCGCTCTGCCCGGTAGATGGGATATACCATCCCGGTGGGCAGAAGCTGTACGGTGTCCTCCCGCAGCTCGGTGATCTGATAGGCGTCATCCTCGATATACACGGTATCGCCCACGGCATAGACCGGGGCGGCTGGGTCATAGGAGGTTCTTTGCGGAATTGGGCGGCGAACTGCGTCATATTCCTCATCGGAAATGGAAACTTCGGAAGTCTGCTCTGTCTCGGCATCTGCAATCTGCTCTGCATCTGACCTCACCTGTTGGATAAACGGATCATTGTCCAGTTTTTCCGGGTCTGCCACCTGGCCGTTGACGATCCCTCTTTCCTCCAGAGCTTCCCGGATGGCGATTGGGTCGATGTCGTCAAAACGGTCCTGTTCTTCTTCGGTATAGAACCGGTCCTCCTGAATGAGCTGGGCAAGCCTACGCTGTACCTTCGGCCAGGGCAGCTGCGTTTCCTCCGGGCTGCCGGCACGGACAACGAACAGGCTGTTGCTGTTACTGCCGCCGTATTCCTGAGCCAGCCATGCGGCGGTATCTTTTTCTCTTGCATGGTCTTTCATATAGCGGACAACAGCGTGTTTACTCTCGATATTGCCGTTCCATGCACAAAGGGCAGTATCAATATCTTCCTGAGAAAGAGGGCGCAGAAGCTCATGGAGCTTTGGATAGGTCTCGTCGATCACTTCCCGGTGTAAACGCTGACGGAACTCCGGCACATCCGAATAGAGTCGGATCAGCTCCATATCCTTAGAACCAAGAACCGCACGGCGCACAGCGGCATTGCCCTCGATGACAGCATTTTCACGGTCAGAATGACCGCAGGCATTGCGATATGCGGTATCCTCGGAAATGGCGGCAGTCACCACAGGCTTATACTGCTCAAACTGCTCCCGAAGGGTAGGCTTTGGCGTTTCTTCCTCTACCTCCGGCTGCTGGGCTTGAATGGCATCTTCTTCTGCCAGTTCCTTTTCAGCCTGGATTTTGTCATACTGCGCCTGTTCCTGTTCGGTAAGATAGCGGTCTTTCTGGACAAGTGAGGTAATGCGCTTGGCAACCTTTTCCCAGTTCAAGTGAACATCCGGGCAGTCCTGCTTTTTATAGTGCAGTCCTTTCCCATCGTGATCTTCGCCGCTGTGTGTTGCGCCGGACAGGGCATGAGAGCGTCCGCCAATGCCATACTCGTCTTTGAGGAATCTCACTTTTTCCTTATCCGTATGGTTTTCCATGAAGAACGCATAGATACGGCCTTTTCCTCCGGCGAAACTGCTTCCGCCGGTCATGGCGGCGTCGATCTCATCCTCGGTAATAAAGTGCTGGACGGTTGGCACTTGGGAAAGCTCTGAAGAAAAGGTCCTGCGGGGCAGGTCAAGGTCCTTCAGGTTCTCCCAGATCTCCCTCGGTCTATGATAGTGAAAACGCAACAGGTCACGGTCCTGCTGATAGGCAGTCCAGAAGGCAGCGTATTCTTCCTTGAGGGTCTGGCGGAAAGCCGGTTCACTCAGCTGCTCCGTCAGGCGGCGGGTCTCCTCCGGGAAACCATTGCCTTTGATCTCTGACAGGCAGGACAAATATCCGGCTTCTCTGGCGTCCTCACTGAGATCGTGATACAGATGCCAGAGCTTTTCCGAGAGGAGGGAGCGTTCATAGCCTGCCGCTTCTGCAAGCTCCACATTGGAGGCAAACTGACCACTTTCCAAAAGCTCCCCGATACGCTCTGCGGCGCTCTCCCAGGAAATGACCTGGGCAGACCTGTCATAACGGACAGACTTCCCATGGGAAAGATGGATACCATCCTCGGCATACCATGCGCTCACACTGCCAAGGCCATTGCCGCCGTGGTACAGCGTTTTCAGTATCTCGGCAATCTCAGCGGTGGTTTTCTGCTTTTCAAAGGCTGCAACCACACGCTCCCTTTGACGGTCTGTATTGCCGCCCAAACGCAGCACATGGTCGATGTCATTTTGGGCAAAAGAAAAAGCAGAGGATGTATGCGCTACATTCTCTGCTTCATCTATGGATTGGATCTGTTCCGCTTCGGAGAGGAACAGGTTTAGAGTCAGCTGTTGATAAGCTCCGCCATCAGGATTTCCTCGGCCTGAGCTTTGCAGGTGTTCATCAGCCCCACCCACTTCATGGGATCGCTGGCTTTCAGTTCCTCGGTGGCTCCCGCTTCCTTCGCCAGCTGGGGCATCATCTGCTCCAGTCTGCTCTGGGCGGTCTCGTCGATCTCCAGAAGGTGCGGGTACAGCTTCTCGCTCAGCAACATCTGGTTGTAGAGGATGGGACGATGTTCCTTCAGGTAGGTTTTCCTCATCCTGCCGTACTTGCCCAGGGGTTTCTCCGGCTGCTGGCTCAGCTTCAGGTCGGGAATCAGATAGTCTCCGTTCTGGATATAGGTCATGGGATTGTTCATCTTGTTTGCTCCTTTCTTGGTTGGCTTCGCGCTCTGCATTTCGGACGGTAACGCCGATCTGCCGCAGCACCTGCTGGTTGATCTGGCTGACCGCTGTTCCCAGCGCTCCGATGGTTGCCGGAGTATTGAAATCAAAGATCGCCATGAAATCTTCGTGATCGAAGTAGCGTTCCGGCTTCAGTCCACAGCGGGACATCAAAGCGTAAGTGATGCTGACGGTGGCTGCTGCCTTGAACTGTACTCCGATGTTAAACTCATCATATTCCTCCAAAAAGGAACCGTCAACGATATAGAAGAAGTCCTGCTGATGCTCCGTCCAGTATTCCTCAGCCAGTTTTCCGGCTACCTCCGTGAGCTGTCCGGCAAGGTCATCACCGGAAACATCATAGGTGCGCTCCAGCATGGCCTGCACGGAATCCAGATGGCGCTCCTCCAGCTGCCACAGCCAGGGAGTGCGGGAATGTTCACGGGTTCCGGTGTCGGAAATATCAAAAACATAACGCAGGCGGGGCCTGTCCCCGGAATCGTCCACCAGAGCGATTCCCTTGGAGCCGCGCCTTACATACCGGCCCATCTTTTCATTCCACAAATCGTACTCTGCACAGGCGGTAGCGTCCGGGCGCTGGGCGTAGATCATCAACTGCTCATGGAACGGGTACTTGTAAAGGCGGGAAGCAGTAGTGAGAAACCCTGCCCATTCCTGCCAGCTCCCCGTGAGCTGTGTTGCCACCTTGTCCGCCATCTGTGCATATAGTTCAGCTTTGGTTGGCATGGTGTTCTGTCCTCCTTTCGGTTTTTGGGTAAAAGAAAAGCAGGAAACCTAAACGATTTCCTGCTAAGTAAAACTGTGAATATTACATTTTAGTTATTTAATATCTCTGCAATCGTGTTTGGTGCATATTTATTGAGTTCATGTCCTGCATTTGGAACGATGTGCAAAGTGGCTTGGGGTAGCAGTTCTTTTAGCCTTTTAGAAGCCTTTAGATTGGCAGCATCCTTTTTGCCACACAAAATTGTCACTGGACAACGAATATTTTTTAATTGAGAAGTAAAATCCAATGACCGCATAGAGTGAGCCAATTTTATGGTGCTGCTTTTTGATAGTCCCATACTTTCAAAAGCCTTGTCTGGCATACAACGGAAGATAAGATTTTGAAAATCTATCAGTAAACTTGGAACTTTATATTGTGCGCCAATCAAAACCAGCGAAGCCACTTTTTCTTCATGCTGAATAGCAAAATCAATCGCAAGAAGCGCACCTAACGAAAGACCGCAGA
>OKUU01000726.1_pt1 | contig 10379 bp, 10 predicted proteins | sample 1606561 | NCBI WGS metagenome assembly OKUU01 (sample SAMEA3882506, study PRJEB24775) | human gut metagenome | biome: human-associated habitat; feature: intestine environment; material: feces | place: Netherlands | collected 2009/2010
CGTCCTGCAAAGATACTAATTCCTTTTCATTCACGTACTTGTCCATCCAGTTGAAAAGTATCTGCCGTGAACTCAAATGATACTTCTCAATAATCTGACTGGCCGGCATATGACCGCTGACATATTCGGCGACTATCGCCATCCGATCTTCTTCGGTAAACTTGAACCTGCCGGTTGGAACCTTTTTCCATTCGCGGCGTGTGTGATCTTGGTTCCATACCAAGACGTCCTGCATTATTGCTTCCATTTCACTGTACTCTTTCTCCCCGTACAGTGACAACTTTTTTCAGTTCAAGTCAACTCGGCCTCTCACAGACCGAGATGGCGCGCCGCCTGGAAATCTCACTGAATGCCTACAGGAAACTGGAGAAAGGGAAGACCAGAATCCTGAACGAACATGTAGAGAAGTTCGCCGAAAAGACCGGAACATCAGTGGCGGAACTTGTGAACGGATTCGAGCCGATAAACTCGGCGATGGTCGGTCTGAATGACGTGAAGGAAAGCTATGACAAGAAGTTACGCGTGCTTGAGGATGGTTACATCAAGGAGATCGCCATGCTTAAGACAGAAATCGAGCGCCTCAACGACAAGATAAAGGACAAAGACGAGATCATCAGCATGAACCGCAAGCTCATCCTCCGCTACGAAAAAGAACTTGGACTAAAGGCCGGAGAATAGCGTCGGTTCCAGCTCCTTGGGATGGAACGACCTCCGGTGCCAAGGTGTCAGCCCATACTTCTTGATCGCCTCGATGTGCTCTTTCGTCGGATAGCCCATGTTGCTGTCCCAGCCATATTCAGGAAACTCCTTTGCCAATTCCCTCATCTTTTCATCCCTCCATGTCTTTGCCAGAACCGATGCCGCCGCGATTGATGAATATGTCGCATCGCCGTGAACCACCGTGCTGTACGTGCCGAAGCCATATTCATCGAAAGGTCTGAAACGGTTGCCGTCGATCAAAAGGAAGTCCGGTTTAGGGTCAAGCCGCCTGACCGCGCGCTGCATCCCGGTGACAGAGGCCCAAAGGATGTTCAGTTCGTCGATCTCCGCCGCGCTGACAGCTTCCACAGCCCACGCAACCGCCTCACGCTCAATGATCGGCCTCAGGATATTCCTTGACTTTTCGCTCATCTTCTTGGAATCGTTCAGCAACGGATGATGGAAATCCGCAGGCAGAATCACCGCGGCGGCATAGACAGGACCCGCCAACGGACCTCGGCCGGCCTCGTCACAGCCGGCCTCTATGCGCCCGGATTTCATAAAAGGCAACAGATGTATATCTTTCGACATATTCATTAATCAAATCTTGCCGGTGTACAATCACTTGTGTCTGATCTCCTTCGGTCGCTGAGCCTGTCGAAGTGACCGGCGCTTCGACAGGCTCAGTGACCGTTGGGTCAACCTCTCCTACACCGCCTGGAGTGGCAAATATAGCCAGAAATTTGAGTTTAAGCAGGAAATGGCTACTTTTGTTGGTTATTTCCATAGGAAATGGCTACTTTTATAAATTAAGTAAGCGTTAAAAAAAATAAGTTGAGCTAAATTTTGTGCCAGATTTATGAGGATAGATTTCTTTTGGAAGAAGGAGTGTGCCGGTGGCACATGACTGATGAGAAAAGAAATATAGACCATAAAGATATACAAATTGTTCAAGTTATTTTTTAATGATTGAGTCCACTTGAAAAAGTCGTTTTTGAAAAAACATGTGCCTCGCAGATACATCTGTAAGGGGTAAAAAGTGGCAAATGGCACTTTTTCAAGTGGACTCATGATTACTAAGGAACATGAAAATAATAAGTTGGTAAGGACAAACTTAAAAGTATTTGATATGAGGAAATTGATTTGTTCCGTCGCCACCGCCCTTATGGTAGGGTTCAGCGCGATGGCAGACGAGGGGATGTGGATGCTTCCGCTCCTCCAGAAACTCAATGCGGAAGCGATGAAAGATCTCGGTTGCAGGCTCACTCCCGACCAGATCTACAGTGTGAACCATTCATCATTAAAGGATGCGATCGTCATCTTCGGCGGAGGCTGCACCGGTGAGATGATCTCCGACAAAGGATTGCTGGTGACCAACCACCACTGCGGCTACAGCAGCATCCAGCAGCTTTCATCCGACGAGCACAACTACCTTGAAGACGGATTCTGGGCAATGAACAGCAAGGAGGAAATCCCGGCTCCGGGATTAACCGTCACGTTCCTTGTGAATATGAGCGATGTCACAGAGGCGATCGAAGGCGCGGAATCAGACGAGGAAAGGAAAGCCATAAAGGAGGCATTGGTCAAGGCTGCGGAGGAGCAGAATCCGAACTGCGAGGCCGAGGTAACCTCTTTCTATAACAACAACGTGCACTACGTCATCGTCTATAAGATATTCAGAGACATCAGGTTCGTGGGCGCCCCTCCGGCATCCATCGGAAAGTTCGGCGGCGAGACCGACAACTGGATGTGGCCGCGCCACACGGGCGACTTCTCGATGTTCAGGGTATATGCCGGGAAGGACAACGAGCCGGCTGAATATTCAGAGGACAATGTCCCTTACACTCCGAAACAGTCGCTGAAGATTTCCCTCAGAGGCATCAACGAGGGAGACTACACGATGATTATGGGCTACCCTGGCCGCACGCAAAGATACCAGACCGAAGCGCAGTTGAACCATATGATGGCACTGAACGACATAGCCATCGAGGCCAGGACCCTCCGACAGGACATTATGTGGAAATGGATGGAGAAGGATCCTTCGATCAGGCTGAAATATGCCAACAAATATGCGAGCTCGGCGAACGGCTGGAAGAAGTGGATCGGTGAGAAGAAGGCGTTCAAGGACTTGAATATCATCGAGAAAGAGCACGACAAGGAGGCCCGCTTCCAGAAATGGGTCGATAAGAACAAGAAGCGCTCGGAGCTTTACGGAACCGCGATCGCTGACATCGCCGCCGGAATCAAGACCAATGAGCAGGTGGATTTCGATGTCAAGCTCTTGAGCGAGACTGTTTTCAGACTTGAGCTCATGAATTTCACCAGCGCGTTCAACGGCGCTTGGCACAACAGCCTGAAGGCCGGTTCCGACACCGCGGCAGCCACTGCGAAAGGCCTTGAGGCGATGAAGGCTGTCTATGAGGACTACTACGCGCCTCTGGACAAGGAAGAGACCGCCGCCCTGCTTAAATTCTACAGAGAGAAGGCAAGGCCGGAGAATTATCCGGATCTTGGAGAGGATTTCGCGACTCTGGACATTGACAAGTACGTCGATGAGTTGTTCAGAACCACTGTTTTGACATCCTACGAAAAGGCCGCCGAAGCCATCGGCAAGGACGGCATCGCCGCCATCAGACACGATCCGGTCAACAAGCTGTCCTCTTCCATTGTGAATGTCTTTGTCAAACTGCGCGGAGAGCAGAGTCAGAAGGCAAAAGACAACATCAAGGCCGCATCCAAGGCCTACACCGCCGGTCTGATGGAATGGAGCAAGGGCAAGGCCATGTACCCGGACGCCAACTTCACGATGAGGCTCACCTACGGAACCGTGAAGTCATATTCCCCGAAAGACGCTCTCAACTACAGGTACTACTCCACAATCTACGGTGTGATGGAGAAAGAGGATCCGGACAACTATGAGTTCAACGTTCCGGCCAGGCTCAAGCAGCTCTACATCAAGAAGGACTACGGCCGCTACGCCATGGCTGACGGCAACCTGCCTTGCTGCTTCCTCACCACCAACGACATCACCGGCGGCAACTCCGGAAGCCCTGTCCTCAACGCCGACGGCGAACTCATAGGACTGGCCTTCGACGGCAACTGGGAGTCAATGTCAAGCGACGTGATGTTCGAGCCAGACCTCCAGAGGTGCATCTGCGTGGACATCCGCTACGTCCTCTTCCTCGTGGACAAGTTCGGCGGCGCCGGCTACCTCACAAAGGAAATGAACATCGTAAAGTAAAGAATGACACACCCCCAAAAAAAAATCACAACACTCGGAGCGTAGCGACCGAAGGGCTTTCGGGGAATCCTTTCCCCGTGCCCCTCTGGGGCTGTCGCGGAGCGACTGGGGGTTGGAGGAATCGTGCGCGAAGCGAGTAGCGACCGAAGGGGTTTCGGGGAATCCTTTCCACGTGCCTCCCAGGGGCTGTCGCGAAGCGACTGGGGGTTGAATGTAAATGGTAATATTCAAAGAATATGACAGAACAGGAAATATTGAATATGCTGACCGAGGTGGTTCATCCCGCCCAAGGCAGCAAAAGCATCATCGAACTCGGGATGGTTCATTCCGTCTCCATCGACGGCGACAAGGTGACCGTCACCCTCGCCTTTCCGAAAAGGCGTGACCCTCTCACTGAATATCTTGTCGGAAGCACCCGTGCCACAATCATCCGCAACGCTCCGCAAGGGACAGAGGTTGAGGTCAAAACGATGGTCAAGGAAGTGGCTCCCAAAAAGAAAGCCGGACTTGATCTCGGACTTGAGGAAATCAACAACGTCCGCCACATCATCGGAATAGCCTCCGGCAAGGGTGGGGTCGGAAAGTCAACCGTGGCCGTCAATCTGGCCGTTGCCCTGGCCCGTCTCGGCTATAAGGTCGGACTCGCCGACGCCGATGTCTATGGCCCATCCGTTCCGTTGATGACTGGTACGGAAGGCTTTGTACCAGAAGCCGAGGAGATCGCCGAAGGTAAGGAAGTGATCCACCCGATTGAGAAATACGGTGTGAAATGGATGTCCATCGGCTATTTCGCCGAACCTGGACAGGCCCTGATCTGGAGAGGCCCGATGGCCTGCAACGCGTTGAAACAGATGATCCTGCAAGTACGCTGGGGCATTCTGGACTTTCTTCTCATCGATATGCCTCCTGGAACAGGTGACATCCACATCTCCCTCGTCAACGACATCCCGATGGAGGGCGCGCTGATCGTCACGACACCTCAGCCGGTGGCCCTCTCGGATGTTGAGAAAGGCGTGAACATGTTCCGCAACAAAAACATAGACCGCAAGATCTTTGGCCTCGTGGAGAACATGGCTTGGTTCACTCCAGAAGAGCTTCCCGAGAACAAGTACTACATCTTCGGAAAGAATGGCGGCAAGGAAATGGCTGACAGATACGGCATTCCTCTCCTCGGCCAGATTCCGATCGTCCAGAGCATCCGCGAAGGCGGAGACTCCGGTGAGCCCGCCGCCCTTTCCACCCGTCCGGATGGTCAGGCCTTCATCGACCTCGCCGGCCTCCTCGCAAAAGCCGTGGAACAGTAAGCCAAATCTGTACGACAAACGAGGCACGGCCACTAATCGTGGATACTTTACGTTTGACTATCAATGATTTAGCCCCTTGTCTTTAGTAGGGAATCACCAAAGGCAACATGTTATCTAAATGATAATAAACACATTACCCGCCACCAACTCATTATCAGCCAGTGGCGGGTAACTAATTGGCGATCAATCAAAAGAGCGATCTCATGGTGTGGAATCAGGCACAAGGACATCGCTCTTTTTGATTTATTATCAGCGAGTTAAATGCCACGAGAATATTCCTGAATGATTGCGCCGAGTTTGCGAACGGTGCCCACAGGGGTCTCGACATCGAGGTCTTGCACATTCCGGCCTTCGGCAATGCTTTGCGCCGCGGCGGCACCGGCCGCCAGCACCATTCTCTGACAGCAAAGTTTATAGAGTTCTATGTCGAAATCAATGTTGGCCTTAGGCCACTCTATGAAAGCGCCGCCCATAGATTCAAGCCTTTGCACGAACTCCCATGGGATGCCGCCTATCACGAGATTGTTGTCCTTCGCAAAGACACTGACAGGTGTCACAAGCCGGTGGTAGCCATTCCTCCAAGGAAACCACAACGCTCTATGAGGGCTGTCCTCGCCCCTTGACGTGCCTCGGTCACCGCAGCGATGAATCCGGCGGAACCTCCACCTTGGCATGATCAATCACCCGTCTGTTGGCCGCAGTCACCGCGGCGATGAGTCCGGCTGGGACCTCCACCAGCGACAACAACATCATATTTACCGGCCAATGGAGCCATCTGTAAAATTTTAGCAGCTTTACCTTCCTGACCCATACATGAGACAAGTTCCGGAGCGACCGCTACCGCGGCCAATCCTGTCATACCCTTTTAAGAAAAAGTCTTCTTGATATCTCTGACATGATTCTATTCTTACACCCGGACATCTAAAACACCACGGCAAAATCAGTTGGTCCTGCGGGAAAAGATGAGACCGGCAAGGGAGAGAGCCAGAAGGATGAACAAAGTCAGAGAGGAGGCTCTGGAGGCTTTTGCACCGATGGAATAGGCCTTCGGCTCAAAACGCATCACGATGTCGTGCTCTCCGGCCGGGAGGTTGGCGGCGCGGAAGATCCAGTCGGCACGGAACAGGTCCAGAGGAGCGCCGTCAACAGTGGCGGTCCAGCCGTCCGGGTAATAAATCTCACTGAATATGGCCGTTCGGGCCGCGGATGCGTTGTAATGATAATGGAGTTCGTTCGGGGCGTAGGAGGTCATCCGGATGAAGTCTGTGGCCAGGCCATCGGCAGGCAACTCAGCAGAACCTTCAATAAAGTTCTCCGCAAAACCCTCAACAGGCTCTTCAGCAGACTCCTTGACGGAACTGCCTATGGCATTAGCTACGGCTGTCTTGGCAAAACCAGCGCTGGCAGCGGCGAAGTCCGCTCCGATGACGGCGGTGCGCCTGAGATCCACGGAATCAATCAAGGCGATCTCCTCGTCCGGTGTCTCAGCGGGAACGAACGAATCCACGAACCATGCGGGACCGAAAGCCTCAAGGTTTTCAACAGGCGGCATCTCCGCACCAAGGATGAAGTACTTGGTGTTCAGCGCCGAAAGCACAGGAATATTCCTGAGTCCGCCTTGGAATTCCTCTAAGGTCTTGGCTCCGCGTGTGCTGAGCGACACCGACTGAAGTTCCTTGACGATGTGCCTGTCGATCAGATCCTGATAGCGTTGCAGTTTCGCCGGACTGTAGCCCCCGACGCACTTGTGCCAATAAGGGTTGAAGGAGTCATTGAATATGTCAGCGCTCAAATCCACGACTCTGTAGGATGGAGACTTGTCCTCAAGGATCAGCTTGTCCACCTGTCTGGCCGTGAACTGGTTGTTGAATTGGCGAGGGGTCGTGAAACTGTCCGAATCGAGGTAGCGCTTGCCGACCGCGAACATATTCACAAACACGAGAAGACATATTCCCACCATCGCCTGCATCCTGCGGGCGTTGCCGATGTGAGGGTCACTCTCGTAGGACTTCGGAGCGTTCTTCGGAATGCTGTAGGCCCAGAGGATCAGACCGAACGTGACCACGATCAGAATCATCGACCACCATGCGTCCACCGAAAGGATGTGCCTTCTGTCCGCCTTGAGAGCATCCACGATGATGTCCTGCATCTGGGTGTCGGCCCTGCCGGAGAACGAGCCGGCGATGCCTGGAATCATGGCGCAGAGCAGACAGAATCCTGCCGTCAAGGCAAGGGCTATCCAACCTGCCTTCAAGAACTCTTTCTTTGAATATTCCTGCTTAAGAATTCGGTCAAGGGTGATGAAGCCAAGCATCGGCAGGGTGAACTGCAACACTATCAAAGCCATGGACACCGTCCTGAACTTGCTGTACATCGGAGCGTAGTCGAAGAACAGCTTCGTGAACCACATCATGTGGTTGCCGAGACTGAGGAACACGGCCAGAATGGTGGCGGCCAGCAGCCACCATTTCTCCTTTCCTTTGTAAAGGAACAGGCCGAGGACGAACAAGAAGACTGTTATCGCACCCATATACATAGGCCCGGCCGTGAACGGCTGAGGTCCCCAGTAAAGTGGCAGAGACTTGGCGATTTCGTTGGCATTGCCCTGTCCGGCCTGACGGAACAGTCTCACGACTTCGGATTTGTCCGGATTGACTGAACCTGCTGACGATCCTCCGTTGAAGTTCGGGATCATCAGGTTGGGAAGCTCCTCCCATCCATAGGACCAGGCCGTGGCGTAGTCCAGCTGGAGGCCGGTGTTGTTGATCTCGCCACCCTCAGGATGAGAGAGTTCGGAACCGCCACGCATGGTGTATTTCGTATATTCATAAAGCGGGGCGAGTTTGATGGTGTTGGTGCCGATCCCGGCGAGGCCTACTGCCAGAAGCAACACGCTGGCTGCAAAGAAACGGCCGAAAGCACCGCGCCGGTCACCGAGCTTGCCGAAGCGGCCGACTTTTTCCAAAAATATTCTCAAAAACACGTACAACGCATAAATCACAATCATTATCGCCAGATAGTAGGTGATCTGCTGGTGATTGGCCTTGATCTGGAAACTCAGGGCGAAACCGAACAGGACGGCTCCGAGCAGGGTTTTCGGAAGCCAGGATTTCCAACCTTTTGTCGCTTCGACAGGCTCGGCGACCGCGCTGTCCGGTCCTTGAGTCTGCCTAATGGCCGGACAAAGCCATGGCCTAAGCGCCGAGCGGTATGTGAAAATCACAGCCGCAAGCGCCCAAGGCAGGAACGCGATCGCCTGCATCTTGGTGTTGTGCCCGACCTGGATGATCTGGAAGTTGTACGAGCAATACGTGATGGCGACAGCCCCTCCAATAGCAAGAACCTTGTCCACACCCAACGAGAGCATCAACAGAAAGGCTCCCAACAAGGAGATGAACAGCCAGTTAGCCGGCCTCTTTCCTTTCATCAGAAGACTGTACAACGATTGTGTCCAGTCCCCATCGCTGGAAGGAACGAACGAAGTGGTCGGCATCCCGCCGAACATGGAGTCCGTCCAGTAAGTAGGGTCGTCAGGATGAGCGTTGTTCCATGCCACAGCCTCCTGCGACATGCTTCGGTAGCCGGTGATGTCGCTCTGGTTGACAATCTTGCCGGTCAGCACCTCAGGCACAAAGCCATAGGCGAGAACCAAAAACAACAGCACAATCCCGGCATATATTCCAATCTTCTTCATCAAAGTCTTGTCCATAATCTTTGAATATGTAAGCAAATTATTGTTTCTCGGTTATCTGATTCAGCAGCTCCGCCAGCTTCACCGTCAGGTTGCGGCGGGTGAATCGTGAGATGTCAGAAGCATTGTCCTTGAGCTCATCATTCCGGAACTCCTCCCAACAGAAATCAACCCATGCCTTGATCTTCTTCTCATCATCCCAGTCATAGACCACACCCGAGCCGGTCTCGCCGACAATCCGTGCCATCGCACCGTCAGTCTGACCTATTCCCAGAATCGGACGGCGCGAAGCGAGATATTCAAAAAGTTTTCCGGGCAGCACGGCGCGATATTCAGGTTCCTTCCTCAATGGCAGAATCAGGATTGAAGCATTCAGTTGCTCCCTGACAGCCGTTTCGTGATCCTGATAGCCGAAATCTTTCAGATTGCCCCCAAGCCCGGCCTCCTCGATCGAATCGGTGATCTCCTTGTCGGTCTTCCCCACCAACCTGATTCTCAGCGATCTTCTGAATTCACCATCCTCCTCACACTTCTGGGCCAACACTTTCCAGAGAGTCTCAGGATTGCCGTCAGAAGCAAACAAACCGGTATGGGTGATGTTGAAGTTCTCGTCAAGCTCTACATTCTTATTGAAATCCTCCTCATCGTAGCCGTTGGTGATCAGCTCGACAGGAGTCTTTGTCATCGCCTTGAACTCGTCCTGAACCAATGGGGAGACTGCGATCACTTTTGTAGCTCCGTCCAGAACCGCCCGCTCCAGACGATGATGCTTTCTCTCCGACCATGAAGTCAGTCCAAGATGCTTGAAATAAAACATCCTGGTCCACGGATCACGGAAATCCGCCACCCATGGAAGTCCCGTCGCCTTGGAAAGCCGAAGTCCGATGAGGTGCATTGACTGTGGCGGACCTGTCGTAACAATAGCGTCAACCGGATGATCCTCAAGATATTTCTTCAGGAAACGGACGGACGGACGCACCCACATCACCCTTGGATCCGGAATGAAGAAGTTTCCTCTGATGAACAAGGAAAGTTTCTGTTTCCACGACTTTCTCTGCCCGTTGATCGGATTGACCTCATCATTTCCTGCGTTGGCCGCCGTCAAGGTCTTGAGATCAGTGGAACTCCCTTTCCCCATCAGCTTACGGTAAATACCATAAGGCTCGAATATATGGCTTTTGACAACCTCGGCCTCAGGCGGAATCTCCGCCGCCAGAGTCTTGTCAATCGTCGTCAGTTCAGGATTCTCAGGTGTATAAATGACCGGTTGCCATCCCACAGCCGGAAGATATTTCGCGAATTTGACCCATCGTTGCACCCCGGATCCCCCGGACGGCGGCCAATAGTATGTGATTATCAGAACCCGTTTCATCATGCCATTGAGTCTCTTAGTAATCCTTAAAAAATAACTTGGTGATCTTTGATTGTCTTTTCGGTCTATATG
>OKUU01000727.1_pt1 | contig 10375 bp, 10 predicted proteins | sample 1606561 | NCBI WGS metagenome assembly OKUU01 (sample SAMEA3882506, study PRJEB24775) | human gut metagenome | biome: human-associated habitat; feature: intestine environment; material: feces | place: Netherlands | collected 2009/2010
CTTATAAAATTAGATTGGGTATAAAGCATTGATTTCAATTTAGAAATTAGAAATGACTTACGTCATAGAAAAAATAATATGAATGCTTTGATTGTATGTTAGCACAAGACTATAGAAAAATAAAGAGGAATATTATTAAAATTTTATAAATATATCTGCTCATCAGTTTCCACGCAATAGCAAGACACAGCACCACCTTTTTCTACAAATGATGCTCCGGTATCAATACACATATAACCGGTTGCTCTATAGATATGGTTACTTTCATCATCATTTAGATTCATTACCGGAACATGTCCTACAATCAAAAACTTATCTAAACGGTTAAGGTCATATTCTTCCATACGGTGGATATCATCGGATAATAAAAAATCGTATAAATTTATGTCCGCCGCTGCCTCAATCGATTTTACAACATTAATTGTTTTATCCTTATTAAATATTATGCAATTTGCAGAAAGTCCGGAATGAGTAACAACTGTTTCACCATATTTTGTCCGGATTTCCTCATAAATAGGCAGATTTTTAAGGAAAAGATACAGATTTTCTTTCGATTCTTTCGTCATCTTATTAAGACTTTTTATTGTGCCTGCGCCACCAAATAATTTATAAGTAAAATCATCCAGTTTTCCATCAAGATAGTTCAGACAAAACATTTCATGATTTCCCATAAGTATTTTCATTGAACCTGTTTCAATGTACGGTTCTATATATTTAATCAGTTCAATTCCATAATTACCACGGTCAAGAACGTCGCCTGCTATTATCATTTTATCACGGATTCCGTCAAAATCTATTTTTTCAAGCAGGTTTTTAAACTCTGTGATTTGCCCATGTATATCTGAAATAACGTAATGCATAGTGAGTCTCCTTTAATATGGAATTATTATAACATATACGGATTGTGAATTTAAAGCAGATAGCATATGAAGATGGCTATTATAAAGGTTAAGCTACAGGCAGAGCTGAATTTGTATTGTCAATGTTTAATTCCGGTAAAACTCCGGAGCAGATTTCCGACTTCTGCGGATTGGACTTAGATTATCATCCGGAATATTCAGTTAAATCCATCAAATAAGCATAAATTCCTTCTATAGTAGTAATTGAATAAGTGTTCTAGTGTTACAACACTTTCCACATCAATATCGCACAGATTTGCAATATAATTCATAGCTCTTCCATAGCCAGCACAAACCGCTTTACCTCCCACAATTGCAGAATATGTAGTTTGATTAAATGTTAAATTATTATCAAAATCATAAATATTGTTCTCGCAGACTAGTCAATATTATTGAAAAGCTTTTCGAGAATCTTTGTTGCCCATGACTCTCCCATAGTTTCTGCTCTTAATAGCAAATTCCGCGCATTGTCTTCAGTAATATTCCTTGTTCTGCCTTCCTTATACAGTAGGGCTAATCTGCACATCGCATAAGTGTTACATTTTTTAACCGCTCTCATATACCAGTACTGTGCACCATCATAATCCTCAATTTCATTATGCATTATTCCAAGATATACATATGCAGAATCGTCATCATTCTCAGCGGCTTTCAATAACCATTTCTCTTGTTCCTTTATATCAGTTTTTACACCCTGTCCATTCTTGTAACACATTGCAACATTTATCTGCGCTAATGAAAGTCCCATTCTAGCAGCTTTTAAATAGTATTCAAAACCTTGCTCAGGTTTCATCAAATATTTACAATATATTTGTCCTAAACAATTAATGGCTTCTGCATCTCCCTGAGTTTCTGCTAATTTGTACCAGTAAATAGCGCTATCAATATCTTGTTCAACATAATGTCCATCACGATACAAACATCCTAATTTTACCATTGCCGTAGTATTCCCACCATTTGCATAGGTACTCATTTTTTCAATACCAGCATATATGTCTTTAGCTGTTCCATATCCTTCAAAATAATCATATGCGACGTCAATCTGTGCCTGCACACTTCCATTATCAGCTGCGATATTAGCCCAATAAAATGCCAACTGCGGATTTTCAGGCACGATATCTGCTTTTCGATAAATAGAGGATAAATACTCTTGTGCATCTACGCATCCACATTCTGCGGCTTTAGTCCAATAGGAAACAGCTTTGTCAATGTCTTTACCCAATACAAGCCCACTAGCATACATATTGCCAATATTACTATAACAACTATAATCTCCAGCCTCAATCGCTCGGTTGAACCAATATAATGCACGTTCTCCATTTGCAATTCCATATGTGTTATCTTGATAACAGCATCCAAGCATTACCATCGGTCGTACCGCATTTTGTTTCGTTGCTCGTTCTAACCAATATACCGCCTTGTCCATATCTCGTTCAATGCCGTGATCTCCCATAAATATTCTCCCTAGTTGATATTGTGAACATGCTTCATCAGAATCCTTCTGAAGATAATCTACTGCAATTTCATAACACTCTTTTTCAATATATATTTGTGCCATTTCATAATATGCTCGTGGGAAAAAATTCGCTATGCTTTTAAGCAATTCCATAGACTTTTCATAGTTCTTTTCCACGCCATCTCCAAGCCTATACATTATCGCCATATTGAGGATTGCATCTGGATATCCCTGATTTACCGCCAATTTTCTCCATTGTATAGCTCTTTTAAAATCGCATCTTTCTGATGAGCAATAAATTTGCGCCAACCGTTCTTGTGCCATTGGCACTCCTTTTGTAGCTATCGATTCAATTATTTCAATTGCCTTCGAGGGATTTTTCTCAAAACCATCTCCATTATATAAGAATTCTGCATATTCCATTGCAGCTACGTCATCCTCTAGTGCTACAAGTTTCTCATACCATCTTTCGCTTTCCACAATATTTTGCTCAATATCTTGTCCTGTAAGATAAGCATAGGCTACTTCTTGCATTGCCTCTATTTCACCATTCATAGCCCTTCTTAAAGTATCATCAAATTTCATTTTTATTTTCCTTTCCCATTTTTTATATTAATTCTATGATTTTATAAATATTGGTTACTAGAGCATGCACTCCGCTACATAGTGCATGCGCATAGGTTAGTTCCATAATAAATACAACATATATTTCTTTTTCTAATCATTTCATTATGCTGAATAATGCTATTGAATGATATAGAATTACTCATAAATTTCCTACTTCGATCATTGATCTATATATTTGCTGTCAACATATCCACGTTCATTCAGTTTTCTAACAATTTTATCCAATATCTTTCTGTTAATATTTTTTATCAATTTTATAGAACCAAAAGTTAGTATTAATCTTGGGCTGATTTTGTAATATATTTTCACAAGTAATCTTCCTAACCTTCTTTCATTCAAAAACTCATCTCTAAATCTTCTCAGAGTCCATACTTCCGGGCAATCATATGAACCATATACCGCGGTTGCAACATAACATCCTTTTTTATCAGTATGCTCTATATACTTGTTAGGCAAATTAGTAAGATAATTCTGTTTATCACTTTCACTTATCCTTTTACTATCAATAATGATAGATTCGATATTATCAATATAACTATTAATTTCATTAATAGGGTAATGAAACTTATCCATAGTTGCCAAAATCATGATTCTTCCCAATATTCGCTGTCTTTCACAATATGTTTCCTCTTTTTCATATTCCTCCAAAGGAAGGTCTGGAATATTTTGATATAAATAAATTGATCTCTCTGCCTGTATATCTAATTGATCTTTGATTCTATTTAATTCTACTCTATCTGCATCTGTGTTCTCAACTTTGGGATCTCTGGCCATAGAAAATGCCAACATACAATATGCTCTCAACAAATCATGTGGTTCTACGAGCGTTTTGTACTTATCCGCTTTTTCCAAATAGTATATCGCCTTTTGAACTATACTCCTCTGTCCATCCAATTGTTCCGAATCAAATCTCATTTCCGCTAATACAGAATATACATGTCCTACTTTATTATGCATACTCTTAAATAAATCTTCATAAAACGGATCTATCTTTAAATACTGATCGATAGCTTTATATGCTGAATCAATAGCAGCTTCATAATTGTTATTATTTGCCAGTTCTAGCATATTATTTTCTTCAATAGTTGCACGAACTTCATATATATTTGCATAACTTATTAACCCATTTTCTTCACAGTATGGACAATAACGATGTACAGCAGCCCCTTCATCAACTCTACCGCCGTTTTGAATTTCTCCTAGTCCACGATCTATGTATATTCTTCTTTCGACTCTAGGAATTATCCTTCCACACTTTGTGCAAATTTCATCCATCTGTTCTTCATAAGTTGGTTCTTCCAGATATTTGTTTCTAGGTGTTAAACGAAAATATCCGCTTTCGCCAAATTGAAATCTATACTCTGTTTCTAGTTTTTCTTCCAATTCAATAAGTTCTTTTCGTATAGTTTCAAAATCATTATCATAATATTCACTAAACTCATATCTAAGATTTATATAACATAGATTTAATTCTTGGATATTCCATGCTCTTTTATCAAGTACTTCCCTAATATCATCCAACACTGGTTTATCATAATACACACTTGGATTAACGTCATATTTCGTGTATTCAAAATAATATCCTGCATATTTTATTCTAATATAATCTGTCATTTTCATTGTCTCCTTAAGCTTGGCTTCATGTTGTTATCCTATCATATCAAATGGCGATTTAGAGCAAAATGTAACTTTTGGTAGCTAAAAATGTAACTTTTAGTAATATATTAGTTATCATTGAATTGCGTGCTCATATATGGCTTTTTGTCAGCAGTGCTGGCTTCCAGACAGTATTCTGTCCAAAGTAGTGTAAGGGTAACGCCTTTCTTGGCGAGTTTCCTGTGAACCTTCGGATAATCGGGCATAAGTCGTTCCTCATTATCCTTATTTCATCCCCTTTAACATACTTGATGCATCTGACGGCTTTCCACTTGTCGTTTCTATTGATAAAATTATCTTAGAATATACGTATGAGATTATTTTTTCTGAACTTGTTGATATAGAAAACAAATTAAAAACCACATTTTTCATCCTTAATGTAAATTCGTTATATCCATAACATAGTTTATTATCAGATGCTATCTCGTATCCAATATCTTCTATATAAATCAATTCCGAATCAATTTTTTTATTTTCTTATAGCAATCAGCTATGCGTCCCTTCGCTACAGTAATTAACCATGCTAATCTTTGGCATTCTGTCTTATGCTCCATGTTAATTATATATGATGTGATATTTTTCCATACAGAAAAGAATACGTCTTGGTAAACATCTTCCACATATTCCAATGGAATTTGGTTCGATATAATTGGACACACGACCTTTTTCACTTCTTGATTTAGCAAAAGATAAATTGAGCCATCTCCATCCGTTTTTTCAACTTCTTCCCTTAGTTTATAAAAAAAATAATATGAACCAAACCCCATATGTAATACCGACTATTATAGATTTTAGTTATTTTCTTCGTTTGATTTTTAGAACAAGTTCCTTAACTTTAGGATCATCATCCGGATTATCGTTAAGTAAATCAGATTTTAAAGCATATAACAATTCTTTATTTTTTGTATTACCAATAGCTGCATCATAGACTTCTTTAGATCCAATTTTTCTAAGTGATTGGCTCCATTCTTCTATTATTTCTTCTTTGAACTTGTAGACATCCTCTTTATCTAATTTGTTTTTTTCACGTTCATTTCCATCTTCATTTAATTCCAATAACATATTTGCTCACCATTTAACCCTTTCTCCAGATTTTTGGAGTTCCCTCCATGCTCGAAATAACTTTTTTTAGAGCCTCAACCATATTGGATGTTTGCTCAAATGAAAAATCTAATAAACACGATATTTCATTAGCAATACAAAATGACATTCTCCATAATGGTTCGTCATCTGAATAGTTTGAACTAATATCAGCTAAACATTCTGAAACAATTAGTATAAGAATATCTTCATCATACTGTTTACTAAGTTGACTTAAGTATCGAGCAAATTCAACATCATCAATATATCCATATATTTTTTTAGATTTCCTTCCATCACAATTAAATGGGCATAATACACAACAACAACTTTTTTCTTTTTCGCTTATACATGTTGTCTTTTCAGGACAACATAAATCTAAAATCTCATAGTATGAAAGATTTGCACGATTCGCATCGGAATATATATTTACATGTGTAGATAATACCATTTTAGGTTCATTATCATGTTCAGAGTAAACTGCACTTTGACCTTGTAACAAGTTCGACAAAAAACTAATTTGAGAATCGTTCATGTGCATACTTTTTCCCATAAGTTCTCTATCTTCTTCTGTCACAATTCTGTGTAATATCTTCAAATTTGTATTTTTTACTATATCCGGTGCTAATTTTGATGGTATTTGATCCGCGACAATAAATCCCTGTCCTTTACTTCTTAGTTCTGCAAGCATATTACAAAACATTTCTACTGCATTTCCTCTTGGATCAGCATTTTCTCCACTTCCAGATTCAATATTTTTTAGAAGTCTATGTGCTTCTTCCATTAGAAATAAATGTTTTAATTCTTTTTGAGAATCTTTCTGATTCACTCGATATTCCATCAGCTGAACCATTAATAGGCTCATAATAAAAGCTTTTGTTTCCTCGTCTGCGATTCCTTCTAATTCAATTATAACATTGGAATTTAAAATCTGATTAATTTCCGTCGACCGTCTAACATTTAAACACTGACCCTTAACACCTATTCTTAAAGAATGTATCCTTGCTTGAAGTGCACCAATTATATTTTTCTGTTCTCTGTAGTCATATCCCATTTCTTCAACAATAATTGGGATTTTATAATACAATTGTTCTATTGTGGGAAACACTTCCCCAATCTCATTTTTATTATTTGTTATATCCCATCCGCATTCTTCATAAATACTATAGATTGCTCTTTCCAAAACATATGGCATTGGAGGATACATTATAAAAGATGCCTTAAACGCAGCAAATACATAATCAATATGCATTTGAATCGGAACATCTCCTACTCTCTGAAATGGATTGACATATATCATATTATTTTCATTCATTGAGTATATCTTAAGTTCATCAAATCCTAATTTGTATAATTCCCAATATTCTTTTTTTGCAGGTTCAACGACTAAAAAAGGAATTTTCTTCTTTTTAGTCGTTTCGACTAGAATATTTTTAATTGTGTTTGTTTTACCTCCTCCTGTTAGCCCAACAACAAGAGCATGCCTATTCAGCTCATTTATATCGAGACAATATTTTTCTTTTGTTTTTCTTCGATTCTGCAAAATATCTCCAAGAACAATATCTCCCTTAATAGTTTGTGCCAAATCGAAACGCACATTTTCTCTTACAGGTATTCCTATTGCATCATATCTTGGTAGTTCCGTCACAACTGCTAGTTCCTCTGATGAAATAAAGGATGAATAAACAGGAAATTGCATTTTAGGTCCATTATCAATCGAAACATTAACCCTATTAATATATAATTCGTCGTTATATCCGATATGAGGAATACTTTTACACTGTATACGTTCTGGAACTTCCGCAGTATATAATTTCGATATCAAAATACCAGCAACTGCACTTACTATTGATTCTGAATCAGCAAAATACTTAATGGTACATTCCCATAGTCCTTCTCCCAATGAGTTACTATATAAATCACAATATCTATCTATGATTTCAAGATAATTCATAACTTTATGACTCGTTTCAGTATATGAGACAGAATGTAAATCATCATGCATTGATACCTGCCTACTTTTAATTATTTCTCCACGATTTTTTAATTCGCTCCAGTCATCAAGTAAGGTAATAATATCTCGACGGTTCATAGGCTTGGCAACAACTACAATTGAAAAGTTCTCACCTCTAATTCCGGACATTATAGAGTCAATAACTGTGGTTTTTTCATTCTTATCCTTCTTTTTTATTCCACCTCTAATTACACCCGAAAAATTATAAGAGTCATCAAAAACCTCCCTTTTACTAAGCAACTCTCTATGCTCAGCAGTTCCATTTTCCATCTGTTTTGAATTAACCCAAAAAGAACTATTTAAAATATTATAAATTACTTCTGCATATTTATATTCAGTTCCAATATATATCTTTAATACACCATCAGAACTTTTAAATAGAACACAAAACGGAATATATGTCGCGTACAATGCATTTACTATTTCTTCCATTCTTAATTCATCGTTTTCATAAGCTATTTCATCAATTTGGAAATATGAATAATCTTGTCTTTCTGCTTGAATCTTAAAATTATCCTCAATATTATATAAATGTTCAATAACTGAATTGTATCCGTACTCCAATTCCTTTATTCCCGCATTAAATTCTTCAACTTTTATATAATCTATTTTTCCCACTGTAAAACATCTCCTTATGGTGCAAATATTGATTTGATAACAAAAAAAACAACAGTCCCTAATATGAGAGACACCCAGGTACACGTTCGAAATCTATTCACAATAGGCACTCTCACAACTCTGCCTAATAAAAAAAATGTAGCAAAAAATGTACATATTATACTTATAACATACCATTTTAAATAACCGCTACTTATTATGCCTTTGAATATCGACTTAATATTAAAAATCAGAATACCTATTAAAATAAATAAAAGTGGACTAGCATAATAAAATATATCCGCCATTTCAGTTCTAGTACTTACAATTATATTGTCTTCTAATATTATTTTTTTTGCCATCATTTCATTTTTCTTGTTAACTTTTCCCTCTGCCTTAATACGCATACCAGTACGGAATAATCCAATTCCACCTCGAATTTGACCATACTTTATTATAGTTTTATTGCTAACATTTCCGTCCTTATCCACACATCTAATATAAATTGAATTTTGAATATTACCAACATTCTGTGAATATGCATATCTTTCATACAACTTTTCCCAGGGAAGTCTTCTATATCCATCATCATTAATTGCACTAATTATTGTTCCTTCAACAGAATTATCGTTTTCAAAATCTGCTGATGAACGAGTCATTGAATACCTATTTCTATGTTCTTCTTTTTCATAATTTTCAGTTTTTGTGCGTGATGATTGATATTTATAATCGCTGGTTTCATTTCTATAATTTAATCCTGATTCTAATGTTCTGGTTTGCGATGATTCAGTTCTAATACGCCCAACGTTTGATTTAACTCCAGATGATAAATTATCATTCATATGATATCCTTCTGGATTGACATCATCATTTATGTTTACTACCTTCAAATATGAACCACATGATGTGCAAATTTCATCATTTGTCACCTCATTTTTTCGATATATCTCGCCACATTTAGAGCATTTAAAAACAAGCATCTTACCACCTCAAATCATATGTATTTGCAATCTGCAAAATAATATTGCTAACTATGTATGCATAAAAAATCATTTTCAGCAATTTTCCTATATAACATGCGATAAAAAAATATGGTATTTTGACTTTTCTTCCTCCAGCATATACCCCAACAAAATCGAAAAGCGGCAACGGTATCAATGCAAAAACAAAAACCAAAACATATATATTTTTTATCTTATGACTCACTCGTTCCAAGAATGAATTCCATTTTTTTGATAGTTCTCCTATTGAATTACCAAACAGGTACCCGCTCAGTTCTCCAATCGTGCTTCCTAACGCTCCAATAATACATACCAAAATTGGAGACAAGACAGAAGCATATGACATCACAACTAAAAGGCCTGGCGAAGGTAAAAAGACTGTCAAATTTGATAAAAAGCAGAGCAAAAATACACCAATATATCCAAGTTCACCTACCTTAGAAACATTTTTTCTAAATATAAAAACTATGATTGAAGCAAGTATAATAAGACTTACAATCATATAGTCCTTTACTTTTTTCTTCATATTAGCCTCCACTAATCATTCCTCCAATTATTCCTATTACCAATGCACCAATTAAAATCCATTTTAATATTTCCCAAATTAATTTAATTAATGCCCAGATCAAAGCTATTATGCCAGCAATTACGCCCACAGCAATCACGCAAGCTATAAATGCCAGTATTCCTGAACTCATAACAAGAAATATCAAACGCTCTCTAAGTTCAACCATAATAATCTTTTCAAAAAAGCGCCATGCAAAAATAGGTCCAACAAAAATAGCAATTAAGGCACAAAATGTATATATCCCTTTTGCCAATGATGCAGCGGTCATAAAATCGCCACCAAACTTTGTGATAATACTGCTCAACATACTCCTGAATCCATTTTGCATAAATAAAATTATAAAAGCGCCTACAGCAACAGCCGCAACAAAGTATGTAAATACAAGAAAATTATCTACTTTATTTGCTTTATCTATTTTTACTTTTTTTATTTCATAATCAGTTGTTGCTATGAAGGATGGCAAATCCTCTCCTAGGT
>OKUU01000732.1_pt1 | contig 10344 bp, 9 predicted proteins | sample 1606561 | NCBI WGS metagenome assembly OKUU01 (sample SAMEA3882506, study PRJEB24775) | human gut metagenome | biome: human-associated habitat; feature: intestine environment; material: feces | place: Netherlands | collected 2009/2010
CCCCGCCGTCGGCAAACTGATTCTCGACAAGGCTATGATGGCCAACCGCGCACGCGAGGCCGCCAGGAAGGCCCGCGAGGCCATCCGCCGCAAGACCGGCCTCATCATCGACGCTTATTTCTCCGGAACGAAGATACGCTGGATCCTTGAGAATGTACCGGGAGCCCGTGAGCGTGCCGAGCAGGGAAAGCTTCGCTTCGGCACAGTGGACAGTTGGCTGGTGTGGAACCTGACCGGCGGACACGAGCACATCACGGACGTGAGCAACGCCTCCCGTACGATGCTGTTCAATATCAACACACTGGAATGGGATGAAGAACTTCTTGATCTACTGAATATTCCCGCATCGATGATGCCGCATGTCAAATCCTCATCGGAAGTTTATGGAGAGACTGATCTTTTAGGCGGAAACGTTCCTGTCGCGGGAATAGCCGGTGACCAGCAGGCCGCCCTGTTCGGTCAGATGTGCATCGAACCGGGATCCGTCAAGAACACTTACGGCACAGGTTGTTTCTTGCTGATGAACACAGGTGAGAAGCCGATAATGTCTAAGAACAACCTTCTCGCCACCATCGCGTGGAAGATCGGCGACAAGGTGGACTATGCCCTTGAAGGGTCTATATTCGTTGCCGGCTCTGTCGTTCAATGGCTGCGTGACGGCCTTGGAATCATCAAGAGTTCATCTGAGGTTGAGACTCTTGCGGCCTCTGTACCGGACAATGGTGGAGTCTATATGGTGCCTGCGTTGACGGGACTTGGTGCTCCGTACTGGGATCAGTATGCTAAAGGCGGGATATTCGGAATAACCCGTGGAACCACGGCGGCACACATCGCCAGAGCGGCTCTTGAAGGCATCGCATTCCAGACAATGGACATTGTCTCGGCTATGGAGAAGGATTCCGGAATCCATCTCGGGGAATTAAAAGTGGATGGCGGCGCGTCCCGCAACAACCTTATGGTGCAGTTCCAGTCCGACATCCTTGGCGCTAAAGTCATAAGGCCTAAAGTGACCGAGACGACGGCTCTCGGTGCGGCTTACCTTGCCGGGCTGGCTGTCGGCTTCTGGGAGAGCCTTGATGACGTGAAGAAGCAATGGGAGGCAGACAGCGTCTTCACTCCTTCGATGGATGAGGATGCCGTCAAGGCGGCCAAAGCCGGATGGGCCGACGCTATCGGACGAACATTAACCAATAAGTAGTGAATGCTCTTTGATGAGATTGGTCTTCAAACCAGTCAAACCAAGATAATTTTTGAATATTATGAATCCATATTTCGCCGAGTTCCTCGGCACACTTGTACTAATCCTTATGGGTGACGGAGTCTGCGCCTGCACCAGCCTTGAGAAATCCAAAGGCAAGGGCGCCGGTTGGGTAGTGATAACCTTGGCGTGGGGCTTTGCCGTGATGTGCGGAGTTTTCATTGCGGGACCATATTCAGGAGCGCATCTCAATCCTGCCGTGACAATCGGTCTGGCGGTGGCGGGCTCGTTCCCTTGGGCTTCGGCTCTTGGCTACATCATCGCCCAGATGCTCGGTGGCTTCTGCGGCGCCGCCCTTGTTTGGGCTTTCTATAAAGACCATTTTGATGCTACGGACGATCCGGACACGAAACTCGGTACGTTCTGCACGATGCCGGCCATCTACAATCCGGCGAGGAACTTCTTCTGCGAGTTCGTCGGAACCTGGCTGCTGGTGTTCTGCATCCTTATGTTCTCCGTGAGTGGCAACACCTCGGAAGTCGGCCTTGGCGCGAGCGGCTCGTTCCCTGTCACAATGCTCATTATGGCGATCGGTATGTCCCTTGGAGGTGCGACAGGCTACGCGATCAATCCGGCAAGGGATCTTGCCCCGCGCATCGCCCACGCCGTTCTTCCTTTCAAGAGCCCTAAGCGTGACAGCGGCTGGAACTACAGCTGGGTTCCTGTCCTCGGCCCGATTGCCGGAGCCGCGTTCGCCGCTCTGTGTTTTATCTTGATATTCTGACGTTATATGGTTGGTGAGCCTGCGGTGCACTGAGCTTGCCGAAGTGTCGAACCTACCATATAAACAACTTCTAAACATTAGGTCATATTATGAGACAACATATTCATAAATTGTTTTGTCTGGCGGCCATGGTGATGTTCGCTTTCGCTATGGCTCCGGACGCTTCCGCGCAGCAGGCGCTTTGGAGCGGGGCGCAGGTGGTGTCCCCTCAAATCAATGAAGACAACACGGTGACTTTCAGGTACTCCGGCCCTAATGTCATAAGAGTCCAGGTGACCGGCGACTTTCTGCCGCCACAGAAAATCAGCACTCCGAACGGCGAGTTCGAGGTTCCGGGCATCGCTGAACTGACACAGAATCAGAACGGCGTCTGGGAATATACCAGTGCCCCACTTGAGCCGGAGCTTTACAGCTACTCTTTCATAGTGAACGGCCAGCGTATGAACGACCCGTCGAATGTCTATCAGATAAGGGATGTGGCCACGGTCACGAGCATATTCATTGTCGGCGGCGGACAGGCTGACCTTTACAAAGTCAGTGACGTGCCGCACGGGACGGTGTCGAAGGTCTGGTATGACAGCCCTTCGCTTGGAATGAGGCGCAGGATGACGGTCTATACTCCGGCCGGCTATGAGGAAAGCGGCAGGATCAGATACCCTGTGCTTTACCTTTTGCACGGAATGGGCGGAGACGAGCAGGCGTGGATGGAACTCGGCCGCGCCTCCCAAATCCTTGACAACCTCATCGCGCAAGGCAAGGCGAAGCCGATGATCGTGGTGATGCCGAACGGCAACGCCTCGCAGGAGGCCGCCCCGGGCGAGACTTCCAACGGCCTCGTCCAGCCACAGTTCAACCTTCCGAAGACAATGGACGGCACCTACGAAACCTCCTTCCCTGAAATCATTGAATATGTTGACTCCCACTATCGTACAATCCGCAAAAAGGAGGGACGCGCGATAGCCGGACTGTCGATGGGCGGGTTCCATTCCCTCCACATCTCAAAGGAATATCCCGGCACATTCTCGTACATAGGCCTGTTCTCCGCCGCCATATTCCCGGAAAAGAAATCTCCTGTCTATGAGGACTTTGACGGCAAGCTGGCGAGGCTTTTCGCCACCAAGCCATCACTTTTCTGGATCGGCATCGGAAAGGATGACTTTCTCTACCAGGCCAACTCCGACTTCCGCAAGAAACTCGATGACGCCGGTTATGAATATTCCTACGTAGAGTCCGACGGCGGCCACATCTGGCGCAACTGGCGCATCTACCTCAGCCGGTTCGTCCCGCTGCTGTTCCAATGACAAACCGGCTTGAAGTGAATCACGCCTATGGACTCAGCCATAGAAATCAGGCTGAGCCTCTATATTGCTGAAATGTAACAAACAACGAATATGAGCGCACTTTCTGTACTGTATATAGTACTCCCGATCCTTGCTGTTTCCCTTTGCCATACCCTTGAGGTGCTGTTCACCGCCAAGCGATGGGCAGGGCGGCATTGGGTGTCCTTGATGAATGAACACCCAAATTTATTGAATGTCCTCTTCCGCCTTTCCGGAATGAATATGAAGTCATTCCTCATAGCCGCGGAAGCCGGTTTCCTTGCGGTTCTCCTCTCAACCGCCGCATTGTTCGTCGGCGGTCTCTGGACCGAGCGCATCTGGGCGACAATCTTTATGGCATATTCAGTGTGCACCCTGATCAACATCGTGCGCGCTGTAACCCTCAAAGGCTATGTCCCCGGACTTGTGACCAGCATTATCTCCGTCCCTCTCATCGCGTACGCGGCATATTCATTATCCCTCGTCTGGCCCTGGTGGGGAATGCTGCTCTTCGCCATCCTCGGTCTTGTCCTCGCTGTAGCTGGTCATTTCATCGCTCAGCGTATAGGACGCGACTAATCTCTAAGTTCACAAAGAAACAACCCGGCGCCTTCTTTCGGTAGGTGGCGCCGGGTTTGAATAATCCTACTTGGAGTCTGGCGGTCATTGCCGCCAGAAACTACTCGAACTTGTTCTTGTCGATAACGATACCGATAGTCTTCTTGTCGTCCGTCACGAGCGTCTTTCCGGTAAATTTCGGTGCTTTGGCAGTTCCTTCAAAATTACCGCTTGCGTTCTTCTTGAAAAGCCGGAACTCGATATCAGCATTGGTAAAGTCGCAGCTATTATAATAAAAAGCAACTCCATCCGCATCCGGAACTCCGCCCATGCAGCCACTGCTACCTGGCTTTATCGGGCTAAAAGTTGGACAATAATCTGAAATATCAATAACTATCGCTCCGATACAATCAGGATACACCTCAGTCCCCGGTGTCGTAACATCCGCGGCCTGGAGAATATAGCTTTTCGCCTCCGCCGGGTTAAGACCTTTGACTAAAACCTTGAGCGGAGTATATGTCTTCCAGCCTGATATGGTCGCTGACAACTTATTGCCCGCATAGGTATAGTCTATACCATTACAAACATAAACTAAAGGCATGAAATACACTCTTCCGCCAGCATACGATTCTTTATGCGGCCTGAAGAACTGCGAAATCGAAAAGAAGTCAGGCGTATATTCGGACAGGTTATTGGAGCCTTCATACATGACAGAGAATTTGCCACTTGGCCTAAGACTTCGTCCGGCGGCGAGTTCGCCGGCAGTCCACTTCGACCCGTCATAGGTAATGACAAGATCCGGGGTCGGGTTGTTGGCCTTCTCGGTATAGTTCCAGTCGTCGAACCACAGGTTGAGCTTGTCTCCGGCGGCCCAGTCGGCCTTCACCGCCTTGGTGTCCCCGGCACCGTCAAATCCGGAAATGTTGAGGTCAAGGATGATTGAACCCTGAGGCACTGGCACTACAGGAGTCTCGATAGATTTGTTGCAGGATGCGGACAGCAATGCCGCGATTGCCGCCACAGCGATAATTGAAAGTCTCTTCATAATGTTGCCCTCCTTATCATATCTCCTCGGTGTTGTCACCGAACGGGTTCCCGACAGTCATACCATCGGTGTCTGGACCGCTGCCGCAGATGACTCCATCAAGGCTCATCGTCAAAATCTCCGCGATGGGAGAGTCATACTTTGTTTTGTTTACCATAATCGGATGATTTAATTAGGTTTATATCTTTGCCGTAAAGGTAGGAATAAATATTAAAAACTCAAAAAATGGTTGTGATTGTCTCGGAGATGTTGTAAATTCGCTCTACTTTGCCCGGGGACTTGGCGCTGCCGTCGATCCAGGAATGTCAAACAGAAACGCAAAATGAACAAGCTTAACAAAATCTTTGTGGCCGCATTGGGACTGGTTCTCATGGCCTCTTGCTCAGTCAAGACGGTGGAGATCCCTTTTGACGAGACTGTCAAGGCCGACTTTTCCGAGATCGTGCGATAGAGCCTTGGACAGAGGAATATTATTGGATTCCTGAATATTACGGATGTTGGCAAGCATATTCTGGTCGGACAGTTCTACGTCGGCGTTTCTGAAGCCGGCATAGTCATCTTCATAAGTGATCCTTCCGGCATCATTCTTTCCTAAATCCCTGCGGTATAAGAATCCCCCTTGTGTTGGCTGTCCGGCAAAAACCGCCACTGTGCTTTCCACGGCGTCCGTCTGGTACTGTTGTATCTTGAAGTTGAATTTCATCTTCTTTTCTGATTATTTCAATATAATCCAAATACCTCGTGTTGTCCCTTGGCGTTTTAGTACCCCAGATTCCTGCAAATCTTTAAGTATCTCTCTGGCTCTACGGTCACTAATATTTAGTCTATCAGATAATTCCTTTCTGGAAATTTATGGATTTGACTTTATGAGAAATAATAATTGACTATTCAAATCAATTTGGATCGCATTTGGATCATTTGGATCACTTGACACAAGTGGATTCGCTATGAGGCTGGCCCTGAACATAAAATCATCCTGTTTGAAAATAGGATTTGGCCATCCGCCTTCTTCCAATTCCCTATACATTCTGTCAATACCCTCCCCAAACTCACGAATGAATTCATATTCTTTCATAAATGAGGCAATCTTAGGATTTCGTGAGAAATGAGTTGTCCGCATATTGTGCAGCCGAACTCTTCCGGGAAGGATTCCTGGGCTTTCCACCGTGAAATGATTGTCAAACAACTTTACTTGAATGTCCGTCCCGAGGATGGAATAGTCTCTATGTGCAACCGCATTCACGATTAGTTCAGTCCAACAAAATTCCGGATATTCGGGTTTTGTCACGAACAGAGCGTTTGAGGCAAGATAAGTCCTCTCTTTTATTTGCGTCGGAGATCCGTTGTTTTTTTGGGGGTGAAGAGTGGCTATTCTCACCCGATAATATTCCAGAAGGGACTTTTGCTGTAGGAATGATGCCTTAGCATTGGTCGGACGTGGAACTTCAGAATGTTTTTCGTAAGTTTACGGAAAATTGTATGAGATAATGAATATCGTGCGTAAGATTTCCGTGGTTGTGGCTGCCGCTATCTGCATTGCGGTCACGGCGTGCTCCGTGAAAACAGTTGAGGTTCCTTTCGATTCGAACGTAAAGGATTACACTCCGGTTGTCGTTGAAATCCTGAAGTCGCACCCGAAAGGAAACGTGAGGATTCTCTTCGGCAAAGGTGTCTACCCGTTCTACCCGGAGCAGGGGGCGCGGGAGTTCCTGACGCTCTCGAACAACGACAGCGGTGACAAGCGCATAGCCTTCCTGATCAAGGACATGAGGAATGTCACGATCGAAGGCGACGGCTCCGACTTCATGTTCCACGGGTGCATGGTGCCGTTCGCCGTCAAGGGGTCGTCCAATGTCACCATCAAGGGTGTGTCGGTTGATTACGACTATCCTTGGACCTTCGAAGGGACGGTTCTCTCCAGCGATCCGGTCAGCAGAAGCTTCACTGTCAAGGTCTTCCCGGACACCAAGTACCGTATCGAAGGCGACAGGCTTTTCTTCGGAGGCTATGACTGGGAGTATCCGATGGGGGAGAGCATCCTTTTCGACCCGAAGACCCACAGACCTTTCTTCGACACCTGCGCCTACGACCACGGCTATTGGTCGGGCGAGATGGGAGCCAGGGATCTCGGCGACGGCGTGGTCGAGTTCACTCGCCTGAGCGCGAGGGACGTTCCTCCGGTCGGAAGCGTCTGGGACGACAAAGGGCCTACAGGACTTAACAGACGTTTCCCGGCGATGGCAGTGCTGTCATCAAAGAATATAAACATAGAGAATGTCCATATCTACCGGAGTGGCGGGATGGGACTGATAGCTGAATATTCAGAGAATATCTCGGTGAAAGGTTTCTCTACTGCGGCTCACGAAGGTTCTCCGAGGATGGTGACCACTTCCGCTGACGCGACCCACTTTGTCAGCTGCAACGGAAAGATAACCATCGAGGACAGCCTGTTCGAGAGTATGCTGGACGATGCCGCCAACATTCACGGAATATATATGCTTGTGGACTCGGTGCTGTCGGTGAATACTTTACGGGCGCATTTCGGTCATTTCCAACAGGTTGGCAATCAATTCGCTGACGCTGGAGACAAGATCAGTTTCGTGGACAAATCCAATCTCCGTCCGATAGGTTCAGGCGTTATCAAGTCGATAGACAAATCTGATCGTAAAGCTTATCTGATCGAGATGGATTTTGATCTGACACGAATTGAGAACCCAACGAATATCGCCCTTGAGAATCTTTCCCGTGGGGCTGAAGTGACCATCAGAAACTGTACTGTACGTTACAACAGAGCCAGAAGTATACTGCTTTCAACCTATGGTGATGTTCTGGTCGAGAATTGCGACTTCGCTTCCCAGATGGCTGGAATCTGTGTCAGCGGCGATGCCAACTTCTGGTACGAATCCGGAAGGACAAAGAACATCGTGATTAGAAACAACAAGTTCACGGATCTGGCAATCGGGGCGAACGGTCCGCAGGCCATCCTCCAGATCGATCCTGAAATTCCTACCAAGACCAGGGGCAATGATTTCCACTATCATAACCGTGTGGTTTTCTCAGGCAACACGGTGTCAACCTTTGACAGCCAGATTGTCTATGCCAGAAGCGTCGGGACGCTCGACATCTCTGACAACATATTCATTGATTCAAAGTCTTATGCTCCGCTGTTTCCTGGGCAGCCGGTTATTGACGTGCAGTTCTGCGGCGATGTGACCATCAAAGGCAATGATTTCTCAAAGTGGAAGCCGGACGCCGAGATCAGCATCCACGACTGCGTCAAGGTCCTGAATGACTCCGACCTTCCTATAACAGACAAACCGAATCCTTACCGTGAGCGGAATTGGTAAGGATCCGGTTCGCTAAGATATATTGGGGATGGCTTACTTTTCAGAGGATGCCGTCCCTTTTGATTTGTCCTCGGTATCTTGCTGCGAAGCTTCGTCCGATGTCTTTTCCTTGTACTTGAAACGGCGGATCTTGTGCGTGGCCGTCTTCTCGAAGTCTTCCTTCATCGCCTCGACCTCGCCGATCTTGGACTGTTTGCTGACGTGCTTGTTGACATATTCAAGAACCGCCTGCTTCATCGACTGGAGGTTGTCGAAGAACTTGTCCTCGCGCTGTTGGTTCCAGTCCAGCACATTGTCATCGAACTTCACGAGGGCCACCAACTTGCCGTTCCTTTCCACCACGAGTGATTCGTTCACTCCAGAAATGGTGTTGATCACCTGCTCGATCTCCTCCGGGTAGATGTTCTCGCCCGAAGGTCCCACTATCATATTCCCGAGCCTTCCCTTGATGTAGTAGCGTCCCTTGGAATCCTGGCACGCAAGGTCGTTGGTGCGGAACCAGCCGTCGTCGGTCAGCACGGAGCGGGTCCTTTCCGGGTCGCGGTAGTAGCCCAGCATCACGTTGTCACCCTTGGCGACAATCTCGCCCTCGCCGGTCTCCGGGTTCACGTTCTGAAGCTTGACCTCCACGTTGTAGGCCGGAACGCCGATCGATCCCACCACCGTCTTTCCCACGCACGCGTTCGTGATCAGCGGCGCGGTCTCTGTCAGGCCGTAGCCGATCGCATAGGGGAATCCGGCCTTGTTGAGGAAGTCCTCGACGGTCGGATCCAGCTTTGATCCTCCGATGCCGAAGAATTTTAGTTTCCCGCCGAAGGATGCGTAGAGTTTCTTCCCGATGAGCCAGTAGAGGAGTCTCGGCGTGTGTCCCTTCATCCAGGAAAGCACGCGGCTCTTCTCCACCGTCGGGACCACGCTGTTCTTGTAGACCTTCTCGATGATCAGCGGCACGGAGCACATGATGGTCGGCTTGACCTTCTTCATCGTCTGCATCAGGATGCTCGGTGTGGGCGGTTTTTGAATATAATAGACGCAGCCTCCGACGTACAGCGGGTAAAGCACGCTGAACGCCATCTCGTAGGTGTGCGACATCGGCAGGATGGAGAGCCAGCGGTCGTGCTTCCCGGCCTTCTGGGCATGGTAGGCCGCTATGATGTTCTGGCAGAAGTTGCGGTGGCTGAGCATCACGCCTTTGGCCTTTCCGGAAGTCCCTGATGTGTAGATGATTGACGCAAGGTCATCGGCCTGTGGATCAACACCGTGACCCTCGCAGGTGAAAGCCTTGTCATCCTTTTTGATGAAGTCGAAAGTCTCTATGTCGATCACGAGGGTCAGTTTGTCGATCACCTCCTGACTGAGTTTCTTAAGAAGCCTCCTGGACACGAAGATGGCCTTGCATTCCGAGTGATTGATGATGTTTGTGACCTCGCTTTCCGACGAGTCCGGCAGGATTGGCACGGTCACACGTCCGAAAGGCACGCACGAGAACATCGCAACCGTCCAGTTGGGCATGTTGTTGGAAAGTATGGCTACCTTGTCCCTTGCGCTGATCCCGAATCTGTTGAAGCGGTGTGAAAGCTCCAGACACTTGTGCTTGAAGCTTTCGTAGGTGTATTCCTGCCCACCTTCGACGAACCGCGAGAGCGGCCGCTTGTCGTAGTTGTCGGTGGCATATTCAAAAAGCTTGGCCAGGGTAGTGACATAGTTCTCCCTGCTTTGGCTGAAAATTGGCATAATAAACTATTCTTAATGAGTGATATAGCCCTCCGGGTGTTTGCCCTCGAAGTGCATTGTTTCGTAGATCGCCTGGATTCTGTCGGTGTCAGCGCGCGCGTCATCTGTCAACTCAACCTTCTCGCCGATGCCGACGCGCTTGGTCTTCCAGTCAAAAAATCCCATATAGACAGGGCATCCGACCTCTCTTGCGATGAGGTGGTAGCCAGTCTTCCATTTCTTCACAGCCTTTCTGGTGCCTTCCGGAGCGATGGCGAGGTGGAACTGGTCCACTTTCTCCATCTCTTCTATGAGGCTCTTGACCATGGCTGCTGCGCTCCTTCTGTCCACAGGAATGCAGCCGACCTTGCGGAGGAACA
>OKUU01000756.1_pt1 | contig 10122 bp, 8 predicted proteins | sample 1606561 | NCBI WGS metagenome assembly OKUU01 (sample SAMEA3882506, study PRJEB24775) | human gut metagenome | biome: human-associated habitat; feature: intestine environment; material: feces | place: Netherlands | collected 2009/2010
CCCCGTTCCCATTCCCGGGCCATGACCAGAGAGGTCAGGAAGACGCCGACCAGGGTCATGACGATGACGATGAGACCAGGGACGAACATCCACGAACTCGTATTGGCATCGTTGAACCATTGCCGCGATACGACGCTGATCGTACCCGTCCGGGACACGGCGCCGTGGCTTTTGGCCCAGGCGGCCTGCCAGGTCTGGAAGCCGCTGGCGATATAGGTATTGGCCGCATTGGCCGTCGTCGCATCGACGCCGTATAAGAGGACCTGCACCGTCGCGTGGCCCTGTTCCAGGCGGTCCGTAAAATCCGGCGGGATGACGATGATGGCATCGGCCTGGCGCGCGTCCATCATGGCGGCAGCTTCGCTCATGGAAGACACGTAGTGCGGTGAGAAATACGGCGAGCCGTCGAGGAAGTGGAGGGCGCTGCGGGCCGTCGGCGAGCTGTCTTCCAGGGCGACGGCGACGGGCAGGTCTTTGACATCGAGGGATAAGCCCGAGCCCATGAGGATGATGAGCATGAGGGGGATGACGATGCCGATGAGGAAGCTGCTGGGGTCGCGCAGCATCTGGCAGAATTCTTTATGGCATAAGGCGAGAAAACGATGCAGGCTCATGGTGACACCTCCTGATGATGGCGGCCGGACTCGACGATATGGATGAAGGCGTCATTCATGGTCGGACTGCTGCCGCCCTGTTTCCGGATGGCAGACGGTGTACCGATGGCGATGAGTTGGCCCTGGTCCTGTATCATGATGCGGTCGCAGTATTCCGCTTCTTCCATGAAATGCGTCGTAACGATGATCGTCGTCCCCTTGGCTGACAGGTCCGTGATCTGCCGCCAGAAGAGGCGGCGGGCCAGTGGGTCGATGCCGCTCGTCGGTTCGTCGAGAAAGAGGATAGGCGGTTCGTGGAGCAGGGCCGCTGCCATGGACAGGCGTTGTTTATAGCCGCCAGGAAGGCTGCCGGCGGGCATACGGCGGAAGCCGGATAAATCGAATTCTTCGATGACCGCATCGATGCGCTGGTCCAGCCGGCGGCCGCGCAGGCCGTAGGCACTGCCGAAGAAGCGGAGGTTCTCTTCGACGGACAGCGTCGTATAGAGGGAGAATTTTTGTGCTACATAGCCGATATGGGCCCTGGCCTGTGCCCGGGCGGTCCGCAGGTTGACGCCGGCTACGGAAATCTGGCCGGATGATACGGGCAGGAGGCCGCAGAGCATGCGGAATGTCGTCGATTTCCCTGCTCCGTTCGGGCCGAGAAGGCCGAAGATTTCCCCTTCGTAAACGCTGAATGACGTATGATTGACGGCAATGAAATCGCCGAAGCGGCGGACGATGTCCCGGACTTCAATGATTTTACGGCCTGTGCCCGTTCTTTTGGCAGCAGTCACGTCAGGGCGGCTGTAATGAGAGGGAAGGGGCGGTTCCTGCTGACGCAGGAGGCCCATGAAACTGTCTTCCAGTCTGGCCGGGACGGCCGTTACAGGCAGTCCGGACAGGGAGAGGTCCTCCAGGCTGGCCTGCGGCGTCAGGCTGAAACGGACGACACCGCCTTCGGGAACGGCATCGGCTACGGCTTCCGTTTTGTCGATGAGGGCAGCCTGTATGAGCCGCGGCGGGACGTTTTCTGGCGGCCTGACGACATAACAGCGGCCCTGGGCGTAGTGGCAGAGCGTGTCCGGTGCGCCCTGGGCCAGGATATGCCCTTTATGCAGGATGTATACGTCGTGGCAGTGTTCGGCCTCTTCCAGGTAGGCCGTTGCGACCAGGACGGTCAGGGACCCCGACGCCGACAGGGTGTCGAGGATTTGCCACAGTTCCCGCCGCGATAAGGGGTCGACGCCGACTGTCGGCTCGTCGAGGAGCAGCACAGGCGGCATGGAAACGAGGGTGCAGGCCAGCCCCAGCTTCTGCTTCATACCGCCAGAGAGCTTGCCGGCCATGCGCTGCGTGAACGGACTCAGGCCGGTCAGGTCGAGCAGTTTTTGGAAGCGGTCCTGGCGCATGGCTTGCGGGACGGCATGGAGGTTGGCATAGAGGTCCAGGTTTTCCTGTACCGACAGGTCTTCGTAGAGGCCGAACTTCTGGGGCATATAACCGATGCAGTCCTGGACGGCCTGAGGATGGCTGGCCACGTCCGTGCCCAGAACCGACAGGCTGCCGGCATCGCTTTTCAACAGGCCGCAGACGAGGCGCATGAAGGTTGTCTTGCCAGCCCCGTCGGGACCGATGATGGCCGTCAGGCTCCCTGTTCGAACGGTCAATGAAACCTGGGATAAGGCCGTGACCGGATGGGATTGGCCAGGGCGGGTGAATTGTTTTACGATTCCCTGGGCCTCGATGGCCAGGGAGGTCGGTGCAGGCTGACAGTTAGTCATGGAAATCCGTCCTTTCTGCCTCAGAAGGTGACTGTCGCCGGCATGCCCAGGCGCAGGACATTGTCGGGGTCAGTAACGTAAATCCGGACTTCGTAGACGAGGGACGTCCGCAGGTCATCGGTTTCTACGGATTTCGGCGTAAATTCTGCCGTATCGGAAATGTAACCGACCTGGCCCGTCAAGGGTGTGTCAGCGCTGTCGATGGTGACCGTTGCAGCTTGGCCTTCGTGGATTTTTCCCAGTTTATCTTCCGAAATATAGGCGCGGATCCATTTAGTCTTATCCAGGCTGAGCGTGTAGACCGGCGTCGACGGCGAGGCCATGTCTCCCGGTTCGACGAGACGCGAGCGGATGACGCCGTCCTGCGGGGCGACAAGGGTGGCCTGGCTCAGGTTATACTGGGCGGTCTGCAGTTCGTTGCGCAGGGACTGGAGCTGTGCCTGGGCGGCGTCGATATCTTCCTGGCGATAGCCGTTGTTGGCCAGGTCGTGGGCCGACTGGGCATGGGCCAGGGTAGCCGCTGTTGATTTGGCCTTAGCTTCAGCTGCATCCAAGGTCTGCCTGCTGATGGCGTCGCCGGCATAGAGCGTGCTCATGCGCTGATAATCGGCAGCGGCATTGTCTGCTTCGGCCTGAGCTGATTGGACGGAAGCCGCTGCTTCGGCAATTTCTTCGGGCCGCGAGCCGTTATTCATCTTGGCCACGACGGCTTCCTGCTGGGCGATTTGTGCCTGGCAGCGGGAAATCGTCAATTCCAGAGGCGTCGTATTGAGCGTGGCCAGGACCTGGCCCTGGTGGACGCGGTCGCCTTCTTCGACATTCATCGAAGCGATGCGTTCACTGGCATTGAACGTGAGCGAAACCTGACGGACATCGACATTGCCATGGAGCGTAAGCGGCGTGGTTTTTGGCTGGTGCCAGTAGAACCAGGCTCCGGCGGCAGCGGCCAGGAGGATGATGAAAATGAAGAGCTGTTTCTTATGGGCTTGCAGGGAAGCGGAGAGCATGGATATTCCTTCTTTCTTAGGATGGCGTGCAGAGGCAGCAGGACTTTCTCTCTTTATTATATATAATTCAAATTTAAATTTTAATTATAAAATATAGAAAAATAGCCTTGGAATATGTAAATTTTTGATGGTAAAACGTACAACCGACTTAAAAACTTATTGACTTCACGGGAATGACACGGTATAATAGACCTCAACAAATACAAAACAGTGTTGAATGGAAATAGTAATGTTTGGGAAACCATGACAGAGACCTGCTGGTGGCTGAGAGGCAGGATGGAATCCCGGCGTGAAGTCGTCCAGGAGCTGCTGCCCGAACGCATTTCGCTAGTAGACGCAGCCGGCAGGCAACCGTTACCTTGCCAGGCATTACATGGGCTGTCCCGGAGATGCTGGAAAAGTGGTCATTACGACAATGAGAGTGGTACCGCAGAGTGAATACTTTGTCTCTTTTTAGAGGCAAAGTTTTTTTTTTGCTCCATCAAAACCGTTTGCGTATTTGTATTTGTCAGGTCTTATTTTAGAAAGGATGTGCGTGACTATGATGGATTTCATTGGAAAGTTGAGCGGTTTTGTTGGGAAGAATTTGACGTATATCGTCTTTCTCGTCGTCATCTGGGCTTATTTCATGCCCAATGCCTTTCTCTGGGCGGTTCCTCATACGGTCCTCTTGTTAGGCGTCATCATGTTCGGCATGGGTATGACGCTCCATGCCCGGGATTTCAAATTGATCGTCCAGCGGCCGAAGGAAGTCCTCATCGGCTGTACGGCTCACTATACGATTATGCCCCTCTTGGCCTATGCCCTGGTCCTGGCCTTTGAAATGCCGCCGGAAATCGCCGTCGGCATGATCCTCCTCGGCTCCTGTCCCAGCGGGACGGCGTCGAATGTCATGGGCTTCCTGGCCAAGGCCGATGTACCCCTGTCCGTTTCCATTACGACGTGTTCGACCTTGCTGGCGCCGATTATGATGCCTTTCATCGTCTGGGGCCTGGCCGGTCAATGGGTCGAAGTTTCCTTTATGGCTATGGCCATGACGGTCATGAAAGTCATCCTGGTTCCCTTGGTCCTCGGCTTGTTGACGCATCGCCTGATGGGAGAAAAACATATTGCTTCCCTGTCGAAGGTCCTGGTCCTCGTTTCGGCTTTCGGCGTCCTGGTTATCGTCGGCGGCGTCATTGCCATCAATGGCGCTAAGATCCTGGACATGGGTATCTTCATCATCCTCATGGTCCTCCTGCACAATCTCGGCGGCTTCCTCATCGGCTATTTCGTTACAGGCAAGCTGGGCTTGGGCAAGAAACAGCAGCATTCGGTTACGTTGGAAGTCGGCATGCAGAACGACGCCCTGGCCATTTCGCTGGTATCGGTCTTCTTTGCCCCGGCCGTCGCCATTCCGGCAGCTGTTGGAGCGGCTATCCATCAGGTAACGGGCTCTATCCTGGCCGGCATCTTTGCCCGTCACATGGATGCTCATGAAGCCAAAGAAAAAGCGAAGGCTCAGGCCGAAACGCTCATGGAAGCCGTACCGGGCAGTCATTGAGGTCATCGAGTAAAACTTGCAAGCCCCCATTTGTTTTGATACTATAAGTATAGACAAATAGGGGGCTTTTTCATGAGATTTGTTATATATTTACGAAAACATGTACATAAAATGTTTCATGGGCCATTTGGTGATATCCAGGCTATTTTGGCGGATCCGGAATTCAGGAAACGGAAAATACGGGATAATCTCTATGCCTGCAGTTTCATTTCCTGCCTCCTGTGCATCATCGCCCTGACCGGGGTCATCGGTACGTATGCGCCCAATGCGGCCGGAGCCGTCTTGCCGGCTATCAATGCAACGACGGTATACATCATCCTTTTTGGTGTCAATGTCCTCTTTTTTGCCGGTTTCTACCGATGTCTGCACGGGGCTGTCCGCAATGAAAAGATATTAGAAAATCTGGTCTATATCTTTTTGTTCATCAATTCATCCCTTGCGTGCCTGACTTTTTTCAGCACCCAGGACGGGAGCAGCTTCTTCTTTGAATACCTGCTCATGCTCATCCTGGTCTATTTGCTGCCCATTTACGATAACCTCAAGGTTTTGTTTCCCATCGTCGCCGTCAATCTGGTCACGACCTTTGCCGTCATCGCCATGATGGGTCATCAGATTGCCTGGCAGGACCAATACGATATCGTCCTCTTTTATCTGGTCTGTCTGGTCATCATCTTTTCGCGGCGCTATCTGGCCCTGTCTTTTGCCCAGATACGCATGCATCTCCGGTCCAGTAATGAAGAATTTTACCAGCGGAGCCGGACCGATGAGCTGACCGGGCTGCTGAACCGCGAAGCCCTGCGGGAAGATTTTGAACAGTATTTAGGACAGACGATTTGTGTCATGATCTGCGATATCGACCAGTTCAAATTTTTCAATGATACCTACGGTCATGTACTCGGTGATGATATCCTGTCCGGCATCAGCCGACTTTTGCGCCATATCTTCCCGGATGATTGGGTCTACCGCTATGGCGGCGACGAATTCCTGGTCCTGTCGTTTCGGGAACAGCCTTCGTTCCAGGACGATGTAGAACGGTTCCAGCGGCACTTGAAGGAATTGCCCTTTGACGATTTGACCCGCCAGCCGACGATGAGCGGCGGCTATACGTGGGGCCTCTGCCAGGGTGCCGTCGACCTGCGGAAGATGTTCGCCTTGGCCGACCGGTTCCTCTATCAAGCCAAAGAAGCCGGACGCAACCGCGTCCACTGCGAACCCTTCGATGACCAAAAAGCAGAAACCAGCCTGCATGAAATAGGAAACCTTATGGATAAAAGTTCGTGAGGGATTGTCGCATGAAGGATTCTGCCATTATGCGTGGTCACTTTGCTTTATAGTTTGTATCCTGGAGTTTGTAGTTTGTAGAAGAGGTCTTTAAATTTTTTACCATTTTCTGAAAACTAAAAACTACAAACTTAAAACTCAAAAAGGGGCTGTCGCACATGCGACAGCCCCTTTTTTTACGAGCCACGAGCCACTAAATTCAAATGGCCTGCGGGAAGGTGTTGGTCAGTATTTTAGCCCCGCCTTCGGTTGTTTTGGTCTGCAAGGATGTTCCACCCGTTGCGACGTCTTCGATATCCGTCGGGATGCGCTTATAGGGCAGCTTTTTCATAATGCGGTCCATAGATTCCGTCAGGATTTCGTTGGGGTCGTTCAGGATAGATGCCGATTCGATTTCACGGCCTTTGTCGCTGTAGCTCTTGAAGGTATCGGTCCGCTTGTTGTAGGCGTATACCGTCAGGTGATAGAGACATTCCGTGATGATTTCGTCATCATCATAGCGCCAGAGCCCGGCCATGTGCTGCCGCCAGTACCAGGTCTGGACGACGGGGACCAGGACGACGTCGGCTTTATACTGGGCCGAAAGGGCGCGCATCGTGTCGATGTTGACGTCAGACGGCGACAGAGCCGTATCCGTTTCGATGCGGTCCCAGTAGGGGATGCGGAACGGCTGTTTCAGCCGGCTTTTCATGAAACGGGCGGCGTAGCTGTCCTGTGTCGTATCGGCAATGACAACAGTGCGCATGTTATCGAAGCGCGGGCCGTCGGCAAAGACCGTTGTAATCGACAGGATGCAGAAGAAGAGCAAAAGACAGAGTTTTTTCACGAGGCAACACCTCCAGCAAAAAATCAGAAATTGCCGTTATCGTTTAAGAGCGGCAGCGTGTCGTCGACTTGCGGGATGTAGCGTTCCAAAGTGGCCAGCATTTTTTCCTTATCCATCGGCAGGGTGCCGCCGACAGGAAGGAGATTGGAAACGTGGTTGCTGCGGAAGATGCAGGGCTTGGTCATTTCCGTATGGCGCAGGATCATGTCCAGTTCCTGGAGGAAGCCCCGCGCTGTCAGGGGTGTAAACGTTCCATTGGCGACATCCTGGTAGAGCGGTACTTCGCGGGGAATAATGAGCGACAAGGCGCTGAGCATAGTCGGGTTGATGGCCGATACGACCTGGGCCGTATGCAGGGCATGTTCCTTGGTCCGTTCCTGGCCGCCCAGGCCGAGGAGAATCATCGTCGACAGCTTCATGCCTGCTGCCAGGGCTTTTTTCCCGGCTTCGATGGTCAGGGCTGCCGTCGTCCCTTTATCGACGAGTTTCAAGACTTCGTCGTCTCCGCTTTCAATGCCCATGTAGACGATGGCCAGGCCCGCTTCGCGGAGGCGCTTCAATTCTTCCGGCGTCTTGCGGACCAGGTCAGCCGGAGTCGCATAGGCACCGATACGGTTCAGATTGGGAAATTTTTCGTAGCATTTCTGCATGATAGCTACGAGTTTGTCCGTCGGCAGGACCAGGGCATCGCCATCAGCCAGGAAAATACGGCGGATGAAGGGCATGGCATAGGCGCCGCGCTCGATGATCCCTTCGATTTCTTCCATGGGACGGATGCGGAATTTAGACGCTTTGTACATATCGCAGAAACGGCAGGTATTGTGGGAACAGCCGATAGTAACGCGCAGGATGAAGCTGCGGGCTTCACTGGGCGGGCGGAAGACGAGGCCGCCGGCATCATCAATAATCATAGTAACACACCTTTCTCAAAAGATGAAAAAAACATTATTCATTCATCTCTTATTATACACGAAAAGTACGTATTACGAAATAGCTGGTTTCTTCTGCAAGATGATGATGAAGACCGTAGCAATGATGCAGGCATAGCCGATGAGTTCAACCGTATGGAACGTCGTACCCAAGGCGATGGCCGAAGTCACTGAAGCGACGACCGGTTCCAGCGTGCCCAGGAGAGTCGCCTTCATCGGCCCGATTTCACTGATACCCGTGACAAAAGCCGTAAAAGACAGGGCCGTGCCGATGATGATGATAAAGGCAACGGCCAGCCAGCCCGTCAGGTCCAATGCGGGCCAGACCGTCCAGACCTGCAGGGTCAGACTGAGGAAAACGCCGCCGATGATCATGCCCAGGCCGTTGGCGACGGCCGCTCCCCAATGAGCTGCCAGCCCCTGGGACAGGACAGGATAGGTGACACAGGCGATGGCGCCGATGAGGCCCCAGGTCAGGCCTAATGGAGAAATGACCATCGTCGACGGGTTGCCGTTGGTCGCAGCCAGGTAGACGCCGCCAAAGGCCAGGAAGACCGACAGGATTTCCCGCCCTGTCGGCCGTTTATGGAAGCGGACGGCTAAATAGAGCGACATGAGGACGACACTCAGGGTCTGTAGGACCGTCGCCGTGCCGGCGTTCGAGTTCTTTATGGCCGATAAATACGAGAACTGGCTCAAGATGAGGCCGAACAGGGCAAACAGGACCAAATGGCGCAGACTGACTGGGTCATGCAGCATCTGGCGTATCTCGGCCCGCTTCGTCGGCAGCACCATGAGCGTCAGGAACAACCCGGCCAGGCACATGCGTATCGACGCCAGCCAGGACGGCTCGACAGGATAATGAGAGAGCAGGAACTGACTGACAACGCCATTGAACCCCCACGTCGTCGCACCGATGACACAAGCCACGATACCATGCTGCGTTTTTGTCATACTAAGACCTCCTCTGCCTGGGGCAATCATATTGTCCCTATAGTATACACGAGGTGAGGAAGGGGTGCAAGGGAATACCGCTTTCAAGCGCTATTCCCTGTAGGAGCACCACGTGGGGCGCCCGCTCGTCGAAAAAGGGGCTTGTCATCATGCGAGGGCCTTTTCACTTTATAGTTTGTAGTATGGAGTTTATAGTTTGTAGAAGATGACTTTAAATTTAAAACCCTCCGCTAGCCACTAGCTACTAACCACTAACCACTAAAAAGGGGCTGTCGCGATGCGACAGCCCCTTTTTCTTATTTCTTTCCATTCTTTCCGTGTTTCTTTTCAAAAGCAATCATGTGTGCTTCTTGGTCGGTATGGCCTTCGGCTTCTGCTTGGGCGATGAGGGCGACCATTTCTTCGTAGGCTTCAGGGATGACTTTGGTCAGGTGAGTGACGGTGTCGTCCCAGTTTTCCAAGAGAATGTGGCCCAGATTGCTATCCGTGTAGTGGACGTGTTTTTCCAGCATGGCTTTGACGGCCGCTTTTTCGTCGTCGTCGGTGAGCGGTTCCAGTTTGACCAGGTCGGTGTTGCATTTATTCGGGTCCAGGTCGTAGACGTAGGCGATGCCGCCGGACATGCCGGCTGCAAAGTTGCGCCCTGTCTGGCCGAGGATGAGGACCCGGCCGCCGGTCATGTATTCGCAGCCGTGGTTGCCGACGCCTTCGACGACGGCACTGATGCCGCTGTTGCGGACGCAGAAGCGTTCACCGGCTGTGCCGTTGATGTAGGCTTCGCCGCTGGTGGCACCGTAGAAGGCGACGTTGCCGATGATGATGTTATCTTCGGCAGGGAATACCGATTCCCGCGGCGGCGATACGATGATCTTGCCGCCTGACAGGCCTTTGCCCAGGTAGTCGTTGGCATCGCCTTCCAGGGTCAGCGTCAGGCCGCAAGGGATGAAGGCGCCGAAGCTCTGGCCGGCAGAGCCGACGAAGGACAAGATGATCGTGTCTTCGGCCAGGCCTTTTTCGCCGTAGCGCTTGGTGATTTCACTGCCCAGGATGGTCCCGGTGACGCGGTCGGTATTCTTGATGCGCAGGCGGGCCCGGATGTGTTTCTGTTCTTCCAGGGCCGGCCGGCACATGCGGACCAGTTTGGACATATCCAGGGTCGTATTGATCTTGTGGTTCTGGGGCGTCGTGAAATGCTGGCCGACCGA
>OKUU01000760.1_pt1 | contig 10095 bp, 10 predicted proteins | sample 1606561 | NCBI WGS metagenome assembly OKUU01 (sample SAMEA3882506, study PRJEB24775) | human gut metagenome | biome: human-associated habitat; feature: intestine environment; material: feces | place: Netherlands | collected 2009/2010
AAAGGTGCTGGTCATTAGCGCCGGCCAGATGCGCACCGCCGCGGATGGCAGCAATAAAAAGCGCACCGGTCTTGCCCGCATGCAGTTTACGTAGCTCATCCGGCGTAATCTTTTTACCTTCAAATTCCAAATCAAGGCCCTGGCCGCCAACCATACCGAAGTTACCGGCACACATAGCCATTTCACGTACAGTTTCAATCAGAACCTTAGGATCAACATTCTTCTGCTCCAGCATTACCTCAAATGCCAAGGTGAGCAGACCGTCACCGGCAAGCACTGCCATAGCCTCACCAAAAACCTTATGGTTGGTAAGACGGCCGCGACGGTAATCATCATCATCCATGCACGGCAGGTCATCGTGAATCAGAGAATAGGTGTGAATCATTTCCAGACCGCAAGCCACAGGCAAATAATTGTAGCCCTTGCTGCCCACAGCCTCTGCCGCAGCCATCAGCAGAATCGGACGAATGCGTTTACCGCCTGCCATCAGGCTGTATTCCATAGCTTCATCTACCTTGGAAATACCCTTTTTAGCAATTCTGTTCTTCAAATAGTTTTCTACAAGTTTTTGCTGGTTAGCATAATAAGCTTTAAAATCCATTATTTTACCTCCAAATCCTGGAATGCTTCTAATTTATAGCCAACGTCGTTACTGTCGGTAACAACGATTTTTTCAACCTCCTGCTTCACTGTTTCCAATCTGCTGCTGCAGACACGACTCAGCTCCACACCGTATTTGAATACCTCCAGAGCCTTGTCCAAAGGCAGCTCGCCGCTTTCCAGAAGCTGTACCTGTGCTTCCAGGTCGCTTAAGGCATCTTCAAACTTAATGTTCTTTGCAATCTTTTTCGTTGCCATCCTTTACCGCCTTTCTACCTGCTGCACAACCGAGGTTATCACACCGTCTGCGACTGTTGTCAGCAGCTCATCACCCCATCTGAGGTCATCAACACTGCTTACCAGCGTATAATCGGATTTTTGGCTCACAGAATAGCCTCGTCCCAAAACAGCCAGCGGACTGAGGCTGTCCAGCCTTGCCGCCGCCAGCGCCAGCTTATGCTCATCCTGCTGCAGATGCAGCTCTAAGGCCTCACGCAGTCTGCGCGAAGCAGTATCAAGACGCTGCGCCTGGTCGGCAAAAAGCCTTTCCGGATCACGCAACGCCCACGAATTAACTAAATTATCCAATCTGCGCTGCTGCTGCGTCAGCAATGCTGACAGCAGGCTGCGCGCACGCTGCTCCAGATAGGCAACGCGTTGCTTATAGCCTTCTACATCAGCCACCACCAGCTCCGCGGCCTGCGACGGTGTCGCAGCTCTCACGTCGGCAGCAAAATCACACAGCGTAAAATCTGTTTCATGGCCTACGGCACTGACTACCGGAATTTTGGAGGCAGCCACCGCTCTTACGGTAACTTCTTCGTTAAAGGCCCACAAATCCTCAATAGAACCGCCGCCACGTCCTACAACAAGGACGTCAGCCAGCTTTTTACGGTTAAAGAATTCAATCGCCGCAGCAATTTCCGCCGCAGCGCCCTCACCCTGCACCTTGACAGGATAAAGCAACAGCTTTATGCCCTGATTTCTCCTTCGTGACACTGTTATGACGTCACGCACAGCGGCACCTGCAGGAGAAGTAATAATTCCCACAGTGCGCGGATACAGCGGCAGCTGCTGTTTACGCTCAGGCGCAAACAGGCCTGCACGCTCCAGCTTCTGCTTGAGCTTTTCGTAAGCCTGCATCAAATCGCCCACGCCCTGCTGCAGCAGTAAATCGGTATACAGCTGATAAACACCGTCGCGTTCATAAACAGCCAGACGGCCTACAGCAACAACTGTATCGCCATTTTGCGGCTGAAAGCGCAGACTGACAGCCTTACTGCGGAACATTACGCATTTGAGCACCGCACCTGCATCCTTCAAAGTAAAATAGCAATGACCTGAAGGATAGCGCTTAAAATTGGCGATTTCACCGACAACCTGCAGATTACGCAGCTCCGGCTCCTGCTCTAGTATATGTTTTATGAAATTATTTATTTCGCTTACCGAATAAACAGCTTCAGTCATTTTTCTTATGTAATCTCCAGGCAACAGCGGCACAGCCACTGGCATTATCACAGCTGAAGCGTCCTTCCGGCACCCACAGGCGCACACGGCGCTTCGCCAGCTTTTCTTCAACATGCTTGCGAATGTACTTGTTGGAGCCTACGCCGCCAACCAAAATCACATCACGCACACCATATGCCGCTGCACCGTTACGCAGCAGACGGGCAAAGGTTTCCGCCAGCGTATGCTCCACGCCCAAGGCCAGGGAAGCAGCATCCGCCCCAGCCTCCAGCTTGCGCATAGCGGCAGTTGCAGGTCCCGATAAGCTCACATCCAGCTTACGCACAGACACCGGCAGCTCCAGCGGTTCCTCCGCCTGTTCTGCAAGCTGCTCCAGCGCCGGACCTGTCGGAAACTGCAGTCCCAGCGCCACACCGATGCGGTCAACAAACTGACCGGCATGCAAATCGAGACTGCCGCCAACCTGCGTCAGGTTATAACGGCTGTCATCACGGCGTTCGCACAGCAGCAAATCGGTAGTGCCGCCGCTGGCATGCAGCAGCAAAAAACGCTCCGCCTGCGGACCGCCTGCCGACCAAAGACCGGCCTCCAAGTGATTTTCCTGGTGGCTGATGACCTCCAGCGGCACCTTATAGGCAGCTGCCAGGCTACGGGCAACGCTCATACCGGCAAGAAACGCCGGCATATAGGAGTCCGCAAGCGGACGCGGATAACCGCTGACACCAATTGCCGCCAAGGTGCAATCCTTATCGGCAAAGACCTCCTCCACCAAGCGCGGCAGATTGCGTGTATGCTGAAAAACCATCTCGGACTGCTGCAGGCCGCAGCGTCCCGGCTTAACGCTTAAAATCTGTCTGGCCTCGGCAAGCAGGCTGCCATCCTCCGTCAAAAGAGCGGCAGAGGTAGTATAACAGCTGGTATCAATGCCTAAATAAACCTTTTGGCTCATTTTCTTGCCAGCTTACCTAAAACACCGTTAATAAAGCGCGGAGATTCTTCGGTTCCATAAGCCTTGGCAATCTCCACTGCCTCATTGATAGCAACACCTGCAGCCAGGGCAGGCTTTTCATGGCGCATTTCAAAAACTGCTACGCGCAGGATATTTCTGTCGGTAGCAGGCATACGCTCTACTGTCCAGTCGGTTGCACAGCTGTTCAAAGTCGCATCAATAGCTTCTTTGTTTTCTACAACACCGTTAACAAGCACCATAGAATACTTCTTAACATAGTTTCTGGCACTTGCTGCCCCCAGCTCCTTATGCTGGTCCAAAGCCTTGTCTACCGCAGCCTCCGGATGCAGCTCCTCGTGCTCATCTAAAGCTGCGTCAACAGCCTGTTCTACCTCATTACCTGTAAAGTCTATTTGGAATAACGCCTGTAAGGCAACCTCTCTTGCAAGTCTACGAATCATTTGCACACTCTCCTTGTATAAAAAATTTTAATAAATATCTTGTATGATGATGGATTCAGATTAGGCAGATGGTGCCTTATCTTTTGCCGCCACCGCCGTTATCTGTGATAGCCGGGAGGCAACAACCTATCCAACCACTCCAGCAAATCCTCTTTCTTATCCAGCTTATTGCCGATAAAAAAGCCCAAGCCGATGCAGATCATCAGAAATAGTGCCTGAAAAAATCCCAGCCACAGCACAACCACGCCGATAAACAGGCCAAACACCGAGCAAAGCAGACGGCCGCGATAATTATTCCAGATATCATTAAGAATATCGTTAAACATAGCTTCTGCCTCCTATTCTTCCTTTGCTTTAATCTGTTTGAAGAACAGCTCTATTTCCTTAACCTCAATGCCGGTAACCTTTTTGATGGTTTCACGGACGTTGCTCTTAATCTCACCGGAGGTTTCCGGAATATTTATGCCGGGTTCAATCGAAGCATTAATGCGTACATCAATGCATTGATCCTCCAACTTCACAATAACCTTTACATGATGGATGCCGTATATTTCCTGCGACAGAACAGCAATATAATCCTCCAATGCGCCCTTGCCTACAAGCACCTTGCCCTTATCGCTGTCACTCAGCTTCAGCGAGCTTACGCCCGTCAGTCCCAGGCCGGTAATCAGCAGGCGTACGCTCACCAGCAGCATAATCACGCCACCTACAGCATAAACCCAGTTGCCCGGGATATGGCTGATAAACGCTACCATACCGGTATCAGAGAAAACGCCAAGACTGCACAGCAGCGTCAGCACTGAAGCTACCGTCATTAATATCGTATACAGCGTCAGGATAATTCTATCCGCAATACCCATAACAGTTAATCCTCCTCTAAAAACTTCCTATGCTTTTCATCCATGTCTTCCTCCGGCGGCAGCTCAAAATCATGGTTATCATGGAGATTAACCAACTGCTGCTCAAAGGAATTGGCCTCCGTTGCTTCCGCACGCTTAGCCTGCGCCTGCAAAATTTCCGCCATATCTACATCAGATGAGCTTTCCTTTTCCAGCTCGCTTTCACGCCTCTTGGCCACGCCTTCGACATTGACATCGACAAACTGCACCTCGTAACCTGTCATCGCCTCAATGGCATCTTTAACCTTTTCCTGTACCTCCAAAGCAATCTCCGGAATGCAGCAGCCGTATTCAATAACAATATACACACTGGCATTTACCGTCTTGCCTTCAAAATGCAAATGTACGCCCTTAGAAGCGTTCTCCTTGCCCAAGAAGCGGTTAATGCCATCTGTCAGACCACCACTCATGCCGACAACTCCCGGCACCTCCTGCGCCGCCAGGCTGGCAACGATACAGATAACCTCGTCGGCAATACGTATATCACCATATTCTTCCTTGTCCTGTGTTTCCGCTGCTTCGGCAGCAGCTTCAGCGGCTTCTGCAGCCTTGGCCCTGATAGTGTCCTTTATATTTTTTTCTTCCATATCCGGCACCTCCTGCTCGCTTACGTGCCGGCAGAAGCGCGACAGCGTAATGAAGACAGTTATACATTATTATCTTCTTATTATAACACATTTTATACAATCCGTATGCATAAAATGTATAAAAAATAAGTGCTTAGCCTACATATGATTGATTCCGCTTTTCGCTTACAGTACATGAGCAATACAAGGGAACGCAGTACTTCACATATCATATGTAACGCAAAAAGACCACTCCGCAGAGTGGTCTCTAAGCTCAATTTAAACTTACAATTACAGCGCTGCTTTAACCTTTGCAACCAGGTTTTCAACAGTAAAGCCGTATTTTTCCATCATTACATCGCCGGGTGCGGAAGCGCCGAAGGTAGTAATGCCCAGAACATTCTTTTCAGTGCCGGTGTAACGGCTCCAACCGTAAGGAACGCCTGCTTCAACAGCAAACTTGGTTACGCCTGCAGGCAGAACACTTTCCTTATACTCATCGCTTTGAGCATCAAAAGCATCCCAGCAAGGCATAGATACAACGCTAACGTCAATGCCCTCTTCTGCCAGCTTAGCCTGTGCAGCCAGTGCCAGATGTACTTCACTGCCGGTACCGATCAGAACAGCCTTAGCCTCATTCTTAGCCGGGCTCAGTACATAAGCTCCCTTATGAGCGTTTTCATGGATGGTTGCTGCATAGTCATGCAGTACAGTCAGCTTTTGACGGCTCAGCAGCAGGCAGGTCGGTTTATGCTTGTTCAGGCAAGCCTGTTGCCATGCGGTAGCAGTTTCCAGAGCGTCAGCCGGACGGATAACGCTTACGTTCGGAATCAGACGCAGAGCCATAGTGGTTTCAATCGGCTGATGAGTAGGACCGTCTTCGCCCAGTGCAATGCTGTCATGAGTCAGTACGAATACAGACTGAATTCCCATGAGTGCAGCCATACGGATGGTAGGACGCAGGAAGTCAGCGAATACCAGGAAGGTGCCGCCGAAGGGAATAAAGCCGCCATGCAAAGAAATACCGTTCAGAACGGTACCCATAGCGTGCTCACGAACGCCAAAGTGAATATTACGGCCGGTTCTGTCCAGCTTGGAGAAGTAACCGCCGGTTTTCATGATAGTTTTGTTGGAAGGACCAAGGTCAGCACTGCCGCCAACCAGCTCAGGCAGCTGTGCAGCCAGAACTTGGATAATATCGCCGCTTGCTTCGCGGGTAGCATTCTTAACGGTATCCTTGAAGATTGCTTCCAGAGCAGTCAGGTTAACCATGGAGTTGCCGGCAATGCGGTCTTCCAGTTCTTTAGCCAGCTCAGGATATACCATTTTATAGTCATCCATCAAAGCATTCCAGGCAGCTTCATTTGCAGCGCAGCCATCCAGCTTAGCAGCAAAATGTTCTTTAACCTCAGCAGGTACATAGAACATTTCCTGCGGCCAGCCGGCTTTTTCTTTGGTAGCTGCCAATGCTTCACCACCCAGCGGCTCGCCATGGCAGGACGGGCTGTCCTGTTTCGGGCTGCCGAAGCCGATGTGAGTACGTACAATAATCAGAGAAGGATGCATAGTATCAGCCTTAGCTTCTTCGATAGCTGCCTGCATAGCGTCAACATCCTCGCTGCTTTCTACGCGCAAAACCTGCCAGCCATAAGCCTTGAAGCGGGCTTCAACATCCTCAGTGAAGGCAATATCGGTGCTGCCTTCGATAGTAATCTTGTTGTCATCATATAAGTAAATCAGTTTGCCCAAGCCAAGGGTACCTGCCAGAGAAGCAGCCTCGCAGGAAACGCCCTCCATCAGGTCGCCGTCAGAGGTCAGACCAAAGGTGTAGTGGTCAACAACTGGGAAATCAGGTTTGTTGTACTTTGCGCCCAGCATAGCTTCGGCAATAGCAAAGCCAACGCCCATAGCAAAGCCGTGGCCCAGAGGACCGGTAGAAACGTCAACGCCAGGAGTCAGGCCGAATTCCGGATGGCCCGGAGTCTTGCTGCCCCATTGACGGAAGTTTTTCAGCTCATCCAGGGACAGGTCATAGCCTGCCAGGTGCAGCATAGCATACAGCAAAGCGCTGCCGTGACCCGGAGAAAGGATGAAACGGTCGCGGTTGAACCATTGCGGATCAGCCGGATTATAATTCATAAAGCGGTCCCAAATGGTGTACATCAAAGGAGCGGTACCCAGAGGGAAACCAGGATGGCCGGATTTAGCCTTTTCTACCTGGTCTGCTGCCAAAAAGCGAAGAGTGTTTACACATGCCTGATCAATTTTCTGCATCGAGAAAACCTCCATTTTTCCAAAATTATCTAAACTAATTATATCATATTTCCCTATATTGTCTACACTTTTTCGTTAAAATTGTAAACTATTTACACTTTTAACAGAATCTCCAAGTGAAGATAATCGTATGATATTATTATTTGCCTGTACTGCCGAAGCCGCCGCCACGGACTGCTTTTGCTACCTTATCATCATCATCCACCGTCAGGTAATTGTAAAAAATACCTTGTGCAATACGTTCACCCTGCGGAATCGTAACAGCCTCGGTACCCATATTCATCAAAGCCACCATAATGTGACCTTCGTTATCAGCATTATTATAATAATCGGCATCAATAATACCGACATTATTCACCAGCATCAGATGCTTCTTTACCGCCATGCTGCTGCGGATATGCAGGCCCAAGAACTCGCCTGTCTGCATATAAGCCTTCACACCTGTAGGCACCAGCACCAGCTTACCCGGCTCCAGTACAACCTCTTCGGCAGCGCTGATGTCATAACCGGCGCTGAACTGTGTCTTGCGCTCCGGCATCGGGAACTCAACATCCATATACCTGGCAACCTTTTCAAAACCACGTATTTTCATTAGTAACTCACTCCTCCAATCTACAAAAAAGAGCTGTCACAAATGCGACAGCTCTTTTAAATTCACAAATTATTTTTGTACGCTCTTCATCAGAACAGCCTGTCGATTTCGGTAACCTTAACAACAATTTCATCGCCAACACTTACAACATCCTCAACCTTATCTACATGCTCAGTAGACAGTTGGGAAATATGTACCAGACCTTCCTTGCCCGGCAGAATCTCAACGAAAGCACCAAAGTTCATCAGACGGGTAACTTTACCGGTATAAACCTTGCCAACCTCAGCTTCGGCAGTAATGCCATCGATCATCTCGATAGCCTTATTAGCAGCCTCGGTGTTAACAGCAGCGATAAATACGCGACCGGTATCATCGATATCAATCTTAGCGCCGGTTTCGTCAACAATCTTCTTGATCATCTTGCCGCCAGGTCCGATAACCTTAGCAATCTTATCAGGATCTACATGGATAGTAGTAATCTTCGGAGCATATTTGGACAGCTCTTTGCGCGGTTCGCTGATGCATTCCATCATTTTGCCCATGATGAATTCACGGCCGCGTTTAGCCTGTGCCAGAGCCTGGGTGAAGATATCCTTGTTGATACCGTCAATCTTAATATCCATCTGGATAGCAGTAATACCTTTTTCGGTACCTGCAACCTTGAAGTCCATATCGCCCAGAGCATCCTCCAGACCTTGGATATCAGTCAGAATAGTGAAGTATTCGCCATCCTTAACAAGGCCCATAGCAACGCCGGCAACAGGAGCCTTAATAGGAACGCCTGCATCCATCAGAGACAGGGTGCTTGCGCAAACAGAGCCCATAGAGGAAGAACCGTTGGATTCCAGAACCTCGGATACCAGACGGATTGCATACGGGAACTCCTCTTCGGAAGGAATAACCGGACGCAGAGCGCGCTCAGCCAGAGCACCGTGACCGATTTCGCGGCGGCCAGGGCTGCGCAGAGGTTTGGTTTCGCCTACGCTGTACGGCGGGAAGTTGTAGTGATGGATATAACGCTTGGTTTCCTCAGCGCCGAGGCCATCAAGAATCTGTGCTTCACGCAACGGAGCCAGAGCCAGAACGTTCAAAATCTGAGTCTGACCACGGGTGAACAAAGAACTGCCATGCGGACGAGCCAGCAGGCCAACCTCGCAGCTTACCGGACGTACTTCGTCTAATTGACGGCCGTCAGGACGAATCTTATCTACAGAGATAGTGCGGCGAACGATTTTCTTAACCAGCTTTTGGGTGATGTAAGCAACGTCTTTAGCATTATCAGGATATTTCTCCAGGAATACTTCAGCGATTTCAGCTTTAACCTTAGCAACGTTTTCTTCGCGCTCCAGCTTGTTAGCATCCATCAGAGCATCTTTGAGTTTTTGAGCACCATATTCTTCGATTTCCGCAGCCATTTCTTCAGGCGGAGCGTAGAACGGAACTTCCATTTTCTCTTTGCCGATTTCAGCAACGATTTTCTCCTGGAACTCAACGAGTTGTTTGATTACGCCATGACCGAACCAGATAGCATCCAGCATGGTTTCTTCGGAAACTTCGTTAGCACCTGCTTCTACCATCAGGATAGCGTCTTTGGTGCCGGCAACAGCCAGGTTCAGTTGGCTGATTTTAGCCTGTTCAACAGTCGGGTTGATGATGAATTCACCATCAATCAGGCCTACGCGCACACCGGCGATAGGACCTTCAAACGGAATATCGGAAATAGACAGTGCGCAGGATGCACCGATCATAGCGGGCATATCCGGAGCATTGTCGGGATCAACGGAAACAGCGGTAGCAACGATTTGTACATCGTTGTGGTAGCCTTCCGGGAACATCGGGCGAATCGGACGGTCAATCAGACGGCTGGTCAGGATAGCCTGCTCAGACGGACGGCCTTCGCGTTTAATAAAGCCACCGGGGATTTTACCTACGGCGTACATTTTTTCTTCAAAATCAACAGTCAAAGGGAAGAAGTCTACACCCTCACGCGGGGTCTTGGTGCCGGTAACGGCAACTACTACGGCGGTATCGCCATAACGAACTAATACAGCGCCATTAGCTTGTTTTGCAATCTTGCCGGCTTCAATAGTAAGAGTTCTGCCGCCAAGATCCATGCTGTAACTATGCATATCTTATGCCTCCTATTCTTTTCACACATTGTGTACCTGCATATTATTCGCCGTCAATCAGAAAAATCCTCTATATTTTTACGGCTTTTTAAAAATTTTTTTGAAAAAATTTCTACAACAGACAAAAACAGCCGGCAGCTCTGCCCAAGGCAACACTG
>OKUU01000767.1_pt1 | contig 9989 bp, 7 predicted proteins | sample 1606561 | NCBI WGS metagenome assembly OKUU01 (sample SAMEA3882506, study PRJEB24775) | human gut metagenome | biome: human-associated habitat; feature: intestine environment; material: feces | place: Netherlands | collected 2009/2010
GCGGCAGCGGCATCATAGTCCGCCTGCACCTTCTGCTTTAATTCGTTGATGATCTTGCCCATGGCGGGGCGCTCTTCCGGCGCGACGGAGCGCAGATTCTTCATCAGCGCGGGGATCTTGCCGTTTTTGCTCAGATATTCCTGCCAGAACGAGGCCAGCGTCTCCTTGGAAGAGACCTGACCGAGGCTTTCTTCGGCCTGTTTGGCCAGCTCGTCGATCATTGCTTGCATGGAAATTCTCTCCTTCTCAGTTCGTGTTTTCAAAGCGGGGCAGCAAAAAAGGCCCCGTCCCCTGCCGGGCCATTTCTGGCCGGACAAAAGGGACGAAGCCTTTGCAAATCCAATGCTCCGCGGTACCACCCGGTTTCCGCCCTGCACAAAGAAGGGCGGCTCTCAAACGCCGTAACGGGGCGCGCCGTCCTGCCCTAATAGAAGCCGTTCGGGCAGGCCGCTCAGGAGCGAACTTCGGCACACACCCACGCGGAAGCCCTTTCAGCCGGTGAAGCTTCTCTCTTTGCTGTGGAACTGCATGCGTACTCTCTCCGTCGCTGCGTTTTCAAGATATTCAGGTTTCATAACCGGATATCATCTTACCACACTTTGGGCCTGTTTGCAAGCCGGGGCGGCATTTTTTCCCTGAATTTTACGGTTTTGCTTGTGTTTTGGCCAAAAGTATGGTATTGTAGGCGTAACGTTTTACTGAAAGGAGGGTACACCCAGATGGGTTGTAATGGCTGCATCTTTTTCAAAAAAGGTCAGATTTAATACGTTCCGGCTCGAAGTGTACCCTTTTATTGGAAACAAAACCTCTCAGTCTGCGCTTTGGCGCAGCCAGCTCCCCTCATAGGGGAGCTAAATCGAGGAAACCTTTCAGCAAGACGTGGAGCATAATTTTCAGCGCCGCGCAGCTTTGCTGTGGGGCGCTTTTGTTTTGTCTGAACCCCTCAGACTCACTTCGCTCGTCAGCTCCCCTAGTAGGGGAGCCTCTGGCGAAACCGGAAATTCTGCACGGATTGCCAAGGCCTCCACTATTAGGGGAGGTGGCAATGCGTCAGCATTGACGGAGGGGTTTGGTCACAGCAAACTTTCGTTAGCAAGGGTACACTTTCTATTTTGAATTATTCACTATAAATAGAAAGGGTGTTCCCCATGAACCATAAACGTAAGCTCAATTTGAAAAAGCAGCTTGCCTGCATTTACACTGCCGATCTCTTCTCCGGTCTGCGCATCACGGATGCGGTATGGGTGGCCCTGCTGGCGGCCCGGGGCTTCTCCCTGTGGGAGATTGGTCTGGCCGAAAGCGTATTCCACATCGTCAGCCTGCTGTGTGAGGTGCCCAGCGGCATGGCGGCAGACCTGCTGGGCCGGAAAAAGACCCTCGTGTCCGGCGGCGTGTGCATGGTCCTGCAAAGCCTGCTGATGGCCTTTGCGTCAGACCTGTTCACCATCTGCTTTGCCATGGGGCTGAACGCGCTGGCCATGACCATGTTCTCCGGCACCTCCACGGCGCTGCTCTACGACAGCCTGAAGCAGGAGGGCTGCGAAGAAGAATACATTCAGGTCTCCGCCAACGGCTCCCAGATCTCCATGCTGGCCAACGCCGTGGGCTCCATGGCTAGCATCCTGAACCGTTTTCTCGGCTACGCAGGCTTTTATCTGCTGAACGCCGCTTTTGAGGGTGCCTCCGCCCTTGCCAATATGCTGCTTGCGGAGCCCATCGTCACTGAATCACAGGCCAGCCGGGAAAAGCACCCGCTGCACGCTCTGCCCGAACAGTTCCGCCAGCTGGTGCGGGACAGCCTGCATGTCCTGCACGCCTGCCCAATGGCGGTGAAGCTTATCGCATCCAGCGCCCTCATCAGCGTGCCCAGTTACCTGACCAAGATGTTTTTGCAGCAGCGGCTCGTTGAGCTGGGCTGGCCCACGGAACTGCTCTTCCTTCCCCTGCTGCTGGGCGGTCTGGCCTGCGTGGCGGGCACCGAGATCGGCCGCCGGGTGAACTGCCGCTCCATGCGGCGGCTCTACACAGCCTGTGCCCTGCTCTGCGGTGTGGGCACTCTGCTGGTGGGTGCTGCGCCCGCTTGGGGCGGCATCCTGGGCATGATGCTGGTGCAGGGTGTGTTGGAGGTCTATCTGCTCCACGAGAGCCAGAAGCTGAACGATGCCATCCCCAGTGACCAGAGGGCCACCCTCATCAGCGTGGACGGCATGGCCTACAGCCTGCTGATGATCCCCGCAAGTCCTCTGGTGGGTGCCGTCGGCGATGCCTTCGGGCAGGCCGGTGCGGGCCTTGCCCTGCTGGGTGGGGTCATCGTGCTGAGCGGCGCGGCGCTCTTGGGGAAAAAGCCGCAGGAATCCTGATACAGCAAAAAGCGGATGCGTTCCGGTGGGAGCGCATCCGCTTTGTTATTTTGCTCAGAACCGCCGCCAGGTGTCCGGCATAAAGAACACCAGCATGGGGAAGATCTCCAAACGGCCCGCCAGCATGTCAAAAATCATAACCAGCTTGGCGGGATTGGAGTAGCTGCCAAAGTTCATCATGGGGCCCACCTGGGCAAGGCCCGGGCCGATGTTGTTCAACGTGGCGGCAATGGCGGTGAAGTTGGTCACCATGTCAAAGCCATCCAGACTGATGAGGAAGAAGGATGCCGCAAAGATGAAGATGTAGGCCGCCACATAGACATTGGTGGCGCGGATGGTCTCATGGTTGACCACCTTGCCGTCCATCCGGACCGGGGCCACCACCTGCGGGTGAAGGGCCTGCTTGAGCTCCTTGCACACAGTCTTGCCCATCAGCAGGAGGCGGCTGACCTTCATGCCGCCGCCGGTGCTGCCTGCGCAGGCACCCACAAACATCAGCATGACAAGGATCTCCTTGGAGAGGGTGGGCCACAGGTCAAAATCGCAGCTGGAAAAACCTGTGGTGGTAATGATGGAGCCCACCTGGAAGGCGGCGTGGCGCAGGGCCTCGCCCAAGCCGTTGTACATGCTGTAAATGTTGGCCGTGATGATGACCACAGCCACACCGATGATCACAAAGTAGGCGCGCACCTCCTCGCTGGCGGCAGCGCGGCGGAAGCGGCGCATCAGCAGCAGGAAATAGGCGTTGAAGTTCACGCCGAACAGGATCATAAAGATGGTCACGACCCACTGGACATAGGGCGACATGCTGGCAAAACTGTCATTGCGGAAGCCGAAGCCGCCGGTGCCCGCTGTGCCAAAGGAGGTCAGCAGAGCTTCAAACACCGGCATCCCGCCGAACAACAGGAACACGAACTCGATGACAGTCAGTCCAAAATAAATGCCATAGAGGATCTTTGCCGTGGACTGCACCTTGGGCACCAGCTTATCCACCTGGGGGCCGGGGCTTTCGGCTTTCATCAGGTTGACATGGGAACCACCGGTCAGGGGCAGCAGGGAGAGCAGGAACACCAGAACGCCCATGCCGCCGATCCAGTGGGTGAAGCTGCGCCAGAACAGGATGCCCCTGGGCAGGTCCTCCACGGCGGGCAGGATGCTGGCACCGGTGGTGGTAAAGCCGGATACCGTCTCAAACAGGGCATCCACCGGGTTCGGGATGCAGCCGGTGAGCACGAAAGGGCACCGCGCCCACCACACTGATGAGCAGCCAGCAGAGCGCCGTGGTGGCAAAGCCCTCCCGCATATAGAAGATCTGGCTCTTGGGCTTGATGCGGTGGAGCAGCGCGCCCGCCACCGCAGAAAGCGCTGCCGTGAGCAGGAACACGCCCAGCACCATCCACTCACCGTAGATCAGGCTGGCCATAGCGGGCAGCAGGAGCAGCGCAGCTTCGCAATAGAGGATGTAGCTCAGCAGCCGCAGAACGATCGCATAATTCATGCCGCGCCTCCGTTAATCTTCCACGATGTCCCGCAGGTCATGCAGGCCGTGCTCCAGCGTGACCACGATGACGTTGTCGCCCACCTGGATCTCATCGCCGCCGCGCGGGATCTTGATCTCGTTGCCGCGGGTGATGCAGCAGAGCAGCAGGTTCTTTTTCAGGTGGAGCTGGCTCAGGGGCACACCGGTGGCGCGGCTCTTCTCATGGACCGTGAATTCCAGCGCCTCCACACGGTCGTCCAGAATGCGGTACAGGGTCTTGATGTTGCTGCCTGCCTCGTTCTGCAAAGCGCGCACATACTGCACGATGTAATCGCAGGTCATGTACTTGGGGTAGACGATGCTGCCCAGATCAAGCCCGGCCAGGATATCGTCAAATTCCAGGCGGTTGATCTTGGTGACCAGCTTGCCGTTGGAATGCTTTTTGGCAAACAGGGTCAGCAGCACGTTTTCTTCGTCGATGTTGGTCAGGGCCACAAAGGCCTCGGTGGAGGTCAGGCCCTCGGAGAGCAGGAACTCGCGGTTGGAGCCGTCCTCACACAGGATCTGTGCCTCGGGCAGGGCCTGGGCCAGCACATCGCAGCGGGCAGGGTCCCGCTCCACGATCCGCACCCGGACATGGTTTTCCAGCAGCTCCTGGCTCAGGTAGAAGGCAATGGCACCGCCGCCCACGATGAGGGCATTGCGCACCGGGCGCACGGCCAGATGGATGCGCTGGAAGAACTCGTGGGCCTTTTCCTGCGTGGCAAGGAAGGTGACCTGATCGCCCTTTTGCAGCACAAAGTTACCGTTGGGGATGATGACCCCTCCCTTACGCTCCACCGCGCACACCAGAATATCGCTCTTGAGCCGGGTGGGGATCTCCCGGATGGCCACGCCGTCCAGTGCCTGTGCCTCGGTCAGGGTGAACTTGATCAGCCGCACCCGGCCTTCCGCAAAGGTATCGATCTTGCTGGCACCGGGGAAGCGCAGCAGGTGGGAGATCTCCCGCGCCGCCGCCATCTCCGGGTTGATGATGGCCGAAATGCCGATCTGCTTTTTGATGAAGTCCAGCTCATGGCTGTAGGAGGGGTTGCGCACACGGGCAATGGCGTGGCAGTGGCCCGCCTTTTTGGCAAACATGCAGCAAAGCAGGTTCAGTTCGTCCGAGCCGGTGACCGCAATGAACACGTCCGCATCCTCAATGCCCGCCTCGGACAGGGTGGTGATGGACGAGCCATTGCCCACGATGCCCAGCACGTCGTAGCTTTCGGTCAGGTGCTCCACGCGCGCTTTGTTGGTGTCCACCACAGTCACGTTGTGGCCTTCCTCGCTGAGCTGGCGCGCCAGAGCCGTGCCGACCTTGCCGCCGCCCACCAGAATGATCTTCATAACAAGTCCTTTCTCCTTTGGCAGCCCCTTTTTCCGGGGCATACAAGTACAGCATAGTATATCATATCCCGATGCAAAGTTCTACCGTTTGTCCCGCAAATACAGCGAATTGCTTAAAAAGCGACAGTTCTTTTGTGCAAGATGGCCTGTTCTCAGCGTGAAAGCGCAAAAAGGGACTGCCGCACAGCTTTGTGCAGCAGTCCCCTTGGGACGAAACGATTTAGAATGCCCACCGCGTACGCTTTGGGCATCCTCAGCGGAAAAAATATTGTTATAAGAGCAAGGTCGGTCAGCCTGCGGGCTGCCCGACCTTGCATTTTCGCGGAAAACAGGGTTCTCCCTTGCTGTCCGGTCTCAGTACCGCTCTACGCCGTCTTTGGTGACAAGGGCGTACACCAGCGGGGCTTCCTCCGGCTTTTCAGCGCCGTACACAAGGCCGCTGCGGTACTCGGCTGCGGCAGCTTCAAACTTGTCCGCAACGCCGTAGAAGGTGGCAAGGCTTTCGCCCTTATGGACGTAGTCACCGCGCTTTTTGTGCAGGGTGATACCGGCGGCAAAGTCCAGCGGGTCGCCCTTTTTCTGGCGGCCTGCGCCCAGCAGCACGCTGGCAGAACCGATCTTTTCCGCATCGTTGGCCACAATGTAGCCGTCCTGCTCGGCCAGCAGTTCGTAGCTGGCGGCGGGCTGTGCAAACAGGCTGTAATCGTCCAGCACCCGGATGTCGCCGCCCTGCGCGGCAAACATTTCCTTGCACTTGGCAAAGGCAGAGCCGTCCGCAATGACCGCCTCGGCCATAGCGCGGCAGTGGGCGGCATCGCCCTTGCCTGCCAGTACCAGCATGTTGGCCGCCAATTGCAGGCACACCTCGGTCAGGTCTGCCGGGCCGTGGCCCTTGAGCACGTCCATGCTCTCCATCACTTCCAGACTGTTGCCGATGTTGTGCCCCAGCGGGGTGTCCATATCGGTGATCATGGCAGCCACCCGGCGGCCATGGTGGGTGCCGATGGCGACCATCAGCTTGGCCAGCTCAATGCTCTGGTCCACGGTCTTCATAAAGGCACCGGTGCCGGTGGTCACATCCAGCAGGATGGCATCGGAGCCGGAGGCCAGCTTCTTGGACATGATGGAAGAGGCGATCAGCGGGATGCAGCTGACCGTGGCGGTCACATCCCGCAGAGCGTACATCTTCTTATCCGCCACGGCAATGCCCTCACTCTGGCCAATGACCGACAGCCCGATCTTGTTCACCTGGGCAAAGAACTCCTCCTGCGAAAGGGCAGTTCTGGTGCCGGGCACGCTCTCCATTTTATCAATGGTGCCGCCGGTATGGCCCAGGCCGCGGCCACTCATCTTGGCGATCTTCACACCGCAGGCCGCCACCACAGGGGCGATCACAAGGGTGGTCTTATCGCCCACGCCGCCGGTGGAGTGCTTATCCACCTTGATGCCGGGGATGGGGGAAAGATCGACCATCACGCCGCTGTGGGCCATCACGTCCGTCAGCTCGGCTGTTTCTTCGTTGGTCATGCCGCGCAGGTAGACCGCCATCATCCAGGCAGCCATCTGGTAATCGGCCACTTCCCCACTGACAAAGCCGTTGACAATGGCCTCCAGCTCTTCCCGGGTGTGGGTACCGCCATCGCGCTTTTTCGCAATCAGATCATAAATACGCATCACAATTCTCCTGTCTGACAGTATGACTTTCAGTAAATTCCATTATAACAGACTTTTTGACAAAGGCAATCCACATTCCGTCTCCTTTGTCGGGTTTTGAAAACCAAGGGCGCAGCTGCCCTGAAAAGCAACTGCGCCCTTGGAACAAACCTCGCTCAGCGGGAACCCTTGTCGTAAGGGATACCCTCAGCCTTGGGGGCCATGCTGTTTTTGGAGGTAAAGGCCAGAATGATCATGGATGCGATGAACGGCATCATGTTATAGATGTTGCTGGACCAGTGGAGCTGCGCCAGGAAGGTGGAGTCCGCAATGTTTGCCAGACTCTTGAACACGGCAAAGAACATGGCGGCGGCACAGATGTTGAAAGGCTTCCACTGACCAAAGATCATAACAGCCAGTGCAAGGAAGCCCGCGCCAGCCACGCCGACCTCAAAGTTCCAGGTCTGGACAGGGGGCACGATATATGCCAGACCGCCGATAGCGCCCAGCGCACCGGAAAGCAGCACACCTGCGTAGCGCATCTTGTAGACGTTGATGCCCACAGAATCGGCTGCCTGAGGATGTTCGCCGCAGGCGCGCAGGCGCAGACCGAAGCGGGTCTTGTACAGCACCACATAGCTGATGACGAGCAGCACGATGCCCAGCGGTACAAAGATGCTCAGCTCCAGGCCGCCGATGCTGAACAGGAACGGCTTGTTGGAATAGTTCAGCTTGGCGCTGCCGCTGTCGCTGAAATACTTTGCAATGACCACGGCTATGGCGGTGGCCAGCAGGTTCAGGGCCGTGCCGCCGATGGTCTGGTCCGCTTTCAAGTTGATGGAGGCAAAGGCCAGCAGCAGGCTGTACACGATACCGGCCAGCGCAGCCACCAAGACCGAGATCAGCACCACCAGGAACGGCGACATGTCGGCCGGAAGCATGGTCAGGGTCAGAACACCCGCCACACAGCCGATGACCATGATGCCTTCCAGCGCGATGTTGATGATGCCGGAGTGCTCACTGAACATACCGCCCAGTGCCACCAGCATCAGGACGATGCCATACAGCAGGGTATATTTGATCAAAAGCAGCATCTTACTTGCCCTCCTTCTTCGCGTTGGCCTTTTCCGCCGGGGCAGGCTCTGCGTTCACATTGGTCTTGTCCGCATTCTTGAACAGCAGCTTCTGGATCTTGCCGCGGAACAGCATGGAGAATGCACACAGGTAGATGATGATGCCGCTGATCAGGTCGGCGATCTCCGTGGGATAATACTTGGTGGAAAGGAAGGTGCCGCCCACCGAGATGTGGGAGATGAACAGGGCCGAGAAGATGGTGCCAATGGGGTTGGAGCTTGCCAGCAGGGCAACGGAGATGCCGTTGAAGCCCATGGCGGGCAGGCTGGTGGAGTTCAGCGGGTTCCACTGGCCCACGTTGGACAGATAGAACAGGCCCGCGCCAAAGCCTGCCAGCGCACCGGCAATGGCCATGGAGAGGATGATGTTCTTCTTTTCGTTGATACCGGCGTAGCGGGCAGCACTCTTATTCAGGCCGACCGCCTTCAGCTCATAGCCAAAGGTGGTCTTGTTCAACACCACCCAGATCAGGATGGCCACCGCAGCGGCCAGGAAGATGGCAATGGTGGTGCTGTTGGTCTGGAACAGCTTGTTCAGGCCGAAGTCCGGGATCAGGGACTGGGCAAAATCGGCATTCTTGCTCAGGTTCAAGGTACGGGTGTTGCGCACGTCGTACATGGGGCCGGTGCCGTTCTGGTAAATAAGCTCATTTACCAGATACAGGCCGATCCAGTTGAACATAATGGAGGTAATGACCTCGTTGATGTTGAAGTATGCTTTGAAGAAGCCGGGGATCGCGCCCCACAGGCCGCCCAGCACGGCTGCTGCCAGCAGGCAGACGAACCAAGGCAGCTTGAGCATAATGGCGCAGTACAGTGCGCCGTAAGCGCCCAGCGTGTACTGACCGGCTGCACCGATGTTGAACAGGCCGGTCTTGAAGGCAAAGGCCACGGACAGACCGGTCATGATCAGGGGTGCGGCATTGGCCAGCTCCTTGCCCACGCCGTAGGGGGCATCGTGGAAGCCGCCCTTGATGATGCGCACAAAACCATCGCCCCATGCGTGTGCGGGGTTGATGGCCACCAGCACCAGAAATCCCACCAGCAAACCAATCAGGATGCACAGCAGTGCAGCCAGCACGCTGGTAACAGAACTTTGCAGGCTGCCGCTGTGGGAAAGTTTTTTCTTATTCATGTGTTACTGCTCCTCCTTTCCCTGCTTGCGGGCGCCTGCCATATACAGACCCAGCTCCTGCACGGTGGTGGTCTTGGGGTCAAACTCGCCCACGATCTCGCCCTCGTACATTACAAGGATGCGGTCAGAAAGGTTCATCACCTCGTCCAGCTCCAAGCTGACCAGCAGCACGGCCTTGCCCTTGTCGCGCTCGGCCACGATCTGGCGGTGGATGTACTCAATAGCACCCACATCCAGACCACGGGTGGGCTGCACTGCCACCAGCAGCTTGGGGTCGCGGTCGATCTCGCGGGCGATGATGGCCTTCTGCTGGTTGCCGCCGGACATACTACGCACGGTGGTCAGACTGCCCTGACCGCTGCGCACATCGTACTGCTCGATCAGTCTGTCAGAGTACTCGCGCACCTTATCGGCACGGATAAAGCCGCCCTTCTGGAACTCCGGCTGCCAGTAGCGCTGCAGCACGATGTTGTTTTCCAGACTGAAATCCAGCACCAGACCGTGCTTGTGGCGGTCCTCCGGGATGTGGCCCATGCCGTCCTTGGAGCGCTGGCGGATGCTCTCGTGGGTGATATCCTTGCCGTCCAGCGTAAGCTTGCCGCTAGACAGCTTGCTCAGGCCGGTCAGGCCGTAGATAAACTCGGTCTGGCCGTTGCCCTCGATGCCCGCCAGACAGACGATCTCGCCTGCGTGTACCTTGAAGGACACGTCCTTCACCACGTCCTTCTTGCGCTGGTCATTGTGGATGGTAACGTTTTCCACGTCCAGTACGGTCTCGCCGGGGTGCGCGGGCTGCTTTTCCACCTGCAGCTGCACGTCACGGCCCACCATGCGGCGGG
>OKUU01000768.1_pt1 | contig 9975 bp, 6 predicted proteins | sample 1606561 | NCBI WGS metagenome assembly OKUU01 (sample SAMEA3882506, study PRJEB24775) | human gut metagenome | biome: human-associated habitat; feature: intestine environment; material: feces | place: Netherlands | collected 2009/2010
TCCAGCGCAGCGGAGGGCCAAGGTAGCGGGAACAATCTATCGCATCCGGGTCAAGGCCCATTTTGCGGAACGCATAGGCAAAGCAGTTTAAAATGCCCGACCGGGAATGGATCAATGTTCCATCAACATCAAATAAAACGGCGTCGTAACGCTGCATCCAAAATACCTCCTGCGGAAAGGCGGTGCTCCCTTTATACAGTCCTGATAACTTCCCATGGCTCTTGCGGCCGCGTTGTTTATGGCTACTCTCCCGGTGTAAAGCACACTCACTTTACATCCGTTTCAAGAGCCTTGGCCGCATACCATGCAGAGAAAACAATGAACTTTCCTGGGTTCTTTATGTTCTCTTTTGGTGTATACGGAACCGAAAACAGACGATCCGATACTCTGCCGTCTGTCAATTCCGTCATAATATACAGTTGTATTATATCATAACTGTCAAGGTTTGAAAATGACTTCACGGAAATTTGATAATTTGCCCCTTCTTTCCTGCTCCAAAAGACAAAAAAGCCGCTGCAAACCGGTAAAATCCGGCCCACAGCGGCAGTTAAATGGTATAAAACTTATCCAAATCCGATCCTGTACGCAATCTTATCAGGAAAGGATCATGCGGTCATTGGCTTCGCCGCCAGCCTGCTCAAAGCGCTGCAGCAGATCCGATACTTCCAACTTTGTCTTTTCTTCGCCGCGCACATCATAAATCACATGGCCTTCGTTCATCATGATCAGGCGGTTGCCATAGCGGATGGCATCGCGCATATTATGGGTGATCATCAGGGTGGTCAGGTGGTTTTCCTGCACGATCTTGTTGGAAATTTCCAGCACCTTGGCGGCGGTCTTGGGGTCCAGGGCTGCGGTGTGCTCGTCCAGCAGCAGGAGCTTGGGGGTAACGAGGGTGGCCATGAGCAGGGTCAGCGCCTGCCGCTGGCCGCCGGAAAGCAGTCCCACCGGCTGCTTCATGCGGTCCTCAAGGCCCATATCCAGCAGCGCCAGCTTTTCGCGGAACACTTCCTTGTCCTTGCGGGAGATGCGGGAGAAGATGGCGTGGGGCGCGGTGCCGGCACGCAGATAGGCCAGCGCAAGGTTTTCCTCAATGGTCATATTGGGGGCCGTGCCCTTGAGGGGGTCCTGGAACAGGTGGCCGATGACCTTGCTGCGCTCATACTCGGGCGCAAAAGTGATGTCCTGCCCGCCCAGCACGATGCTGCCCTCGTCGGCAATGAAACCGCCGGTGATGGCGTTGAACATGGTGGATTTGCCCGCGCCGTTGGAGCCCACGATGGTGGCAAAGTCGCCTGCCTCCATGTGCAGGCTCACACCGTTCAGGGCCACTTTTTCGTTGACGGTGCCGGGGTTAAAGGTCTTGTGCAGGTTGTTCAGTTCCAGCATTTCCATCTCAGTGCACCTCCTTCCGGGCATTGTGCTTGCGCTGCTCAAAGGCAAACTTTGCCCGGATGGCGGGCATCGAGATGGCCACAGCCACGATGAGGGCGCTCACCAGCTTCATGGCGGCGGCGGGCACATTGAAGCGCAGGGCCACGGCCACGATAAAGCGATACAGGCAGCTGCCGAACACCACGCCCAGCACCCGGCGCACCATGGTGCGCTTGCCCACCAGCGTTTCGCCGATGATAAGGGAAGCCAGCGCAATGGTCACCATGCCGGTGCCCACGTTGATGTCGCTGCTCTTCTGATACTGGGCCAGCAGACCGCCGGAAAGGGCGGTCAGCGCGCCCGAGATGCACAGGCCCACTGTGATGGTGAAGGCCGGGTTGATGCTGGAGGCCCGCACCATGGCGGCATTGTCGCCGGTAGCGCGGATGGAAAGGCCCAGCCGGGTGCCCAGGAAACCCACCATAGCGGCACAGGCAAGTACAATGACTGCTGCCGCGATGACCAGCTTATACCAGCCGCCCGTAAAGGCCAGTGCGGATTTTGCCAGCGAGAATACCGTATCGGTCTTGACCAGGGACATCGTGGACGAAAATCCCATGACCGCCAGATTGATGGTGTACAGACCGGTGTTCACGATGATGCCTGCCATGATGCTCTCAACGCCCAGACGTGTCTGCAAAAAGGCGGTGACAAAGCCCGAACACACACCCGCCGCCATGGCCGCGAACAGGGCCAGGATGGGGTGGCCTGTCAGCGCCACCTGGCAGGCCACGGCACAGCCAAGGGTGAAGCAGCCATCGGTGGACAGGTCGGCAATGTTCAGGATCGAATAGCTCAGAAACAGCGCCAGCGCCACCAGACCGTAAATGCAGCCCAGCTCCAGCGCCGTCTGGATCACGTTGAGCGAAAAGATACTCGCCAGCATGGTTGATGTACTCCTTTTTAGAAATTCTCCTGCGTGGTCACTTCCACAATTTCGGTGCAGTAGGGCTTGAAGGCTTCCTTAATCATGTTCAGGGTATTGTCGTCCATGCCCAATGCTGCGGCCGTTTCTGTATTGATGGTCACGATGCCGTTGTCGAAGGTCTGATAGGGCAGGTCGGCGGTGGTCTTACCCTCGCAGAGCAGCTCCACTACCATATCGGCGGTGGCCTCGCCCAGCTGGACATAATCCACGCCGTAGCCCACAAAGGCACCGTTCAGTGCAAAGCTGTCGGCACCAGTGAAGTGCATCACGCCTGCATCGGTAAAGGTCTCGTAGATGGACAGCTCGGCGGTCATCACGGTGTTGTCGGTGGGGGTGAACACTGCCTTGACACCGGCAGCCACAAGGGCCTCGGCAGCCATCTGCACCTCGGCGGTGGTGGTGCCGTTCTTTTCAATGTACTTGATGCCCTTGCTGTCGCAGAACGCCTTGGCATCGGCGATGGCCTGGGTGGAGGCATCCTGGCTCAGGTCGTACAGCAGACCGATGGTGTCGATGTCGGGGTTGATGGCAGTGATGAGGTTCATAATGGCCTCGGTGTTCAGGGCATCGGAGGTGCCGGTGATGCCCTCCTCCCCGTCAAACCCGGCAGAAACAGGATCGGTGACGGCAGAGTAGACCACAGGGATGTCGGTATCTTCCACAGCGGCCAGCATGGTGGCGGCAGTGGGGGTGGCCACGGCCACGATGACATCCACCTGGTCGGCCACGAGGTCTGCACCGATCTGGTTCAGGTTGGACTGGTCAGCCTGGGCGTTGGCGTAGTAATCGGCGTAGTCGAAGGTCACGCCCTTCTCCGCGCCCACCTCATCCAAACGGCTCTCAACAGAGGCCACAATCTGGTTCAGGGAAGCATGATCCACATAGTTGACGATGCCCACCTTAAAGGTCTGGCCTGCTTCAGAAGCGGCGGCAGCGGAACCGGCAGCGCTGGAAGCGGTGCTGGATGCTGCGGCAGAAGAGCCGGAGGAGCCGCAGCCGGTCAGGCCCAGTGCGGATACGACAGCGGCTGCGGCGGTAGCCTTCAGGAAGCTGCGGCGGGAGATCATGTTCATGGTTTTCATAGCGGTTGCTCCTTTCCCGGAGCGGGCGGCCCAAAAAATAAAACCCGCTCCACCTGCGGAACGGGTAAAATAAAAACGGCCCCGTCCCTGTGTGTTCATCCACAAGGACAGAGTCGAGAAATTCGAATCTGCGGTGCCACCTTGCTTGCCTTGCTCGCTTTCCTCTTGAAAGCCGCAAAGCCCCTCACGGAGAGCCAACACTCCCCTGCCCTGTAACGGAGGCTTCCGTCCCAAGCTACTAAAGGCACTGCCCTGTTCGCCCGGCCCTCGGCGGCCCACGAGCTCTGCCCCGCTCTCTGCCCGTTTTCACCATTCGGGCTCACTGTAAGTGCGCTTGCAGGTTCTCTTCCGCCTCATCGGTTTGTTGATTGCATTATACGCTTTATTTTCATAAAGTCAAGAGGGAATTTTTCATTTTTTCGGCCGCAAAGATGAAATGCTTCTTGGATGTTCCGCAGCAGCTCTCCTGCCCAAATCTCCCCGGTGCGGCCCGGGCAGCTCTGCCGGGGCAAAAGAAGCCTTCTTCCTGCCATAGGTCATACTTTCTCTCCGCTCCGGGACGCATTTCCACTTTCAGTATCCCCGTTGCTGCGCACAAAGTTCGCAGTTTCTGCCACAGATTCCACACTATTTTTATTCTTTTCCCGAGTTTTGCTCTAAATTCTCTTCAAAGGGCTTGACAGAAAAATGTTTTTTGCGATAAACTAATTCTATGAAATATTTTCGTTGTATCCAACGATGTCAAACATGCAACTCGGAGAGGACACTACCACCATGTCGATGACCCTGAATCCCGTCAACGAAGCCGCTTTTCAGAAAGCTGTACAGTCTCTGGAGACCCTGAACCGGGCCGCCGTGTTCCACCCCACCGGCACCGGCAAAAGCTGTATTGCCTGGAAGGTGGTGGAGGCTCACCCCCAGACCACCTTTTTCTGGCTGGTGGCCGGTGCACAGCGTCTGGCCCTGCGGCAGGCAGAGCTGACACGCTACAACGACGGCACCCTGCCCGGCAATGTCCGCTTCTGTGATTGCGAAAAGCTGGCCGCCGCCACCCCGGAGCAGTGGGTGCGGCTGGGGGAGCAGAAACCCGGCTGCATCGTGCTGGACTGCTACCATGAGTTGAGCGCCGTGTGTTGGGCACAGTCGGTGCAGAAGCTGCTGCGGATGTGCCCCCAGGCAAAGGTGCTGGGGCTGGGTGTGCCCAACGGTGCCCCCGTCTGCGCCGCCGCGCAGGAGCTGTTTGCCGACTGCATCGTCTCCCACATGACTGTGGCCGAGGCCATGGCCGCCGGGACCATGCCGGTGCCCTCGGCCTATGCAGCCCTGCTCTGGCCGCAGGAGGAGGAGCTGGCCACCCTGCGCGCCCGGATCAAAAACCTGTGTATGCCCAAGGGCGACACCTCCCTGCGCGTTCAATATGAAGAGCTGAGCTGGTCTCTGCGTCAGGTGGAGAACCTGACCGTTCTGCTGCCCCGCCTGCTCAGCGATACCAGCGGCCATTATCTGGTCCTGTTTGAATCCGCCGCCTATCAGGAAAAGCTGGGCACGGAGCTGGAACAGCTGCTGCGCACTGTGGACCCTGCTGTCCGCTTTTACGCCGCGGATCACGCCTGCTTTGCGGATTCTGCCGCCGTGGAGACTTTCCTCTCTGATACAGCCCCCGGCCCCAAGGTTCTGCTCTGCGTCAACGCGCCGGGAGTCCAGCAGCCGCTGGAGGGGCTGGCCGGGGTCATTCTGGTGCGCCAGTCCAGCCTGATGTCCACCTTCAAGCAGATGCTCTGCCGCGCGCTGGTGGCTGCAGGCAGCCGCAGCGTGCCGGTGTTCGACCTTGTGGCACAGTTCGAGGGGCTGGGCAACGGCCGTACCCTGCAGCGTGACTGCACCGAGGCCATGACCAGAGCCGGCAGCAAAACGCCGGGCTTCCGGCAGGAGCGCCCCATGCAGCAGACCTACCGCCTGTACGGCAAGCTGCGCCGGGAGATGGAGGCCCGCTGGGAGGTGCTGTGCCAGGCCGCCGCCGATGCCGCCGCCAAAGAGGGCACCCTGGAGCTGCCCCGGAGCTATACCATCCACAGCGGCGTGCCCGTGGGCAAGTGGCTCGAGCTCCAGCGGCAGGTACAGGCCGGGCAGCGCCCGGGCCGCCTGACAGCTGAGCAGGCCGCCAAGCTGGAAAAACTGGGCATCCGCTGGAACCACCGGCTGGAAGCTGCCTGGGAAAAAGGCTTTGCCTCCGCGCAGAAATACCGCACCGAGCACGGCGACCTGCTGGTGCCGGTGCGCTACCGCGATAAAAATGATTTTGCACTGGGCGAATGGATCGTCTACAACCGCCAGCGCTATCTGGGCGGCAACCTGACCCAGAACCGCATCGAGCGGCTGGAAGCCATCGGCATGGTGTGGAGCACCTCCAACGACCTGTGGGAGCAGAATTATGCTGCCGCCACCCAGTATTATCTGGAGCACGGTGATCTGGAAGTGCCCATCAAGTACGAAACGCCCTCCGGCTTCGGTCTGGGGGTCTGGCTGGGGGCCCAGCGCGCCGCTCACAAGGCAGGCGAGCTGCCTCAGGAACAGGTGGAGCGGCTGGACGCTCTGGGCATGGACTGGACCAACCGCAACGACCGCAAGTGGATGTCCCTGTACGATGTTGCCGCCGCCTACTACCATGAGCACGGCAACCTGAACGTCCCCTCGGAGTATGTCACACCGGACGGAGTACTGCTGGGCAAGTGGGTGGCGCGCCAGCGCTATGCCTACCTGAACCCGGACCGCTCCAGCGCCCGGGTCACCCCTGAGCGCAAGGCCCTGCTGGACAAGTTGGGCATGGTGTGGGAAAAGTATGACCCCTGGCAGGAGCGCTATGATCTGGCTCTGGCCTACAAGACAGAGCATGGCGATCTGGAGATCCCCTCTGTCTACAAGACTGAGGACGGCGTTTGGCTGGGCAGCTGGGTCAGCCGCCAGCGGCAGGCCCTGAACTCCGGCAGCAGCGCCCTGAGCAGTGAACGCCGCAAGCTGCTGCGCACCCTGTTCAAGGGCGAGCGCCGCCCCAGTGATCCCGCTGCTGACCACGGCACCGTGCGCGAGGCCAACTGGGAGCGGAACTTCCGCAGTGCCGCCCGCTACGCCCGCAAGTACAAACACCTGCTGGTCCCCGCCAGCTATGTGGACAGCGATGGTGTCCGGCTGGGCGTGTGGGTCTCCAACCTGCGTGCAGCCCGCAAGAACCGCCCGGATTCCTATCAGGTCACGCCCGCCCACATCAAAAAGCTGAACAGCATCGGCATGGTATGGGATGCCCGGGATGCCAAGTGGGGAACCGCCTATCAGCAGGCCAAGGCCTACTACAAGGCCCACGGCAACCTCCACGCCGCCGCCAACTACAAATCCGACGAGACCGGCTTCTGCCTGGGCGACTGGCTCCGCCGGATGCGGGAGTGGGATACCACCCACGACCCCAAGCTCACCCCTGAGCGCCGCGCAATGCTGGATAAGATCGGGATGGAGTGGAGCGAATAAGAGAAAAGAGCCACCGGTTTTTGCCGGTGGCTTTTCTGATGCAGATTACAGCTGATCCAGCTCCTGCTGCAGCTGGGCCAGCGCATTGCGGATGGGCAGATGCTGGGGGCAGGCCGCCTCGCACTTGCCGCAGCGGACGCAGTGGCTGGCCTTTTCGGCATCGGGGAAGTGGGCTTCCCACTGGTGCTTGATGGCCTCGGGCTGGCCGAACATCCCCAGCTTGTTCCAGATGCTGAAGTTGTCCGGGATATCCACCCCCATGGGGCAGGGCATACAGTACCGGCAGCCGGTGCAGCCGATCTTGATGCGGCTGTGCAGGAAGGCGGCGGTCTGCTCCACCGCGGCGGTCTCTGCAGCGGTCAGCGGCTCAAAGCGGGCAAAGGTGGCCAGATTATCCGTGAGCTGATCCTCGGCGCTCATGCCCGAGAGGATGACATGGACGTTCCGGTGGCTGCCCACCCAGCGCAGGGCCCAGGAGGCATCCGAGGCCTCGGGCCGCAGGGCCTTGAGGGGTGCTTCGGCCTCCGGGGGCAGGTTTGCCAGTGTGCCGCCCTTGATGGGCTCCATGATGATGAGGGGGATGTTCAGCTCCTCGGTCAACTGATAGCCGCGGTCACCCGAGATCTCCTCGGCACGGTCATCGGTATCCAGATAGTTATACTGCAACTGGCAGAAATCCCAGGGCTGATCCCGCAGGATGTGCTCAAGGCCCGCCGCGTTGTCGTGGCAGGAGAAACCGAAGCTGCGGATGCGGCCCAGCTTTTTCTGCTCCCACAGCCAGTCCACGATGCCCATTTCCTTGGCCCGGTCGTACCGGGCAGCGTGCAGGGAGTGCAGCAGGTAGAAGTCGATGTATTCCACGCCCAGCCGCCGGAGCTGCTCTTCAAAGATATGCTGGGCCTCCTCCAGGCTCCCGCACTGCCACAGCGGCATCTTGGTGGCCAGATAAAAGCTCTCCCGGGGCCACTTTGCAATGACCCTGCCCACAAAGGGCTCGCTCTGGCCGCCGTGGTAGGGGTAGGCGGTGTCAAAATAGTTCACGCCCGCGTCCCGTGCGGCGTTCAGCAGCGCTTCGGCCCGGGGCTCGTCAATGGCCCCCTCCGGTGTGGTGGGGAACCGCATACAGCCATAGCCCAGCAGGGAGGTGCGGATGCTCTCCCCTGCGCCGTTCTGCTTTTTCCATGCTCTGTATTCCATCTCTTTTGTGCAGCTGGCTGCCGTGTTCCAGCCGCTCCTCCTTTTGCCCCCAGTATACCGGAAAAATCCCGCGCTGACAAGAAAGATGTTCCGCTTCTTGTTCTGCCGCCGGAAATATGGTATACTTATAATCCAAATTTTATCATGTTATCAACTAAATCAGATAGCGCTAAGGAGTATCATGGAACCTTTCAACACCCCTTTGAAGATCAGGGAGATCTCCCTGCCCCACCGGGCAGTGTTCGGCCCCATGGCGGGCTTTACCGATGCCCCGGCCCGGCGGCTGATGGCCCAGCACGGAGCCGGTTTTACCGTCAGTGAGATGGTGTCCAGCCGGGCGCTGGTATACGGCGACCACAAAACCGTCAGCCTGCTCAAGGCCGAACCCAACGGCGCCCCCTACGGCGTGCAGATCTTTGGCGAAGTGCCCGAAATCATGGGGCAGGCCGCTGCCGCCGTGGAGCAGTACGCGTTCGATTTTCTGGACATCAACATGGGCTGCCCGGCCCCGAAGATCGTCTCCGGCGGCGCCGGCAGCAAACTGATGCTGGACCCCGACCTCTGCGGCAGGATCGTCGAGCAGGTAGTGGCGCACACCTCCCGGCCCGTCACGGTCAAGATGCGCAAAGGCTGGGACGCCGACCACGTCACCGCAGTCGAGTGCGCCAAGGCCTGCGAACAGGCCGGTGCGGCCCTCATCGCAGTACACGCCCGGACGCGGGAGCAGATGTACATCCCCGGCATCGACCCGGAGATCATCGCCCGCGTAAAATCTGCCGTGCATGTGCCGGTGCTGGGCAACGGCGACATCCATTCGGCTGAAGACGCCGTCGCTCTGGTCAAAGAGACCGGCTGCGACGGTGTGATGATCGCCCGTGCAGCCCTGGGCGACCCGTGGCTGTTCGAGCGGGTAAACGCCGCACTGGAGGGCACCCCGGCCCCCAAAGAGCCGAATCTGCAGGCCCGGATGAACGCCCTCCGCCGTCAGGTGGAGGAGATGGTGGAGCAGAAGGGCGAGTTCGTCGCCATGCCCCAGGCCCGCGCCCAGACCATGCACTACATGAAAGGGCTGAAGGGAGCGGCCTCCCTGCGGCGGTACTGCTGCGAGCTGACTCATCTGGAAGACATCGACCGCCTCATTGAGGCAGTGTTCGACCAGCAGCGCAAAGCGGGGCTTGACCCGGACGACGAACGCGAGGTCCCGTTCCCCTGATTTTCCCGGACGATCCGGATTTTTTTGAAACAAGAGGTTCTCTGCCATGACTTCATCTCACAGCCCCCGGCTTCTGGGGCAAAAACAGAACAAATTTCTGCTCACGGTCTGCCTGTGTGCGCTGACGGCGGCGCTGATTTTCCTGCCCTTCTACCTCCTCGACGGCGGCTTTTTCCACTACGCCGGGGACTTCAACAGCCAGCAGATCAGCTTTTACCGCTATATGAACGGCTTTATCAAGGGCGCAGGCTACCCGGACAGTGCGTTCACCTCGGTGCACAATACCTTCTCATGGGCTACCGACCTTGGCAGCGGCGTGATGAACGCCTATTCGTTCTACCTGTACGGCTCGCCGTTCTTCTGGTTCTCGCTGCTCTTCCCGCAGCAGTGGCTCCCCTACCTGATGGTCCCGCTGCTGGTGCTCAAGTTCGCCGCAGCGGGCGGCGGCGCGTACCTCTACCTCCGCCGCTATGTCCAGAACCAGAACTACGCCGTGCTGGGCGCGGTGCTCTACGCCTTTTCCGGGTGGGGGCTGTACAACATCTTCTTCAACCACTTCATCGATGTGTTGGCCCTCTTCCCATGGATGCTCTGGGCGCTGG
>OKUU01000775.1_pt1 | contig 9913 bp, 6 predicted proteins | sample 1606561 | NCBI WGS metagenome assembly OKUU01 (sample SAMEA3882506, study PRJEB24775) | human gut metagenome | biome: human-associated habitat; feature: intestine environment; material: feces | place: Netherlands | collected 2009/2010
GTCTAGAAGGAGGGGCTTCGCGCCCCTCCTTCTTTTTTTCAAGACTTTAGTCTGCTGGCCGCGCAGCGGCCAGCTTTAAACCACCCGCTACGCGGGTGGAGACAAACGGCTTTACAAAGCCACCCCTCCGACCGATATTGACGATTGTTCAGGCCGTCAAGAATTCGAGTCGAAGGGGTGGTCGCCATGGCCCAGAAGGCCTACAGCCTTTCCCACACGAAGTGGATGTGCAAGTACCACATCGTGTTCACGCCGAAGTATAGGCGCAAAGTGATCTACAACCAAATCAGGAGCGACATAGGGGAGATCCTCAGGAAGCTGTGCGAGTACAAGGGGATCGAGATAATCGAGGGGCACCTGATGCCCGACCACGTGCACGTGCTGCTGGCGATCCCGCCGAAGTACAGCGTCGCGAGCGTCATGGGCTACCTGAAGGGGAAGAGCTCGCTGATGATATTCGACAGGCACGCCAACCTCAAGTACAAGTTCGGCAACAGGAAGTTCTGGGCGGAGGGCCACTGCGTGTCCACCGTCGGCCTGAACGAGGCGACGATCGCCAAGTACATCAGGGAGCAGGAGTCCCACGACATCGCGCTGGACAAGCTGAGCGTGAAGGAGTACGAGGACCCCTTCAAGAGGAGGTGATCCTGCCGGTTCGACCCGCGCCTTTAGACGCGAGCCCGGGGCCCGTGGGTTATACCCTAAGAGCAAACCACCCTTTTTAAGGGTGGTTCTGATTGCCTGCACATCGTCGGTAGCATTTGCCCAAATGGTGAATGCCGGTTTTGGCAGGTTGCTGGGCGAGCGTTGCGGGTATACCCCATGCGTACCATGATCCAAACACTGTGAGGTGTCTGCGCGTGTGCGCGATAATTCATTTTGGAACTGACGGTTGGCGCGCCCGCGTCGACGACGACTTTACCGCCGACAACGTTGCCCGCATTGCCGATGCCGTCGGCGAGTTGTGGCAAAAGACCAATCCCGGCAAAACAGTATATATAGGGTTCGACACCCGGCCGCAGGCGCGCGAGTTCGCTGAGCTTGCGGCAGGCGTGCTTGCGGCTCACGGATTGGACGCAGTGCTCGCATCTCGGCCTGTCCCGACCCCCGCCCTCACGTGGGCGGCGGCGTATGACGGCGAGGCCTGCGGTGCGCTCATGGTGACGGGGTCCCATCATCCGCAGGGGTATCTGTGCCTTAAACTACGCATGGGAGATGGCTCGACGGCCAATCAGGATGTCATCGAAGAGCTCGAAGAGACCATGGCCCCCGAGCCGATGGGGATCGAGGAAAGCTATCGCACCGCGGATATTATTCCTGACTATATGCAGGCGGTGGCATCGTTTGTCGATGCCGAGGCCATTCGAGCCGCTCACGTGCGTGTGGTAGTTGACCCCATGGGCGGCGCGGCCCAGGGATATCTTGCCGACCTGCTGCGGGAGCTAGGCGTCGAGGTGCACGAGATTCATGCCGGACAGTCGTCCGATCAAGAGGACATTTGCCCCGACCCTGTTGAGCCATGGGTGGACGCTTGCGAGCGTTCGGTTGTCGAGGACGGGGCGTGCGCGGGCCTGGTGACCGACGGCGATGCCGATCGTATCGGCGCGGTCGACGAACGCGGTAGATATATACATCCGCATCAAATCATGGCGCTTGTTTTGGGCGACCTCGTTCAATTCCGCAATTTGGAGGGGCGTGTCGTCGTCAATCTCTCGTGCTCGACGCTCGTGCGCCGCATTGCTGAGGCACTTGGCTGCCGTGTGACCGTTAAACCGGTCGGTTTCAAATATATAGCTGCAGAGATGAAGAAGGGCGGCGTCCTCATGGGAGGCGAGGAGGCCGGCGGCATCGGCATCGCCGCGCATATGCCCGAGCGCGATGGAATCCTTGCTTGTCTGATTCTGTGTGAGCTTATGGCAAAGACGGGCGCGCCCTTGGGCGTTTTGGTCGATCAGCTCGAGGCCAGTTTTGGTAAGACGAGCTACGGGCGTCGCGATTTGCGCCTTGAGGCCGAAGACGCCGAATCGCTGCGAACGCTGCTTCCTGGCATGAATCCCAAATCGATTTGCGGCAAGGCGCCGCAGACTGTAAGCCATATGGATGGTCTACGTTTGGCATTCGAGGATGACACCTGGCTGTTGATCCGCCCCAGCGGGACCGAACCGGTGGTTCGTGTATACGCCGAGGGGTTCTCGGTGGAGGAGCGCGATGAGTTGCTCGATGCCGGCTGTGCCTTGGCTAAGGGAGCCTATCAGCTTTAGCCATATGACGCTTCACTATAAAGAGGTCCTCGGCGAGTGGTGGAGAACGGCCGGCAAACGTAAGCTGAGTATTAAAATGTGTAGGAAATGTGTACGCACAGATTCCCGCCCGCGGGGGGCCCTCCGGTCTGGCAATATATCTCCTTGCCGCGCGGCCCGGTCGAACCGGATCAGCCGCGGGGCGTGCACCTTGAGAACCGGATACTGCGAGGATGGACACTTCAAGTGTCGCATCCGGGCAGACATCGAACCATTTGAAATGGTCTAACTTGGATTTGTTTTTCGCAAGGCCGCCGAGAGGCGGCCCCGAGAAATTCCTTTTCCTATCTAATAGAACCATATGAATCGAACGGAACCGATCAGCGATGGACTGAGAGGACCGGACGGGCTCGAAGCCCATATATTTTGGACGGAGAGTTCGATCCTGGCTCAGGATGAACGCTGGCGGCGCGCCTAACACATGCAAGTCGAACGGCACCTATCTTCGGATAGAAGCGAGTGGCGAACGGCTGAGTAACACGTGGAGAACCTGCCCCCTCCCCCGGGATAGCCGCCCGAAAGGACGGGTAATACCGGATACCCCGGGGTGCCGCATGGCACCCCGGCTAAAGCCCCGACGGGAGGGGATGGCTCCGCGGCCCATCAGGTAGACGGCGGGGTGACGGCCCACCGTGCCGACAACGGGTAGCCGGGTTGAGAGACCGACCGGCCAGATTGGGACTGAGACACGGCCCAGACTCCTACGGGAGGCAGCAGTGGGGAATCTTGCGCAATGGGGGGAACCCTGACGCAGCGACGCCGCGTGCGGGACGGAGGCCTTCGGGTCGTAAACCGCTTTCAGCAGGGAAGAGTCAAGACTGTACCTGCAGAAGAAGCCCCGGCTAACTACGTGCCAGCAGCCGCGGTAATACGTAGGGGGCGAGCGTTATCCGGATTCATTGGGCGTAAAGCGCGCGTAGGCGGCCCGGCAGGCCGGGGGTCGAAGCGGGGGGCTCAACCCCCCGAAGCCCCCGGAACCTCCGCGGCTTGGGTCCGGTAGGGGAGGGTGGAACACCCGGTGTAGCGGTGGAATGCGCAGATATCGGGTGGAACACCGGTGGCGAAGGCGGCCCTCTGGGCCGAGACCGACGCTGAGGCGCGAAAGCTGGGGGAGCGAACAGGATTAGATACCCTGGTAGTCCCAGCCGTAAACGATGGACGCTAGGTGTGGGGGGACGATCCCCCCGTGCCGCAGCCAACGCATTAAGCGTCCCGCCTGGGGAGTACGGCCGCAAGGCTAAAACTCAAAGGAATTGACGGGGGCCCGCACAAGCAGCGGAGCATGTGGCTTAATTCGAAGCAACGCGAAGAACCTTACCAGGGCTTGACATATGGGTGAAGCGGGGGAGACCCCGTGGCCGAGAGGAGCCCATACAGGTGGTGCATGGCTGTCGTCAGCTCGTGTCGTGAGATGTTGGGTTAAGTCCCGCAACGAGCGCAACCCCCGCCGCGTGTTGCCATCGGGTGATGCCGGGAACCCACGCGGGACCGCCGCCGTCAAGGCGGAGGAGGGCGGGGACGACGTCAAGTCATCATGCCCCTTATGCCCTGGGCTGCACACGTGCTACAATGGCCGGTACAGAGGGATGCCACCCCGCGAGGGGGAGCGGATCCCGGAAAGCCGGCCCCAGTTCGGATTGGGGGCTGCAACCCGCCCCCATGAAGTCGGAGTTGCTAGTAATCGCGGATCAGCATGCCGCGGTGAATGCGTTCCCGGGCCTTGTACACACCGCCCGTCACACCACCCGAGTCGTCTGCACCCGAAGTCGCCGGCCCAACCTTTCGAGGGGGGAGGCGCCGAAGGTGTGGAGGGTGAGGGGGGTGAAGTCGTAACAAGGTAGCCGTACCGGAAGGTGCGGCTGGATCACCTCCTTTCTAGGGAGATTAATTCTTAGAGAGACAAACTTTAACTCGAATAGAGGGCAGGAGCCCGTCCGGTAGATGTCCCGCCACGGATGATTCCCCGCAGCACCCGGTCCCCGGGGTCGCACCCGCGTACCTTGAGAGCCGCATAGCGATAGGAGAGAGATGGAAGATCCAATTCTTCCAGACTCGATTCTTTTCTGCGATTAAATCAAGAATGATAGCAATCATTCATCCGATCCAAACAAGAAGAATTCACTTATATATGAGTGAGGAGCATCTGATCGCGAGCACAGTCAACTACTGTGCCGCGGTATGAGATACCCGAATTGCGACATACGAGCGCTATTCATGATATCGATTAATTAGATTAATTAGCGACACGTGGATATCCCGCGGGCCCGAGAGCGGTCCCGCAAGATACCACGGGCGCACGGCGGATGCCTTGGCACAGGGAGCCGATGAAGGACGCGGCAAGCTGCGATAATCCCCGGCGAGGAGCACACATCCTTCGACCCGGGGGTCTCCGAATGGGCGAACCCATGCACAGCAGTGTGCATATCCCCGGCCCGAACACATAGGGCCGGGGAGGACAACCCGGGGAACTGAAACATCTAAGTACCCGGAGGAGAGGAAATCAATCTCGAGACTCCCCGAGTAGCGGCGAGCGAAAGGGGACCGATGGCCAAACCGTCGAGCGGGCATACCCGGCAGGGGTTCCGCCGACGGGGTTGCAGGGCCGCGCATCCGGGGGCTGCCGCCCCCGGGCGCAGGTCCGGCTGGGGAGCGGAACGGCATGGGAGGGCCGGCCGCAGCGGGTGACAGCCCCGTACGCGAACCCAGACCGGACGGCGCGACGCGGTCCCTGAGTAGGGCCGGGCACGTGAAACCCGGTCCGAACCTGGGTGGACCACCATCCAAGCCTGAGTACTACCCTGTGACCGATAGCGCACCAGTACCGTGAGGGAAAGGTGAAAAGCACCCCGGGAGGGGAGTGAAACAGTACCTGAAACCGTGCGCCCACGAGCAGTCGGAGCAACTTTCAGTTGTGACGGCGTGCCTTTTGTAGAATGAGCCAGCGAGTCGCTGGCGCGGGGCGAGGTTAACCGAAAGGGAGCCGGAGCGAAAGCGAGCCTTAACAGGGCGACTTGAGTCCCGCGCCGCGGACGCGAAGCCGGGTGAGCTATCCGTGGGCAGGCTGAAGCGGGGGTAAGACCCCGTGGAGGGCCGAACGCACGTCGGTTGAAAACGGCGGCGATGACCTGCGGATAGGGGTGAAAGGCCAATCAAACCCGGAGATATCTCGTTCTCCCCGAAATAGCTTTAGGGCTAGCGTCGCGCGTTCACCGCCGGAGGTAGAGCACCGGATGGACGAGGGGGCTTCGCCGCCTACCGAATCCAACCGAACTCCGAATGCCGGCGGCCCAGAGCGCGGCAGTCAGAGCATGTGGGCTAAGCTGTGTGCTCGAGAGGGAAACAGCCCGGACCGCCCGCTAAGGTCCCCAAGTTCCAGCCGAGTGGCAAAGGATGTGCGTCCGCCCAGACAACCAGGATGTTGGCTTAGAAGCAGCCATCCATTCAAAGAGTGCGTAACAGCTCACTGGTCGAGTGGACATGCGCCGACAATACACGGGGCTAAGCTGGACACCGAAGCGGCGGGATTTTGATTTACAGAATCGGTAGGGGAGCTTCCCATGGGCGGAGAAGCCGGAGGGCGACCGACGGTGGAGCGCATGGGAGTGAGAATGCTGGCATGAGTAGCGAGAGACGAGAGAGTAACTCGTCCGCCGTGAACCCGAGGTTTCCTGGGCAAGGCTAATCCTCCCAGGGTCAGTCGGGGGCTAAGGCGAGGCCGGTAGGCGTAGCCGACGCGCAGCAGGCAGACATTCCTGCACCGCGCACGCGGCGCTACGACCGACGGGGCGACGGATGGGGGTGGCTCGGCGGGGTTCTGGACGTCCCCGTGATGGAGCGCGGCCCGCGGACCAGGGAAATCCGGTCCGCATTGAGGGCGAGGCTCCGGACGAAGCGACTGAGCGAAGCGAGTGAGCCCGAGGTCCCTAGAAAAACCCCTAGGCAGGCGCGTGCGCGCCCGTACCGCAAACCGACACAGGTGGGTGGGTAGAACATACCGAGGCGATCGGGTCAACCATGGTCAAGGAACTCGGCACAATGGCCCCGTAACTTCGGGAGAAGGGGTGCCCGCGCGTACGTGAACCGGCTTGCCCGGGGAGCGGAGGCGGGCCGCAGTGGAGAGGCCCAAGCGACTGTTTACCAAAAACACAGGACTCTGCAGAAGCCGCAAGGCGACGTATAGGGTCTGACGCCTGCCCGGTGCCGGAAGGTCACGCGGAGGAGTTAGCGCATCGCGCGAAGCCCCGAAGCCAAGCCCCGGTAAACGGCGGCCGTAACTATAACGGTCCTAAGGTAGCGAAATTCCTTGTCGGGTAAGTTCCGACCTGCACGAATGGCGTAACGACTTGGGCGCTGTCTCGACCATGGACCCGGTGAAATTGCACTGGTCGTGAAGATGCGACTTACCCGCGGAAGGACGGAAAGACCCCGTGAACCTTCACTGCAGCTTGGCATTGGCCGCTGGTCCCGCGTGTAGAGGATAGGCAGGAGGCATCGATCCGGAGGCGCCAGCCCCCGGGGAGCCGCCCTTGGAATACTGCCCTCGCGCGACCGGCGTCCTAACCCGAGGCCGTCAACCGGCTCGGGGACCGTGCCAGGCGGGCAGTTTGACTGGGGCGGTCGCCTCCTAAAGGGTAACGGAGGCGCGCGAAGGTCCGCTCGGGACGGTCGGCAACCGTCCTTTTGAATGCAAGAGTACAAGCGGGCTTGACTGCGAGGCCCACAAGCCGAGCAGGTGCGAAAGCAGGCTCTAGTGATCCGGCGGCCCCGAGTGGGTGGGCCGTCGCTCAACGGATAAAAGGTACTCCGGGGATAACAGGCTGATCTTGCCCAAGAGTCCACATCGACGGCAAGGTTTGGCACCTCGATGTCGGCTCATCGCATCCTGGGGCTGGAGCAGGTCCCAAGGGTACGGCTGTTCGCCGTTTAAAGCGGTACGCGAGCTGGGTTCAGAACGTCGTGAGACAGTTCGGTCCCTATCCTCCGTGGGCGCAGGAGAATCGATGGAGGCTGCCCCCAGTACGAGAGGACCGGGGTGGACGCACCTCCGGTGAACCGGTTGTCGACCAACGGCACGGCCGGGTAGCCGCGTGCGGCGCGGATAACCGCTGAAGGCATCTAAGCGGGAAGCCGTTCCAGGGATTAGTTCTCCTTCCGGTAAGGGCCCAGGTAGACTACCTGGTCGATAGACGGCAGGTGCAAGGACGGCGACGTCCTCAGCCGAGCCGCACTAATCGCCCGAGCTCTTCCGGAACCGCACCTCGCGGCCCGCGGGACTGAGCGCTCATGCGCGGTCCGGGCACGAGGATGCCCCCGAGTCAGACCTTTCCTATGCGCCATGCGGCCCCCAGGGCACGTGTAGAGTGAGACCCAGGACACCGTAACGGTGGGCGCCGCCCACCGGTCAGCGGCCAGAGCATGGGGGGCACGCCCGGTCCCGTTCCGAACCCGGAAGCTAAGCCCCATCGCGCCGAGAGTACTGCGGGGTCAGCCCGTGGGAGGCCAGGGCGCCGCTGACCGGTGGACGGCACCGAGCCGTCGCATGACTTGAAGAAGGGGGAGGCCTCGCGGCCTCCCCCTTTTTTGTTTAAGTCAGATCTAACAACTCGCTGTGTTTTATGACCCTCGTTTGTCGCATCTTCCGTTAACGGGCTACAATAACTTAGTCTGTGCAATATGGAGGTGAACATGGCTGAAGCTGGTATCGGCGTTGATATCGTCGAGATTTCCCGCATGAAATCAATCCTTGAAAAGACGCCGTCGTTTGCTCGGCGTGTGTTTACCGAAGAAGAGTGCGCATATTGCGACGCTTCATCGCGTCCTGCGGCGCACTATGCGAGCCGTTTTGCTTCTCGTGAAGCGGTTCTCAAGGCTCTTGGTACGGGCTTTAGCCAGGGCGTCGGCCGCAAAGACGTCTCGGTAACGCGTGATAACCTCGGAAAGCCTAAAGCAGTGCTTTCAGGTCGAGCGCTCAAGATTGCTCAAGAGTTGGGTGTCGTTGAAGTTGCGCTTTCCATTACCTTGACGGGTGATTTGGCCGTAGCCAATGCCATTGCGATCACCGAGGATGCTCGACCTAAGCCTAAGGAAGAAAAGGTGAGCACCAAGGAACGCGTTGCACAAACGTTTAAAGAGGCTCGCTCGGTTTTAGATGAGCTTGAGCAACTGCAAAATTCAGCTTTAACGGAGCACCTGGGCGATGCTTCGCGAGATACGCTAGGAGCATAGATGAAACCGGTTTTGAGTACCGAGGAAGTCGTTCGTCTCGAGGATATTATCGAACGCGAAGGAACTTCGAAGGCCGAACTTATGGAACTGGCGGGTGAGTTTGCTGCTAGTGAAATTCTAAAACTCAATCCCGATCGCGTCCTTGTTCTGGTCGGTTTTGGCAACAACGGTGGCGACGGCTGGGTCGCGGCTGATATCTTGAGTCATAAGGGCGTTGACGTGGATATCGTGTCTCCGGTTGAGCCGGATGAGATTCCCGCCGCTCTGGCTCGCCATGTTGCCCGCCGTACCGCCGGTCGTGACGTACATGTGTGCGTCGGTCCCTCACGAGATGAGCTTGAGGTTTTGATCGATAAGGCCGACGTTGTTGTTGACGCTATTTTTGGTACCGGTTTCCACGGTGACCTGCGTGCGCCGTTTTCCATCTGGATTCCGACGGTTAACGACTGCGCCGACCATGTGGTGTCCATCGATGTTCCTTCGGGTCTGAATGCCGAAACCGGTGTTGTCGACGACGACTGCATCCGTGCCGAGCGTACCGTCACGATGATCACGCCCAAGATTGGCCTCTACAGCGCTGATGGCCCCGAGTACGCCGGTGATCTAGTGTGCGGTAGCCTCTATGATCGCCTTGATGAGGTCATCGATGATGTCGATCATGCCGCCGAGATAGTCGAGCCCGGTGACCTGGTGGATTTCTTTGCTCCGCTGCCCACGAATATCGATAAGTATTCTCGCGGTTCCGTCCTTATTGTTGCCGGCTCGGCGCAGTATCCTGGCGCTGCCATCATGGCCGCCAAGTCTGCTGCCCGCGCGGGTGCCGGCTATGTGGCTGTCGCGACGCCCGATGCGTGCGCCAATCTTATTCGTATGGCACTTCCCTCGATTCCGGTTTTTGCTATTCCGTCCGATTCCCGCGGCTCTTTTGGTGCCGCTGCTCGTATGACCGTGTGCGAGATTGCAAAGAAGTACAGCTGCGTACTGTGCGGTCCCGGCATGACGACGTCTGCCGGTGCCATGCAGGTGGTTTCGGGCTTGTTAGAGCTTGATGTGCCGTTGATCCTCGATGCCGATGCGCTCAACTGCCTTTCTAAGATTGCTATCGACGGTATCGATAGCAACCCTGAGATGTACCGCCGTGAGCAGCCGCTCGTCATGACGCCGCACTATCGCGAGCTTTCGCGCTTGGTCGCCGGTGACGAGGTTAACGATCTGGGGACTGCAATTGCGGCCGCGCAGAAGGTTGTCTGGGCTGCTGGCTCCGACAATCTCGTAGTTATTGCCAAGGGGCCGACGACGGCTATCTGTGGCGTTGAGCGTGTGCTTTTGCCGCTCTCGGGTCCGGCGTCGTTGGCGACTGCCGGTTCGGGAGATGTTCTTGCGGGCAT
>OKUU01000777.1_pt1 | contig 9902 bp, 10 predicted proteins | sample 1606561 | NCBI WGS metagenome assembly OKUU01 (sample SAMEA3882506, study PRJEB24775) | human gut metagenome | biome: human-associated habitat; feature: intestine environment; material: feces | place: Netherlands | collected 2009/2010
GGTGACCTCACAGCCCGCAAGGGCGTCGATGAATTTTTCCACCTCTTTTGGTGAAACCACCCTATGCGAGTAGGACTCCTTGAAGTATCCGCACTCATACATTTCGGCGAGATCCTTGCCGAAGCAGAAGAGAGTGTCCGCGCCGTTGCCGTGGTTTATGCAGACGGTCAGATATGACGGGCGGTTCTCGGGGGTGGAGCCGTCGATGGGGCTTTTGTGTATCCTAATTTTTTTGAGAGCGTCGGTCGCCGATTTGACGGCTGCTTCGTCGGAGACGGTGAAGGTCTTGCCTTCATAGGCGACGGTTATGCTCGAGATATCGTCAAAGGCGCCGTCCGTGCCGGCAAAGTCGGTCATTTTGTCAAGGCGTACCCCTGCGGGGTCGGTCAGCAGGCATACGGCCGCCGCAATGCAAATGATAACTGCGGATATTACGAGCCAAAATGCGGGTTTCTTGTAATTCAAAATATTTTTCACCCTTTCTTTAACTCCGACCTCCCCGAACGCTATCGGGCAGGCGGCTGCGGTGTGCCTCGGGGCGCTGCAATCGAGCAGTGCCTGCGAATAGGCGCATTTTTTGTCGCTTCCGAGGTCTTTTATCACCCGTTCGTCGCATGCAATCTCAATGTCACGGCAAAGCAGGGCGTATGAGAGCCAACAGAGCGGGTTGAACCAATGCAGCGCAAGCGCGGCAAAGGCAGCGGGCTTCAGCAGGTGGTCTTTGCGTGCGAGATGCGCTCTCTCATGGGCGAGCACAAGCTCACGTTTTTCGCCGTCCATATCAGACGGCAGATAAATCTTCGGCCTGATAACGCCGAGAATGAAAGGGGAGCTTACCGAGTCGCAAAGCAGGATGTTGCCCTCGAGCGGTGCGGTCATTGCGACCTTTTTACGCAGCCTGACGTAGCTGACAGCGGCGCAGATAAGAGTTGCGACAACGCCTGCAAGCCATATCACGGCGAGGATCTCGGTCAAATTCACCGTTGGCGCGGCAGCTTGCGGCGCATTTGTCACGGCGGGCAGGCTTGGGCTCGGGCTCGGGCTCGGCACGGCAGCGGGCGAAATAACGCTCTCGGCGGTCCTTGCAATCACCCGATCGGTCGGGCTGAAGCTTGGCACAAGGCTGAAAATGCTCCTGAATGAGAGCGGGCAAAGCAGCCGCACGGCGGTCAGCGCCCACATAAGGCAGATAAGCGAGCGCGGGGCTTTTTTGAGCAGCGCCCGCAGCAGCGCTACGGCAAGCATCATCCATGTTGCCGCCATGCTCATGTCGAGCACCTTGATGAATACCTCGGTAAGCGAATTCATAAAGCCGCCCATTACCGCACCTCCTTCGCCTCGTCTATCATGCGCTGGATGGTGTCAATCTCTTTGTCGGTCAACTTTTTGCGGCTTGAGAATGCCGCTATAAAAGCGGGCAGCGAGCCGCCAAATACTTCGTCCACGAATTTTGCGCTCTGCATACCGTGGAGCTGCTCCTTGGTTATCAAAACGGTGACGGTGCTGTCCTCGGTCTTGAATATGCCGTTGTCGCAGAATTTTCTGAGTGCGGAGTAGACGGTGGGGCGCTTCCAATTCAGCTGAGCGGCGCAGCGCTTGACAAGCTCGCCCGTGGATATCGGGGCGCTGCTCCAGACAATGTCGGCGAATTTCTCGTCAACCGCGCCGAGCTTTAATTCGTTCATATTATCGTCTCCTGACTGTCGGTAGCCTACCGACAATTATAGTTTACAGCCTACCGACACTTTTGTCAAGCCCTTTTTGCAAAAAAAATACAGCGCCTCTTTTGTGAAGAAGCGCTGTAAGCGGTTTAATTGCGTGAGAGCGTCTCATGCTCCCAATTTTTCATGAATTCAAGCTGCTCCGGGGTGTGAAACCAATGCTCGCCGCCCGGCATTACGGTCAGCGTGCAGGGGTTTGCGGCAATGAAGCCGTCGATGACCCTGCGGGGGATAGTCTCGTCGCATTCGCCGTAGAGGATATCCGTCACGCCCTCGGCGGAGACGGGGTGGCTGCGGGCATAGCAGAGATAATCCCATGAGAGGGTTTGACCGAATTCGGTCGGTATCTCTTCCTCGGCCTCAAGGCTCTCCTCGCTCACGCCCGCAAGCTGCATCAGGCCGCTTATCATATCGACCATGTCGAGCAGGGGAGAGACGAGCAGGCGGCGTTCGAGCCGCTCGCCCTTGAATGCGAGCAGAGAGAACCACGAGCCGATGCTGGTGGCTCTGAGAGATATGCTCTGCCAATTCGCCTTTGCGTATTGCATTACTTTTTGTAGCTCGGGTACGACCTCCCAAGGCAGCAGCTTTATGCCGTCCTGCCTGCCGCCGTGCTCGGGCAGGTCGATAGCGAGCACCTGCCAACCGAGCGGATTTGCGACCTCGGCGAAGCGCTCCGCCTCCTCCTTGCAGCCGAATTGACCGTGAACAAAGAGGAATACTTTATCGGATCTTTTGCCGTAAAGCGCTGCGGGGATACCGCTGATATCAAAAAACTCTTTCATAATTCATTAGTTGCAGCTGAGATTTGAGAATATCTCAGCGCCTTTCTTTTTGCACCATGCAAAGAGTACGGCGCAGATTATCAAGCTGAGCGCCGCTATGCAGCCGAGGTAGGCTGCGGCGCCGAGGGGGTATGCGAAGAAGAAAAACGGGAGTGCGATGACTGCGCTGTATGCCCAGCCGCCGAACATGGCGAACATAACGCTGCCGCCCTGCTTTATCGGGGTTATCTCGTTTGTCCAGGTGAGATTCGGCATTTTAAGACCGAGGACGAGGCCGAATACCGCGGCGAGGAGCGTGTATATTGCGATGATCGCAATAGTTATGAGTGATTCGGCAAGGGTCATCTTCAGCGTGAAAACGCCGCAGAGCGTGCAGAAGAGGGCGGGTACGCCCGAGAGAAGTATCTGCACCTTGAGCTTCGCCTTGAGCACCTGCCAGGCCTTGACGGGCAGGGACTGTGCGAGCCATATCGACTTGCCCTCGAGCGATATCGAGGGGGCTGTGATGTCTATCGCCGAGATCATGGCGCATATCGCGGCGCACAGAAGCACGGGCACGGTGTCGGGCTGCTCGACGAACGCAGTTCTAAGCACTTCGCCGAGATAATTGCCCTTGATGAGCAGCGCAACGCCGCCGATGAACAGGAAGACAATGCCGAGGCCGCAGTTGAGCATATAGCTCGGGCTGGCAGTGAAGCGGCGCATCTCTTTGCCGAAGAGGGCGGAGGATACGCTCTTGACCTTTTCGGCTTTTTCTTTGTAAACTGTCTTTGTAGCTTTGGCGGTCGATGTGGCTATGCCGATGAAGCTGCGTGAGAGCAGGAACCACAGCAGAGCCGTGAGCACGGCGACTATGACGGTCACGACGACGGCTGCTGTTATATAACCCTCGCCCATGCGGCCGAGGAAATAGAGCGGGTATGCCGAAGCCTTAATCTTTGCACCGTAGGTTGAGACGTTGACGATAAGATTCTGGATAATATCCTGAGCCTTGAAGGATATAAAGTAGTAAACTCCGAAGAACAACAGCGAGACAAGCACGGTGATAAAGCTCTTATTCTTGAGCTTGAGGCTTACCTTGGCTACCACCCAGCCGAGCAGGCATGAGAGCAGCATGACTATCACCGAGACGAGCAGCGCAAGCACCAGTGAGCAGACCACTGCGGCTGCGCCCGGGGCGGCGATGACCCAATAGACTATTATTGCGGGCAGCATCACGACCTCGGAATACATAAGACCGATCAGATAAACGCCCAGCAGGCGGGAAATCATGATGTAGCGCACGGGTATCGGCATTGAGAGCAGCAGGTCGTTATCCTTTGAGAGATAAAGCCCGGAGTAGGTGTTGAATACGCTGCCGAATGCGCCGAGGGCTATGGCGATAAGGCTCATTATCGTGAAGTAGAGCCAGCCCGCTCCCGCAATGACCATGGGCTCGCACATGGATATCGACAGATAGGTGAATATGCCGCCGAGCACGCCGACCATGAGTATGACGTATATGGCGAAGAACATAATCGTCGATGCTTTTGAGCGCTTTTTATTTTTCTTTGCGTCGTAGAAATAGCTGCGGAATATCTCCGTCATTTGCTTGTGAAGCAGAGTTTTGAGCATTATTTTCCCTCCAATTCAAGGAATACTTCCTCGAGCGAATCGTCGCCCTTGACCTCCTCCATGGTGCCGGAGCGGATGAGCTTGCCCGCCTTGATTATGGCGACCTTGTCGCAGAGCTTCTCGGCGACCTCAAGCACATGGGTGGAGAAGAATATTGCGCCGCCGTTGTCACAGACCTCGCGCATCATGCCCTTGAGCAGGTGGGCCGCCTTGGGGTCGAGGCCGACAAACGGCTCATCCATGATGATGAGCCTCGGCTCGTGTATCCATGCCGAGATGATGGCGAGTTTTTGCTTCATGCCGTGTGAATAGGAGGCTATCGGCTGAGCAAGGTCGGCGGTCAGCTCAAATATGTCGGCGTATTTGTGTATGCGCTCCATTCTCTACGCCGAGCCGATGCCGAATATATCTGCGATGAAGTTCAGATACTTGATGCCCGTCATGTATTCATACAGGTCGGGGTTATCGGGGATATAGGCTATCTGCTTTTTGCAGGTGAGGGGGTCGGCCTTGATGGAGGTGCCGCATACGGTTATTTCGCCCTCGTCAAACTTCTGAATGCCGACAACGGATTTGAGCGTGGTGGTCTTGCCGGCGCCGTTGTGACCGATGAAGCCGTAGATCTCGCCCGGGGCGATGTGCAGCGAGAGGTCGTCAACGGCCTTTTTCTCGCCGAATGTTTTTGTAAGGTGTTCGATTTTAAGCATAATAATTCTCCAATCGGTTTAGTGATTTTCGTCTTTTCTGTAGCCCTCAATGACATCGGAAAAGACCTTGAAGCGGTCATAATTATTCTCTGTGAAGCCAGGTATCTGCTTGATGGCTCTGCACATGGCGACGCTGAAGCCGGTGATTATGTTGCTTATCTCCTCATCGGAGTAGGGGCAGCCGCCCGTGACTATCAGCGTTGCGATGCTGTGGCCGACAAGGCACATATTGCGGAAATACCGCTCGGCCTCGGCGGCGGTCATGTCATATATCCGCATTATCGGCTCGCTCAGCTGCTCAAAGGAATGGGTCGTCGACTCGATCGCGCCGTTTTTGCCGTCGTGTGTCGGGGTGAGGAACAGCAGCCTGTAAAGCTCCGGCTCCTCCTTTGCGAATTTGATATGCTGCATTCCGAAGCCGTAGAACGGTATCTTCATGCTGAGCCCTATCGTCGTGTAGCGGTCATACAGCGCCATGGCGGCGGCGCGGACCTCTCTCTTTGCCTCCTCCATCGTGTTGAAGCAGGTGAATACCGGCTGAGTCGATACCCCCAGCTCGTCGGCAATAGCCCTTGCGGTTAGGGCGGATATGCCCTTGGCTTTAACAACGCTCAGAGCCGCCTGAACCATCTCGTCTCTCGTGAATTTAACTCTCGGCGCCATTTCATCATCCTCTCTGCGAGAATTAACATGAATTCATTGATATATATCGAGCGATATATATCTAACGGTGTTTATTATACAATATTCGAGCCTCTGTGTCAATAGTATTCTTAAACTGTAACTGTTTTGTAATAAAAGAACTCCGAGGCCGGCATTTTATTGCAGACCTCGGAGAGATAATTATTGAGTTTTAACTTTCTTTTTCGCATACGGAGCAGATATAGCCGTCCGCAATGCTTATGAATTTGCAGGTGAAGCCCGGCTCGGAGCAGCGAATATCGTCGCCGTTCACGGTGAATGTGACGCTCTTAATATCCGAGCCTATCCCCGTGCCGACGCACTTGAAATACGCCTCCTTCAGAGTCCATATCTCAAAGAGCCGCCTCTGATCGCCGCCGATGTATTCAAGCTCCTCTGCCGACGCAAAGCGCTTCGCCGCATCGGGGCGTATCTCGCGCACGGCCTCGATATCAATGCCGACGGGCTTGCCCGATACGGCGCATACGGCGATATCGCCGCTGTGGCTGAGGTTGAATTCCATGCCGTCCGTTATCGGCTTGCCGTGCTCGTTTTTGCCGAATTTCACCTCGGCGGGGGATAGCCCCAGAGCCTCGGCCGCCGCGGTGCGGCAGAGGTGGTCGGCGGCGATACGCAGCCTGCGTTTATCCGCCTGCCGCATGAGGCTTATCTCACGCCGCTTGCTTTCGTCCGCCTCAAGCAGCCACTCGGCGAGCGGTCCGTCGCCTATTTCGGCGGAGTTTATGAATGTTATCTTCACCTCAGCAGTTCGCCCCGATATATGCGGCGAGCTTGCCGACGGTGTCGCATTTCCTGAAATCATCAGCCCCGATCTTAACGCCGAATTCGTCATAGAGATCGTCGCCGAAGCAAACAAGGTCAAACGACGACATTCCCAGCTCGCTCTTGATGCGGGTGTCGGGGGTTATCTCATCGTCGGGCTCAACATAGTTAAGGATGATATCGACAATTTTCTCAAGCATATATATCTACCTCGTCTTCCTTTATTTCATCAAGAATCTCACCGACGGTGATGCCCGTGTTCCGAGTACCGAGCAGTATGGATTTTATCAGCTTGTTGTGGAATATGCCAAGCTCGTTGATGGGGTTGTTTTTTGTCCTGTATTCGTAGTTGAAGTCAAGCCCTGCGTCGTTGCTGCGATGCATGACGGTCAGATAAAGATTCTGTATTGAAGCATCGTTGTTATACCAGAAACCTCGACTTGAGTCACGCATTTTTTCATCAAGGCAAGGCACGGGCATATAGGGCTGGTATGAGAAGCTCATGCTCTCATAAACATCGTGCGTTTCGTTGCCCATTGCCTTGTGGCGGACAGCGATAGCCTCAAGCGAGCTGAGGTTTGAATGCTCAAACACCTCATTTTGCGCCTGCTCAATGACTTTGAGCGCCTCAAGGAAAGTCATCTCGGGCTTAACAATGCTCCTCATTGAGAAGAAGTGCATCCTCATGCCGCCGGATTTTTTTTCGAGCAGCGTAGCTCTGCGGTTGACCATCAGTTTGAAGGAAACGTCCTCCTCGTTGTCGTTGAAGGAGGAGAGGGCGCAACGCAGACCCATCATCATCACGCAGGGGACGGAAAGACCGTTTTCGGCGCAGAGCGACATTATCTTGTCCGAGGTCTCCTTGCTCAGGCTGTATCTGAGAGTTTTGGAGGAGGGGTCGTCGCCGTCGTGGACGGAGGCGATACGCAGGTCGGGTTTGTTCTCTCTTATCCTCTGCTCGATAAGCCTGCTCGGGCGAACATAATCGGTGTATATCGCCTCGGGGCGGTCGGTTATCGTGCTGACCCAATAGGCAATATCCTCATCGTGACGGTCGGATTCGGCGTAGGCGAATTCCTTCTCAAGGCACTCGAAATATGAGCGCATCGGCTTCGGGTAGGGCTTGCCGTATTTCTTGCTCAGATATATCGCCATTATGTCGCTGATAAGCATTTTTGAGGAATAGCCGTCGAAGCCGAGGTGGTGCAGCTTCAAGTAAATGCCGTTGTAATCATTCTCAAGATGAATTATCTTTATCTGATGCAGAGGTGCGTCTGCAAATGTGTCGATGAGTGAATGCCCGCGCTCCTTGATGAATTCGTGTGCCTCATCCCACGGCATATTTGAGAGATCCTCCTCCTCGATCTCAATGCCCGCTTCGTCCGCAAGATACTGAACGACCTTAAAGAGAGGGTGCTTCGCAAAGCGCAGGCGCATAACGTCGCAGCGGTCGATCGCCTCAAGAACGGCCTCCTTCATCACTTTACTGTCAAATTCACCTTGGAAATAGTAGCCTGTGCAGATATTCAGCACCGGCACATGGTTGCCGTATTGGATAGAAAGATAAAGCATGAGCTGCTGCGCCGGGGTGAGCGGATAGGATTCCACCGTCCTGCCGTCGGGCAGAGTGTATTCGAGCATTTGTGTTTCCTCCGATTTATAAAAATATAATAGCTTTAATACTCTATTTTAACCGCAGTGCGTTTTATCTTGCCCGTCGTGGTCTTCTCAAACGGTTTGTCACGCAGGCGGATCTCGGCTATCCTGCGCTCCTCGGGCTCGCTCTCATTGAGCTGCTCTGCCTTCGATTCAAGGTAATTCTTGATATCGCTAACACCGGCGGCATAGGCGTATTCGGAGTCGGGGAATATCTCGGCAACTATCCTGTCCTTATCGCCGTAAACAACAATCTCTTTGACGACTTTTTCATCGGCGAATTTATTCTCCAGCATCTCGGGCGATACGTTTTCGCCGTTTGAGAGGATTATCAGATTCTTGAGCCTGCCCGTGACATAGATGTGGTCGCTCGAGGTTATCCTGCCGAGGTCGCCGGTCTTGAGGTAGCCGTCCTCGGTGAATACTTTTGCAGTCTCCTCGGGCTTTTTGTAGTAGCCCATCATCACCGAGCTGCCCTTGACCTGTATTTCGCCGTCAACTATCCTCACGTCGCCGATGCTTCGCAGTATCTTGCCGCTGGAGTCCTTGCATTCGTCGCCGAAATCCGCCGTCGATATCTTCGGGCTGACCTCGGTCATGCCGTAGCCCTGGCGCAGCATGATGCCGTGCTTCTCATAATCGGCTACAAGGCCCTTGCCGAGGGCCGCTCCGCCGACGGCTATCCACTTGAAATTATCGCCGAATACCAGCTCGGCAGCCTGCCTGTCGGTCAGCTCGGGGTACTTCTTGTGGAGCATATGCACCTTTTTGATAAGCGTGTCGCATATCATCGGCACGGCTCTCATCGTGGTGGGCTTGAATGTCGCAAGGCTCCTGCCGATATTGCTTATCTCACCGTTGAGGCATACGGTGATGCCGTCAAGCAGGGGCTTGAAATAATCGCAGGAGATGCAGAATATATGATGCATCGGCAGCACCGAGAGCATCACGTCGTTCGGGTCGAGCGCAAGCTCGGTATAAGTGACGTTTGATATCAGATTTCTTGACGAGAGCATTACTCCCTTGCGTACCCCCGTTGTGCCTGAGGTGTAGATTATGGCGGCGCAGTCATTGGGGTCAAGCTCGACCTCCGAGAGGGGAGCGTAGTCGGAATTCTCGCCGTATTCCGCATAGATCGAGGCGAAATGCTCGGCGTCGCCCATATTTACAACCGTCTTGAGCTGCGGGCATTTCTCGGCTATCTCCTTTGCCCTCTCATCAAAATCCGCCTCATAAAAGAGCGCCTCAACGTCACCGTCGGCAAAAAGCTCGCACGCCTCCCTGACCGAGATATTAGGCGCAAACGGCACAAAGACGTTGCCGCTCACAAGCGTGCCCGTCAGAGCGGTGATGTATTCATAGGTGGTCCTGCCTATGACGGCTATATGCATCCTGCGGGGGCAGATCGAGCGGATGTAGCGGCTCAGCGCAAGGCTGTTTGACCTCAGCTCGCTAAAGCTCTTCTCCGTTATCCGGTCTCCTTCAAGATATTTGATAAAGGGCTTGTCGCCGTATCTCTCGGCGGCAAGGTCGATAAGGTCGCGCACGGTGTTGACCTTTGCGTAATATTCCAGTCTGTTTTGCTCAGAAGCCATCTTTTGTCCTCCGTGGATTTTTTTGATAGGATGAATATAGCACTTTAGGCGAGAAAGTGTAAATATGCAATTACTTCATTTGTCTGAAGAAACCGATAAAATCATATAAAAAGCGCCCGGTTTGTTAGACATTATTGAATATTGTCTGACAAATCGGGCGGAGTTTGAGCTTATTCGGCGTTGTGCTCCCGCTGCTTTGAGAGGTATTCCGAGCCGAGAGTGCCCGCGCATACGAGCACCCCGAGCGGCCTCGAAGCGGCGAGCAGCTTCTCACTCATGTCAACGCAGGGGTAGTAGTCGAGCAGCCTGCCTGCCCCGAAGTAGAGTAAGGTGGACGCAGCCACCGCCGCTGCGGTCAGC
>OKUU01000783.1_pt1 | contig 9817 bp, 10 predicted proteins | sample 1606561 | NCBI WGS metagenome assembly OKUU01 (sample SAMEA3882506, study PRJEB24775) | human gut metagenome | biome: human-associated habitat; feature: intestine environment; material: feces | place: Netherlands | collected 2009/2010
TCAGTAATGATATTGTAAAAAATTAGAAAGATGGAAAAGGAGAATCTATGATGAAAGTATTTGCATACAGAAAATGCAGCACCTGCATGAAAGCATTAAAGTGGCTGGAAGTACACAACGTAGAATTTGAAGAACGAGCAATTAAAGAAGAAAATCCAACTTACGAAGAATTAAAAGAATGGTACACAATGAGCGGACTTCCACTCAAAAAGTTCTTCAATACCAGTGGTATGATATACAAACAGATGAACCTGAAAGACAAATTAAAAGAAATGACCGAAGACGACCAGTTAAAACTCCTGGCAACCGACGGAATGCTCGTAAAACGCCCATTAGTAATCGGAGATAATTTCGTTCTGACCGGCTTCAAAGAAAAAGAATGGGAAGAGAAACTGCTATAAGTTAAAATATATTATCATAATTATATGAATTCCAGGTAAACACCAGACGTCCGGAAAAATAAAAATATATTTTGATATTCAAAATACTTGACAAACAAAAATTATTGATATATACTTTGACAGTCAAAATAATTTAGAATCAAAATAAATCAGAGGTATTTATAATGACTGGAAGAATATGTGGGACAGGATCTTGCGTACCATCATTTGCAATGGACAACAATGACATTGCGAAACTGGTTGATACCAGTGATGAGTGGATCCGGGAGAGAACCGGAGTCGTGAGACGTCATATTATCAGAGAAGAGACGACGGTATCCATGGCAGCCGAAGCCGGAAGGCAGGCACTTGAAAATGCGGGAATTGCTGCAGAAGATGTGGATCTGATCATCGTGTCTACGATTTCTTCAAATGTAATACTTCCCTGTACAGCCTGTGAAGTGCAGAAAGACCTTGGGGCAAAGCATGCGACATGTTTTGATCTGAGTGCGGCATGCACCGGATTTGTGGTTGCTTATAATACGGCAGCGGCTTATCTGAATGCGGGCGTGTATCAGACTGCACTGATCATTGGCAGCGAGAGTTTATCGAATCTGACGAACTGGAAGGACCGCGGGACGTGTATCCTGTTCGGGGATGGCGCAGGAGCGGCAGTGCTGAAGCGCGAAGATATGGGATATTATCTTCCGGTAACACACTCCGATGGCTTTAGAGGAGAAGCACTTCGCTGTAAAAGCAGATATGACAGAAGCGAATTATCACCGGAAGATATGCCAAAGCCGGAAGAAAAAGAATATCTGATGCAGATGGATGGAAGAGAAGTATTTATGTTTGCTGTAAAGAGCGTGCCGCAGGCAATAAAAGAAGTATTGGAAAAGAATGACACGGCACAGGAAGAAATCAGTTTTTATATCTTGCATCAGGCGAACAGAAGAATTGTAGAAGCAATCGCAAAGCGGCTGGGTGAACCGATAGAAAAATTTCCGATGAATCTGGAAGAATACGGAAATACATCTTCCGCAAGTATTCCAATTCTTCTCGATGAACTGAACCGAGCCGGGAAACTGAACAGAGGACAGAAGATTATCCTGGCAGGATTTGGTGCAGGACTCACCTGGGGGGCCAGCATTCTGGAGTGGTAAGAAGCCTCAGATAAGCAACCCTTATAAGTGCAAAAGAATTAAAAAGGAACCAGAGCTAAAAAAGAGACAAAAACAGAAATAAAAGGAGAACAAAGATATGTTAGAACAGATTAAAAAAATGGTAGCAGATAACTTAGGAGTAGAGGAAAGCAAAATCACAGAAAACGCATCATTCAAAGATGACCTCGGAGCAGATTCCTTAGATCTTTTTGAACTGACAATGGCACTGGAAGATGAATATGGAATCGAGATTCCGTCGGAAGATCTGGAAAAGATCGTAACAGTCGGTGATGTTGTAGAGTATGTGAACGCTCATAAAGAGTAAGAAAATTATAAAAAGACAGGGAGTATAGAGATTATGCAGACAGAAGTAACCAGATTATTAGGAATTGAATACCCGATCATTCAGGGCGGTATGGCCTGGGTGGCAGAATACCATCTGGCAGCAGGTGTATCCGAAGCCGGCGGACTGGGACTCATCGGTGCAGCAAGTGCTCCGGCAGACTGGGTAAGAGATCAGGTACGCAAGGCAAAAGAACTGACAGACAAACCATTCGGTGTCAACATCATGCTGATGAGTCCTTATGCAGATGAAGTTGCAAAGGTGATCGTCGAAGAAGGCGTAAAGGTTGTTACCACCGGTGCGGGTAATCCGGAGAAATACATGAAGATGTGGAAGGAAGCCGGCGTAAAGGTTATTCCGGTCGTTGCTTCTGTGGCCCTGGCAAAAAGAATGGAACGCTGTGGTGCGGATGCACTGGTAGCAGAAGGTTGTGAAGCCGGCGGACATATCGGCGAGAGTACAACGATGGTACTTGTTCCACAGATTGTAGATGCAGTCAGTATTCCGGTTATTGCAGCCGGAGGAATTGCCGATGGAAGAGGAATTGCTGCGGCATTCATGCTGGGAGCAAAAGGCGTCCAGATGGGAACACATTTTGTTGTAACAGATGAATCCCAGGTACATGAGAATTACAAAGAAAGAATCATCAAAGCGAAGGATATTGATTCCAGAGTAACAGGAAGAACCACAGGACATCCGGTCAGAGCCCTTCGCAATGATATGACGAGAAAATATCTGGAACTGGAAAATGCCGGAGCAGAATTCGAAGAACTGGAAAAGCTCACACTTGGCGGCCTCAGAAAAGCAGTCGTAGAGGGTGATGTAAAGAACGGAAGCGTAATGGCAGGACAGATTGCCGGCATGGTAAAAGAAAGAATGTCATGTAAAGATCTGATCCAGAAACTGGTAACAGAGACAGATGCATTAATCGGAGGACAGGGATTCTATGAGTAAGATTGCATTTATTTATCCGGGACAGGGCGCTCAGAAAGCCGGCATGGGAGCCGACTTTTATGAAAACAGTGAGATTGCAAGATACATATTTGACCAGGCAGGTGAGGAACTTGATCTGGATATGAAGGAACTTTGCTTTGAAGAAAATGACAGGCTGGATTTGACGGAATATACACAGGCAGCAATGGTCACGACCTGTCTGGCAATGACAAGAGTTGCGGAAAGTAAAGGACTGAAAGCAGATATCACAGCAGGATTAAGCCTGGGAGAATACCCGGCGATCGCAGCTGCCGGAGGAATGAACGATATGGATGCGATCCGCCTGGTAAGAAAAAGAGGAATCCTGATGCAGAACACGGTTCCGGCAGGAGAAGGAGCCATGTGTGCGGTCATTTCTATGGCGGCAGAGGAAATCGAAAAAGTGATCGAACCGATTGCTGATGTGTCGGTCGCAAACTATAACTGTCCGGGACAAATCGTCATCACCGGTAAGACAGACGCTGTAGAAGAAGCGGCTGCAAAGTTAAAAGAAGCAGGGGCGAGACGCACCATTATGTTAAATGTCAGCGGACCGTTCCATTCTCAGATGCTGGTTCCGGCAGGAGAGAAACTGGCGGAAGAACTGGAACATACCAGATTTCACGAATTAAGAATTCCGTATGTAACGAATGTAACAGCAGAGAAGGTAACAGACATCAGAGAAACTCCGGGACTTCTTACGACACAGATCAGTTCACCGGTGCGCTGGATGCAGAGCATGGAACGCATGATCGCAGACGGTGTTGATACATTTGTTGAGATCGGACCGGGCAAGACACTGGAAGGATTTTTAAGAAAAATCGACCGAAGTGTGAAAGTATTCCACATTTCCCAGTGGGAGGATGTGGATAAAGTCTGCACCGAACTTGCAGATAGTGGAAAGATGATGGAGGAAGCTTAAAGATGAGTCAGACAATGGAAGGAAAAGTTGCAGTTGTAACCGGAGCGTCCAGAGGAATCGGAAAAGCAATCGCTGTAAAGCTTGCATCAAAAGGAGCAACAGTTGTGATCAACTATAACGGTTCCAGAGAAAGAGCCGAAGAAGTAAAGAATGAAGTTGAGTCTGCAGGCGGTAAAGCGGTGATCATACAATGTAATGTGGCCGATTTTGATGCCTGTAAAGAATTCATCGAGACGGTGATCAAGGAGCAGGGAAGAATTGATATTCTGGTTAATAATGCAGGAATCACAAAGGATGGACTCCTTATGAAGATGTCAGAAGAAGATTTTGATAAGGTATTGGACACAAACTTGAAGGGAACATTTCATACAATAAGAGCTGCGCTCCGCCAGATGATCCGCCAGAGGAGCGGACGCATCATAAATATGGCATCTGTTGTAGGTGTCAGCGGTAATGCAGGACAGGCAAATTATGCGGCGTCCAAAGCAGGTGTGATCGGACTGACCAAAACAGCAGCCAGAGAAGTGGCATCCAGAGGAATCACGGTCAATGCAGTTGCACCGGGATTTATCGAGACCGACATGACAGAAGTACTTCCGGAAAAGATAAAAGAAGCGTCTGCCGCACAGATTCCGCTTGGAAAATTCGGAAAAGCAGAAGATGTGGCGAATGCGGTTGCATTTCTTGCGTCAGAGGATGCGGGATATATTACTGGACAGGTATTGCATGTAGACGGCGGTATGGTGATGTAAAGGAGATTAAGATATATGAAGAGAAGAGTTGTAGTGACAGGACTTGGAGCAGTGACTCCGATCGGAAATACGGTAGAGGAGTTCTGGAGCGGCATCAAAGAAGGAAAAGTGGGAATCGGAGAGATTACCAAATTCGACACCACAGAATATAAAGTAAAGATTGCAGCAGAGGTAAAAGATTTTCAGGCAAAAGACAGAATGGATTTTAAGGCAGCAAGAAGAATGGAACCATTTTCCCAGTATGCGGTGGCAGCGGCAAAAGAAGCATTCGAAGATGCCGGACTTGATATGTCAAAGGAAGATCCGTTCCGTGTCGGTGTAATTGTGGGTTCCGGTATCGGAAGCCTGCAGGCTGTAGAAAAAGAATACGAAAAAATCCGGACTAAAGGACCGGGAAGAGTCAATCCGCTTCTGGTTCCGATGATGATCTCGAACATGGCAGCAGGAAATATTTCCATTCAGCTCGGTCTGAAGGGAAAATGTACGAATGTCGTTACAGCATGTGCCAGTGGAACAAACTGCATCGGTGATGCATTCCGTGCGATCCAGTATGGTGACGCAGAAGTGATGCTGGCGGGTGGAGCAGAAGGATGTATCTGTGAGACCGGAGTCGCAGGATTCACAAGTCTGACAGCACTTTCGACTTCTACAGATCCGATGAAGGCATCCAGACCATTTGATAAAGACAGGGATGGATTCGTTCTCGGAGAAGGTGCAGGTGTAGTTGTTCTGGAAGAACTGGAACATGCAAAACAACGTGGTGCAGTCATCTATGCTGAACTTGTCGGATACGGTTCTACGGGAGATGCATATCACATTACTTCTCCGGCAGAAGACGGAAGCGGTGCAGCCAAAGCAATGGAACTTGCGATGGAAGAAGGCGGAATCGAACCTTCCCAGGTGGATTACATCAACGCACACGGAACCAGTACACATCACAATGACCTGTTCGAGACACGTGCGATCAAACTGGCTCTTGGCGATGCGGCAAAAGATGTTGTGATCAACTCGACAAAATCCATGATCGGCCATCTGCTCGGTGCGGCCGGAGGTGTGGAATTTATCACTTGTGTGAAGACAATCCAGGACAACTTCATCCATCAGACAGTCGGAACTGAAACTCCGGATGAAGAGTGTGACCTGAACTATGCGATCGGTGCGCCGGTAGAAAAAGAAGTCAATTATGTACTGACAAATTCACTTGGATTTGGCGGACATAATGCGGTGTTACTGTTAAAGAGATATGAAGACTAGCGGAGAATTGCAGGAGGGACAAAGACATATGGAAATGGAGAAAATGATCGAACTCATAGATGCTGTGTCAAAGTCAGATCTGACAGGCTTTAAATATGAGGAAGACGGTATCAAACTGCATTTGAGCAAGAAAGAAAATACATGCTATGTGACGGAAAATGTGTCTGCACCGGTGAATATGACCGGAACAGCTTCTGCCGGAGTGGTTTCTGCTGAGATGGGAAAAACGAATGCAGAAGGGGATCAGACACTGGGAGCAGCTGCGGAAGAAGCAGTCGTAGGAAATATTGTAGAGTCTCCGCTGGTAGGAACATTTTATTCAGCACCTGCAGAAGATGCAGAAAGCTTCGTAAAAGTCGGAGACAGAGTAGAAAAAGGACAGACACTCGGAATCGTGGAAGCCATGAAGCTGATGAATGAGATCGAAAGCGATTACAGCGGAACGGTTGCAGAGATTCTGGTAAATAATCAGGAAGGCGTGGAATACGGACAGCCGTTATTTCGCATCGTGTAGGAGGACAATATGAATCATTTGAACATCAATCAGATCAAAGAAATCATTCCGCACCGTCATCCATTTCTTCTGTTGGATTACATCGAAGATTATGTGCCGGGAGAATATGCAGTGGGATATAAATGCGTATCTTACAGAGAAGAATTCTTTGCGGGACACTTCCCGGAAGAACCTGTAATGCCGGGCGTGCTGACGGTCGAAGCACTGGCACAGGCCGGTGCGGTTGCAATCTTAAGCCTGGAAGAAAATAAAGGAAAGATTGCATATTTCGGCGGTATCAATAAATGCAAATTCAAAGGAAAGATCGTCCCGGGAGACAAGGTACGTCTGGAGACGAAGATCATCCGCAGAAAAGGACCTGTCGGTGTCGGCGAGGCAGTTGCGAGCGTGGATGGAAAAGTAGTCGTAAGTGCAGAGCTTACATTCATGGTCGGATAGATAAGAGCAACATAGGAGAGTGTAAAGAAAGATGATTAAAAAAGTATTGATCGCAAACAGAGGAGAAATCGCGGTGCGTATCATCCGCGCCTGCCGTGAGATGGGAATTGAGACCGTAGCGGTCTATTCAGAGGCAGACAAAGAAGCACTGCATACCAAGCTTGCAGACGAAGCCATCTGCATCGGGCCGGCTCCGTCAAAGGACAGCTATCTCAGTATGGAAAATATCATCAGTGCAACGATCATAAGCGGTGCAGATGCAATCCATCCGGGATTTGGATTCCTGTCAGAGAATAGTAAATTTGCAGAGCTGTGCGAGCAGTGCAATATTACATTCATCGGGCCGGATTCCAAAGTCATTGCAAGTCTTGGAAATAAACAGGTTGCGAGAAATACGATGATGGCAGCGGGAGTACCGGTCATTCCGGGAAGCAAAGAACCCGTCTACGATGCAAAGACCGGTGCAGAACTTGCCCGAGAGATTGGCTATCCGGTTATCATTAAGGCAGCTTTAGGAGGTGGGGGCAAAGGTATGCGTACCGCCTGGACACCGGAAGAGTTCGAGTCTGCATTCCAGACGGCTCAGAAAGAGACCGAGATGGCATTTGCCGATTCGACGATGTACATTGAACATTTTGTAGAGAATCCAAGACACATTGAGTTCCAGATCCTGGCGGATAAATATGGCAATGTGATCCATCTGGGAGAAAGAGATTGTTCTATTCAGCGCAATCATCAGAAGCTGATCGAAGAATCTCCGTCTGTTGCATTATCGGATGAACTGAGAAAGAAGATGGGTGACGCTGCGGTAAAAGCTGCCAAAGCGGCAGGTTATGAGAATGCCGGAACCATCGAATTCTTATTAGAAAAATCCGGGAACTTTTATTTCATGGAAATGAATACCAGAATCCAGGTGGAACATCCGGTCACAGAATGGGTGACAGGTGTAGATCTTGTGAAAGAACAGATCCGCATTGCATCCGGACAGAAATTATCCTATACACAGGAAGATATCAGACTGACCGGTCATGCGATCGAGTGCAGGATCAATGCAGAGAATCCAGAGAAAGGATTCCGTCCGTCCCCGGGAACGATCACAGATATGTATCTTCCGGGAGGAAAGGGTATCCGTATTGATTCTGCGATATACAGCGGCTATACGATTCCGCCGTATTATGATTCCATGGTGGCCAAGCTGATCGTGTGGGCGAAGAATCGTCAGGAAGCGATCCGTAAGATGCAGAGTGCACTTGGAGAAGTCATTATAGAAGGAATCGATACGAATGTTGATTATCAGTATGGGATTGTCAATCATCCGGATTATATTGAGGGAAATATAGATATTGAATTTATTGAAAGGCTGTAGAGGTGACTGCTGATGAAGCTGGACAACGTATTTAAAAAGACCAGAATTGCTGTCGGAAGAAAGAATTATATTACATTTACCAGACGACCGGAAGTTCCGGAAGGATTACTTCGCAAATGTAATAAATGTGGGGGAGCGATCATTGCGGAGGATGTAAAGAAAGATCATTATATCTGTCCAAAGTGCGGAGGATATTTCCGCGTGCATGCAAGACGCAGAATCGAGATGATCACAGATGAAGGTTCTTTTGAAGAATGGGATTCGGATCTTCAGGGAGGAAATCCTCTGGAATACAAAGGATATGAAGAAAAACTGAAGAAATTACAGGAAAAGACAGGGCTTTCAGAAGCAGTTGTAACAGGAAAAGCAAAGATTGACGGCCGCGAGGCGGTTATCGGAGTCTGTGATGGAAGATTCCTGATGGCCAGCATGGGAGAGGCAGTTGGAGAGAAGATAGCAAGGGCGGTAGAACGGGCAACGAAAGAAAGACTTCCGGTCATCTTATTTGCCTGCTCCGGAGGGGCCCGTATGCAGGAGGGAATCGTCTCTCTGATGCAGATGGCAAAGACATCCGCAGCACTGAAGCGCCACAGTGATGCCGGACTTCTTTACATCAGCGTACTGACCGATCCCACGACTGGCGGAGTAACCGCAAGCTTTGCGATGCTCGGTGATGTGATCCTGGCAGAGCCAAAAGCTCTGATCGGGTTCGCAGGCCCAAGAGTGATCGAGCAGACCATCGGACAGAAGCTTCCGGATGGTTTCCAGAGAGCAGAGTTTTTACTGGAACATGGATTTCTGGATGCCATTGTGGAGCGCCCTCAGATGAAAGAGACACTTTCTAAGATTCTGGCACTTCATGAGGTAGGAGAAGGAACAGGATTTAATAGAAAAAAATGTGATGTGGAACTGACATCAGGCAGCAAGATGAATATGACCGCATGGCAGAGAGTAGAACTTTCCAGACGCAAAGACCGGCCGGTAGGCAGTGATTACATTGACGCACTCTTTACAGATTTTGTAGAATTCCACGGAGACCGGTATTTCGCAGATGACAAAGCTATCATCGGTGGCGTTGCAAGATTCCATGGCACGCCGGTAACAGTGATTGCACAGGCAAAGGGAAGAAATACGAAGGAAAATATCGAAAGAAACTTTGGTATGCCACAGCCGGAGGGATACAGAAAAGCCTTAAGACTTATGAAACAGGCAGAGAAATTCTCTCGTCCGGTCATCTGTCTGGTTGATACACCGGGAGCATTCTGTGGACTCGAAGCAGAAGAACGCGGACAGGGAGAAGCCATTGCCAGAAATATCTATGAGATGTCCGGATTAAGGGTTCCGGTTGTTTCAATCATCATTGGAGAAGGCGGAAGTGGCGGAGCACTTGCGATGGCCACTTCAGATGAAGTATGGATGTTGGAAAATTCCATCTATTCCATCCTCTCACCGGAAGGATTCGCAAGTATCCTCTGGAAAGACAGCTCCAAGGCCAAAGAAGCAGCAGAAGTGATGAAATTGACGGCAGAGAATCTGAAGGCACAGGGAATTGTAGAGCGTGTCTTTGCAGAGCCGGAGGAATATATCGTTCAGAATATGGATGTTGTGATCATGCAGATGGATGAGGCAATCGAAGAATTTCTGATGAAATATAAAAGTTTGTCAGAGCAGGAGTTAATAGAACATAGATATGAGCGTTTCATAAATATGTAA
>OKUU01000784.1_pt1 | contig 9815 bp, 8 predicted proteins | sample 1606561 | NCBI WGS metagenome assembly OKUU01 (sample SAMEA3882506, study PRJEB24775) | human gut metagenome | biome: human-associated habitat; feature: intestine environment; material: feces | place: Netherlands | collected 2009/2010
CGGAATATTCTATTATATTAGGGCTATGTGCTGGTATGGCGAAATCGGCAGACGCAAGGGACTTAAAATCCCTCGGTGGCAACACCGTACCGGTTCAAGTCCGGTCACCGGCACCAGAATGCCTTTGCTTGCGCGATCAAGGGCATTAATTAATGAATAATGAACGGTATAATGGATATAGATACTCTTTATCGAATTTGCAAGAGACGACAATTGCGGTATCTGTGTTCAAAGTATTGTTCATTGTTCATTTTTTATACCCTAAAAACAAAACTCGTTCAGTCGCAGTGACCGAACGAGTTTTTTTTACAGCTTTCTGGCAATCAGCATGGTTGTATTCTCAATTCTGAATACTTTTTCAACATTTTCAAAGCCTGCGGATTGCATCATCTTTATTTGATTTGCCATGGTGCAAGGCGTGTCATAGTGGCAAAATACACCGTCAGGGACTCCCTGCTCCGCCCTTAAACGGGCACTTTCGGAGAACCAGAAGTCCTCCTCTTCCTGCTTTTCCACCATGTAATCGCACTCGATATAGACGCCGCCGTGTTTCAGCGAATCGAATACTTTCCTATATAACCCGCTCTTTTGCTCATGCGAAAAATGGTGCATAGTTTGAAAAGAAACGGCGCAGTCATAGCAATTCAAACCGAAGTCCACGGTAAAATAATCACCGCAAATCAAATTCATTCTTTTACTCGGATGCTTTTTGGCAAGCTCATCAAGCATAGCCTGAGTCAGGTCGATCGCCGTAACCTCTATATCGGGCAGTATTTCAAAGATCCTGTCAAGCTCCAGCCCCGTTCCGCTGCCCAAATCAAGCAGCTTCTCAGTTGACTTCGGCACAAGACTCGCCATTTTAATATATCCCTCTTTACAGCCCTCAACATTGGTAAGCATATGCTCATCATAGCCGCTTACCCGAGCCGTAAAGAAATCTGACATTGTTTCCAACGAACTCATTATGTATACCTCAGTTTTGTAAAGTGTTTTAGCCGTCAGCAAGTAATTCTTTCTCGATTTTTAACACATCCGGGAAAATAAGGTTAATTCCTTTTCGCTGCAGAGCCAAAACTTTTTACGGAATGGAGCCTCAAACATTTGAACTCGATCTTATTTCAGTTGCATATCGAGTTGCAGCAAACATTTGAGATAGTTTCCTATCTGCGTTTATATCATAGCAGAAGGATTCCGCCTTTGTCAAGGGGTCGCAGCTCAAATGAGCGAATTTCTTCGTCGATATTATTATATGCAAATAAGCATATATATTTCCGTTAAAAATCAAAAACAGGGGAGCTGCGGCCGTTGCGGGCTTGCAGCTCCCTTATTGATTATACAGCTTATTCTGCGGCTTCGGGCGCGGTCTCGGGATGAGGCTCAGCCTCGGCGGGCTGCTGCTCGCCTTTCATAATAGCCTCGAACTCCTTGCCGTCGATCTTCTCCTCTTTAAGAAGAGCCTGCGCGACTGCGTGGAGCTTGTCGATATGCTCGCTGAGTATTTCCTTAGTCCTGGAATAAGCGTCCTTAACTATGCGCTCGATCTCCTCGTCAATCTGAGAAGCGACGCTCTCGGAATAATTCCTGACGTGGTTGAAGTCCTTGCCGAGGAAGACCTCGTTGCTCTGATCGCCGAAAGCGATGGGGCCGAGCTTGTCGCTCATGCCGTATTTCGTGACCATGCTGCGGGCTATCTCGGTCGCTCTCTCGATATCGTTTGACGCGCCTGTGGAGACGTCGCCGATAACGAGCGCCTCGGCAACTCTGCCGCCGAGCAAGCCTACAAGGCTGTCAAGCATCTCATTCTTTGAGGTATAGTTCTTATCCTCGGTGGGTCTGTGGAGCGTGTAGCCGCCCGCCATACCCCTTGGAATGATGGATATCTGATGCACGGGATCGACGTGGTCGAGGTAGAAGTTCGACACGGCGTGACCCGCCTCGTGATAAGCGGTCAGGCGCTTCGCCTTCTCGTTCATCTTATGCGACTTCTTCTCTGAGCCGACCTCGACTTTCAGCGCCGCCTCATCTATCTCAGCCATGGTTATGGCCTTCTTGCCCGTGCGGGCCGCGAGGAGGGCGGCTTCGTTGAGCAGATTCTCAAGATCGGCGCCCGTGAAGCCTACGGTGGCGTGGGCGATGCTCTCGAAGTCAACGTCCGGGGCGATGGGCTTACCCTTGGCGTGAACCTTGAGGATGGCAACCCTGCCCTTGGTGTCGGGATAATTAACCGTGACCTGACGGTCGAAACGGCCGGGTCTTAGCAGCGCCGGGTCAAGGATGTCGGGACGGTTGGTGGCGGCGATGACTATAACGCCCTCATTCGCGCCGAAGCCGTCCATCTCAACGAGCAGCTGGTTGAGCGTTTGCTCGCGCTCATCGTGACCGCCGCCCATGCCTGCGCCTCTGTGACGGCCGACGGCGTCTATTTCATCAATGAATATTATCGAGGGGGAATTCTTCTTTGCCTGGTCAAAAAGGTCGCGCACTCTCGATGCGCCGACGCCGACATACATCTCAACGAAGTCGGAGCCTGAGATCGAGAAGAACGGCACGTTTGCCTCGCCCGCGACGGCTCTTGCAAGCAGAGTTTTACCCGTACCCGGAGGGCCTACGAGCAGCACGCCCTTGGGTATCCTTGCGCCGAGTGCGTCAAAGCGTGCGGGATTCTTGAGGAACCCGCCACATCGTCAAAGGTGGTCTTGCGCTTCTCATCCTTGACCTGCTTGACTCTCGCCTTACCGAAGCTCATGGTTCGGTTGGTCTCGTTGGTCATGGTCTGATTCATTCGGCGGAACATGAAGAAGGTCAGCCCGCCCATCGCCGCAAGCAACAGCAACGTCGGCACGATATTATATATCCACTGCCCCGTAGAGCCTGTGATATAGCCCGCCTTTATCATTGAACCGGGGTGCTCACGGTTATACTTGATAACGCCCTCGTGGATATCCTCCACAAAGAGGTTGACACTCGGCACGGTGAAGGTCTTCTCGGTATCGTCGCCGACGGTCTTATAGACCAGTGCGCCGCTGCTCAGGTTGAGCTTATACTCCGTGACCTTGCCCTCGTCAAAGAGCGCGACAAGCTGATAATACTCGAGCTTATCCCTCGACTGGGCGCTGATATAGTAGGAGAGCCCCGCAAGGAGCATAGCCGGTATCAGCAGATACGGCAGCAGCACGAGCAGCCTGCGCTTTGCATTCTTATTGTTCTTATTATTAGCCAATTGGAATTATCACTCCTTTAAGTAGCTTTCCACTCCGTGGGTCAATTATTATAGATCTCCTCCTTGAGGACACCGATATAAGGAAGATTTCTGTATTTTTCATCATAATCAAGGCCGTAGCCGACCACGAATTCATCGGGCACCTCAGTGCCTGAGTAATCCGCCATCAGATCGACTACTCTGCGCTCGGGTTTGTCGAGCAGGGTGCAGATCTTAATGCTCCTGGGATTTCTGCCCTCAAGCAGACCTTTGACATAGCTGAGAGTCTTGCCCGAGTCAAGGATATCCTCGACGATAAGCACATCGTAGCCCTCAAGATTGATGTCAAGATCCTTGACTATCTTGACGGCGCCGGTGTTTGAAGTCTTTGCGCCGTAAGCGGAGGTGCACATGAAGTCTATCTTACAGGGCACGGTGATGCTCCTCATCAGATCCGCCATAAAGATAACAGAGCCTTTAAGAATGCTGACCATAAGCAGGTTTTTATCCTTGTAATCCTCGCTTATCTGTTTGCCGAGGCGCTCGACTATGGCGTGAAGCTCCTCTTCGCTGTAATAGACCTTCTCGATATCGTTGATAATATTCATGGTTGCCGTTCCTTCCTTTCATTTGACCCCATATTCATCTTTTTATCGTAACGAGCAGGATATTCTCCGTCCCGTCTGTAACGCAAACTCTTGAATCGCAGCCTATGCCCTCCGCAAAAAGGACTCCGCCGCCGTCGGCAAGCACGATCCTGCCGTTTCTCTCCTCGGGCGGTATCGCAAGCTCGTTGAAGAGCTTTTTGAGCGATTTGGTGCAGCCCCGAGCCTTGAGGCTCAGCCTGTCGCCCGCACGCCTTCCTCTTAAAATCGGCTTTCCTTGTATTTTATCATAATCGAGCCGATATTCCAAGACCTGTTTGGAAAGGTTTTGTAAATTATTTGTTTCACGCCTGTGAATTATGCGCGCCGTGACCCGAGCGCCGCCAAAGGTAAATTCGCCCTCGGCAAGCTCAAGCTCCGGCAGCTCCGGCAGCTCCTCGGCGGGGAATTCTATCAGCCCGTGCCTCACACGCACGGTAACGCCGCCGTTTATCTGAGCGCTGCCGCCCTTTTTGAGCAGCGAGAGCAGCCTCTCGACCGCCTCACGCTCCGGAGTGACGCCCGTATTCTCCTCGAGGGTAATCGCAAGCGCCCTGCGGGCAAGCGACGGATGAGCCTCGGCAAGCACTTGAGCCGAGCAGCCGCCGTCACGCCGAGCGGATTCGAGCAGCGAACGAGCCGTTTGAGTGAGCAGCTCTTCATCCTGGGCAAGCAGCTCCATACAGCCGCCCGCCGAGCGCTCAAACGCAGGATTCACGGATTTTAGCTGCGGGATGACCGTATGCCTTATCCTGTTGCGTGAGTATTTTATATCCGAATTCGTAGCGTCGGTCACAAATTCAATTGAATTCTCTTTGCAAAACCGCAGAATTTCATCCTTGGTGCAGTCGATTATCGGTCTGATTATCCTGCCTCTTACCGCGGGAATGGAGCAAAGCCCTCTGAGGGCGCTGCCCCTTGCAAAATTAAAGAGGAAGGTCTCGACCTTATCGCTCAGGTTATGCGCCGTGGCGATGACGGCGTCCTCGCCGAGCGAGTCAAAAAAGGCGTATCTTACCCGTCTACCCGCTTCCTCAAGCCCCTCGCCGTTTTTCTTAGCCTCGGCGGCGACGTCGGCTCGCAGCACATGGAGCTTTATCCCCTGCTTCTCGCAGAAATCACGCACGAACCGCTCGTCGCTATCCGCCTGCTCGCCGCGCAGGCAATGATTGACGTGAGCCGCCTCGAGAGTGAAAGAATAACGCTCCCTGAGCATCAGCAGCGCAGTAAACATAGCCATTGAATCGCTGCCGCCGGAGAGGGCCGCAATAACCCTCCCGCCCTCGGGAAGCATTTGATATTTCTCAACGGTACGGATAACCTTATCTATCATCGTAATTCTTCTCCAGAGGCAGGAACAGCGTATGCTCGCCGTCCCATGCGAATTCGACTGTGCCTGTTTCGCCGTGTCGGTTTTTGACCACGAGCACCTGCACCTTATTCACGCCATCCTGATCCTCGGGGATGTCGGCGGGCTCGTCATTCTCGCCCTTATAATAATCGGGGCGGTAGAGCATCATAACGATATCGGCATCCTGCTCGATAGAGCCTGATTCGCGCAGATCGGCAAGCTGAGGCTTATGGGACTTGCCCCTGGCCTCGGTGCCTCTCGAGAGCTGGGCGCAGCAGACAACGGGGATGCTCAGATCCTTTGCCATCATCTTGAGGTTGCGGGTTATCTCGCTGACCTCATTGACCCTGTTCTCCGCCCTCGTGCTGCCTTTGATAAGACCGAGGTAGTCGATTATAACGCATTCAACGCCGCCGAGCCGCCTTATCTTAGCCTTCATCTCGGGCACGGTGATGCTCGAGGTGTCGTCAAAATAAAGCTCGCAGTCATTGAGTGCGCAGGTCGCCGTGCCGAGCCTTATCCACTCGTCCTTGGAGATATTGCCGTTCCTCATCTTCATGCTGGAGACCCTCGCTTCGGTGCCGAGCACTCTCATCGCAAGCTGCTCCTTGGTCATCTCGAGCGAGAAGAAAAGCACCTTGCGCCTGCCTATAGCGGCGACATTCCTTGCGATGTTCAGCGCAAAGGAGGTCTTGCCCATTGCCGGTCTTGCGCCGACGATTATCAGGTCGGAGCGGTTGAGACCGGTGAGCACCTTATCAAGATCGCTGAAGCCGGTGGTGTAGCCCTTGTAAAGCTCCTTATCCTCGCCGGTTATCTTCTTGAGCGTATCGTATACATTATTTACTATAATATCCTTGAGCTTTGAGGGGGCGTTTGTGGTCTTGCCCTGGCGGATATTGTATATCTTCTGCTCCGCATTGTCGAGCAGGGCGTCCGCCGTCTCCTCCTGAGCCACGGCGCTCTCGATAGTCTCGCTCGATATCTTGATAAGAGTCCTGATATAGAACTTCTCACGGACTATCTTGGCGTACATCTCGACATTCGCCGTGGAGGGCACCATCTGAGCCAGCTCAAAGAGATAATTCTTGCCCGCGGCGCTGTCGTATATCCCCTGCTGCACGAGCTGATCGAGCACGACGAGCGGGTCGATCTTGGTGCCCATGCAGTCGAGCATGAGCATCGCGGCAAAAATAGCGTTATGCTGCGGCAGATAGAACGACTCGGGGCTTATGTAGACAGCCGCCTGCGACAGGCAGGACGGGTCAACGAGCACGCTGCCGAGCACCGCCTGCTCAGCCTCAAGGCTGAAAGGCATCGTTATGTTTTCAAGCGAAAGCAAGCTGTTATCTTCCATTTGGTTTCTCCGTCTGAATTATTCCCCTACCATGACGAACATCGCCGCCGATATGCCGTTATAGAGTTTGACCTCTACGGGGTAGGTGCCGAAGGCCTTGATATCCTCAACAACGACCTTGCGCTTGTCAAGCTCTATCGAGAACTGCTGCGCAATCGCAGCCGCAACATCCTTGGGAGTTACCGAGCCGAAGAGCTTGCCGTTTGCGCCCGCCTTGGCGGTGAGCCTGACGGTCTTGCCCTCGAGCTTCTCGGCGGAGGCCTTGGCAGCCGCTATCTCCATATCAATACGGTGCTTCTCGGCGGCCTCTCTGTTTTTAAGCTCGCTCATAGCCTGTGAATTTGCCTCCATTGCGAGCTTCCTCGGGAAGAGGAAATTCCTTGCGTAGCCGTCAGAAGTATTGACAAGCTCGCCCTTCTTGCCTAAGCCTTTAACATCCTGTAAAAGCACGACCTTCATATTATCATTCTCCTTACTTTGAGTTTTTTGCCTTGTAATCCTCGATCGCCGCTCTGAGCGCCGACCTTGCATCCTGCATCTCGAAGTCCTTGAGCCGGCAGGCCGCCATCGTCTGATGACCGCCGCCGCCGAGAGCCTCCATGATAAGCTGGACGTTGATATCGCCGAAGCTGCGGGCGGAGATATTGACCGCACCGTCGCTCTTGAACATAACAAACGAGGCCTTGACCCCGCTGACATTCAGCAGCTCATCCGCCGCCTGCGCCGCTATCACCCTCACGTCGGGGGAGTCGAAGTCTATCGCCGATATGGCGCAGCCGTCGAAGCTCTCCGCCGATGAAACGGCTCTGTTGCGAAGCCTACTGACATCCATTGAATTTGAGAAAAGGCGCTTGACGCTGACGAGATCCGCGCCCTTGCCCTTGAGATAAGCGGCGGCCTCAAAGGTACGCACGCCCGCACGGATAACGAAGCACTTGGTGTCGAGCATTATGCCAGCCAACAGAGCCTCCGCCACCGGCCTCGGGATATTGATATCGGGCACGATATACTCGAGCATATCGGCTACCATTTCGCTCGCCGAGGACGCGCCGGGGTCATGGTGGAATATCTCGGCGCTGCCGTCATCCGGCTCGGTCAGGCGGTGATGGTCGATAATGACTCGCTTCTTTGCCAAATTATAAAGCTCCGGGAATTCGATAAACGAGCGGATGTGAGTATCAACGACGATGAGCAGGCTCTTTTTGCCGAGCAGCTCCGCAGCCCTGTCGCCGCCGATGAAGAGATCCGAGAATCCCTCGCTGCCGAGCTTCTCAATGAGCGGCTCCGCAAGGGTCTTTTTTGTATCCGTCGCCACATAGGCAGGCACATCCATGCTGCGTGCGGCGTAGGCAAGCCCGACGGCTGCGCCCACGGCGTCGAAATCGGTGTAGGAGTGGCAGACTATCACCACATTCTCCGAGCCTCTGATAAGCTCGGCAAGCGACGAGCCGATGATACGGCTGCTGACTCGGTTCGGGCGCTCCTGCGCTTCCTCCTTGCCGCCTATATAGACATAACTGTTTTTCTCTTTTTCGCTGTAGATAGCTATCTGGTCGCCGCCGCGGCTGAGCGCCATTCGCAGCGCCTTGCGGGCGAGCTTGTCGGCGGTGATGATATCCTCACCCGTCGCAACGCCCATCGAGAGCGTGACATTCGCCCTGCGGCCTTTGTATTCAAAATTCCGCACGCTGTCATGCACGGAGAATCTATCCTGCGTCATGCGCTCCACATTGCGCCTCTCCGTTACTATCATATAGCGGTCGTCGTTGATGCGATTTATCGTGCTGCCGTAGGAATCGCTCCACTCGTCGAGCATTGCTTCGATGCTGCTTCGCATCTCGGCACGCTCACTGTCGCGGAAATCGGTCCTCGAATCGCCGAGGTTATCGGTCTTTATCAGTATCACATACGGGCGGGACATATGATATTCCAGCTCCGTCTGCTTTAACTCGGTATAGTCGAGATAATAGAGGATGCAGCATTTCTCGCCGCCGCTCTCATAGCTGAGGGTATAGACGGAGTAATACCGCCCGCCGACGAACACGCCGGTCTTCTCCTCGCTGAGGAGCGCCTGAAGCCCCACTCCGTTTGAGAATTCGTCGATGTGAGAGGTCTCTGTCAGTTCGCCGCCCGCTATATCTCTGATGAAGCTCTCGCCCGCCCACTTTATGTAGCCGTCGCCATCGCACACCGCAACGGGGAACGGCAGGGAGGCAAGCACCTCGGTATCGGTATAGTCAAGACTTTTGGCCGCCTGAAGAAGGAATTTCTTATATCTGCTCTTGGCGGAGAGCACTCTGAAGCACATAAGCGCAACTATAGCAAGCACGGCTATACACTCCGCAAGCGCCAGCTTCGGCTCGATGAAAAATGTGACGACGGTGAACGCCGCTGCACAGACCGCCGCAAGGCTGATCAGCAGGCTGTCGTACCAAAAACCTTTGAATCTCATTTATACCTCCATAATAATCGGCAGCACCATGGGGCTCCTCTTGGTCTGCTCATAGACAAAGTGAGAAACAGCGTCCCTCAGCTTGCCTTTTATGGTGCCTATATCGTTTATATTGGCATAATAGCAATTTTCAAGTGATTTCTCGGCAACTTTCCTTGCCTTGTCAATAAGCTCCTCGGCCTCCTTGACATAGACGAAGCCGCGGGAAACGACCTCGGGACCCGCGATGAGCTGACCCGTTTCATAATCTATCGAAGCGGTGACGACGATGATGCCGTCCTGGCCGAGATGCTTCCTGTCGCGCAGCACCACGCTGCCGACGTCGCCGACTCCGTAGCCGTCGACAAACACCTTGCCCGCAGGCACAGGGTTGCCCGCTTTGATAGAGGAATTCGTTATCTCGGCGGTGTAACCGTTATCGGCGATAAAGATATTCTCCTTGCCGATGCCCATTGCCTCGGCCAGCATTGCGTGCTTATGCAGATGCTTCTGCTCACCGTGGACGGGGATGAAGAATTTGGGCTTCACCAGACCCATTATAAGTTTAAGCTCCTCCTGGCAGGCGTGACCGGAAACGTGAACGTCATACATCTTCTCATATATGACCTGAGCGCCGAGCTTCATAAGCTCGTTGACGACGTTGCCGACGGTCTTTTCGTTGCCGGGGATGGGGTTTGCGGAGATGATGATGAAGTCGCCGGGGCCTACCCGCACCTGACGGTGGCTGCAGGAGGCCATGCGGCTCAGCGCGCTGAGCGGCTCGCCCTGGCTGCCGGTGGTGATCAGCACCACCTGCTCCGGCGGGTACTGGT
>OKUU01000792.1_pt1 | contig 9749 bp, 7 predicted proteins | sample 1606561 | NCBI WGS metagenome assembly OKUU01 (sample SAMEA3882506, study PRJEB24775) | human gut metagenome | biome: human-associated habitat; feature: intestine environment; material: feces | place: Netherlands | collected 2009/2010
GATCGCTGGCGGTGCCTCGTTTGCTCCTAATCTGTGATCGTTTCCCACATCAGCTGCCGCTGCACGAAGAAGTGCTGCATGCTCATCAACTGCCTTTAAAATACAGGTAAGTACCAGTAAGAACTGTACATTCTCATGTGGTGTCTTACCAGGCTCAAGCAGATTGATTCCATCGTCTGTTGTAATGGACCAGTTGTCATGCTTTCCGGAACCGTTGACACCTGCGAATGGTTTCTCATGAAGCAGACACTGTAAACCGTGACGTCCGGCAACCTTCTTTAAGGTTTCCATAATAATCTGGTTGTGATCAACTGCTACGTTACACTCTGCATAGATTGGTGCAAGTTCATGCTGAGCAGGTGCAACTTCGTTGTGCTGTGTCTTAGATGTTACACCAACTTTCCAGAGTTCTTCGTTAACATCTTTCATGAATCCTGCGATTCTCTGGCGGATGGTTCCGAAGTAGTGGTCATCTAATTCCTGTCCTTTTGGAGGCATTGCTCCGAACAGTGTACGTCCTGTATAGATCAAGTCTTTTCTCTGTAAGAATTTATCTGCATCTACAAGAAAATATTCCTGCTCTGGTCCTACAGAAGGAGTTACTTTCTTGGAAGTGGTGTTTCCGAACAGTTTTAACAGACGCAGGGACTGTACATTCAGAGCTTCCATGGAACGAAGAAGCGGTGTTTTCTGGTCAAGCGCCTCTCCTGTGTAGGAGCAGAATGCAGTCGGAATGCAGAGGGTTGCGCCTGCTGCGTCCTGACGAACGAAAGCCGGTGAGGTGCAGTCCCATGCTGTATATCCTCTTGCCTCAAAGGTAGCACGCAGTCCACCGGACGGGAAAGAAGATGCATCCGGCTCGCCTTTGATCAGCTCTTTACCGGAGAAGCTCATCAGTACTTTGCCGTTCGGCATCGGTGCTGTGATAAAAGAATCGTGCTTTTCTGCAGTTGTACCAGTCAGCGGCTGGAACCAGTGTGTATAGTGTGTTGCTCCTTTTTCAATTGCCCATTCTTTCATCTCATGTGCAATCGTATCTGCAGTAGCAAGATCCAGCTCACCGCCTTCTTCGATGATCTTTTTCAGCTTCTTGTAAACATTTTTTGGAAGACGTTCCTGCATTACAGTGTCATTGAATACATTTTCGCCAAAAATTTTGGCTGGATTTACATATTCTCCCATTTTCTTTCTTCCTTTCCATTTGTGAATTTTGCGATGCGACCTTCCCGCCGGACTCTAAAAAGGTCCTGATACAAGAAAAAGGGGTTCTCAAAAAGCAGCTAAGGAAAGCTAAGTTTTTGTAGAACGCCCTTGTTTTACATTCGCATATGGATTTGATTTCCAACTGATACTAAAATAACTCAAAAACTTAAAAAACGCAAGTGCTTTTTTGAACTCAGTCCCTTTTTCGTATTATTTTACAAAACTTTCCTAATTCAGGCGAAAAAATTAGCGGATTCGATGAAAGCTTTCGCGGCAGTCGTCAAGGTCTCGTGCAAGCACGGACTTTGACTCGTTGCTCGCGAAAAAAAATACTGTGCGGACCCTGAGGGGGAAGTCCCCCAGGAATCCTGCACAGCATTTTCGTGCTTAAACTCAGGCTTTGTTTGCAGAACCGAACAGTTCGATTTTTTCTCTTACAGTAGCTTTGATAGCTTCTGCGCCAGGAGCAAGGAGTTTACGAGGATCGAATCCTTTACCCTGCTGATCTTTGCCCTCTTCGATGTATTTACGTGTAGCTGCAGCGAATGCAAGCTGGCACTCTGTATTTACATTGATTTTGGAAACGCCAAGGTCAATGGCTTTCTTGATCATGTCATCCGGGATACCTGTACCACCGTGAAGAACGAGCGGCATAGTTCCTGTCAGCTCCTGTACAGCTGCCAGAGTCTCAAAGCTCAGTCCCTGCCAGTTAGCCGGGTATACACCGTGGATATTGCCGATACCTGCTGCAAGCATATCTACACCGAGGTCTGCAATCATCTTGCACTCGTTCGGATCAGCGCATTCGCCCATACCTACAACACCATCTTCTTCTCCACCGATAGAACCAACTTCTGCTTCCAGAGACATTCCTTTCTCTTTGCAGACAGCTACCAGTTCTTTTGTTTTTGCAACGTTCTCTTCGATCGGATAATGAGATCCGTCAAACATGATGGATGAAAAACCTGCTTCGATGCATTTGTAGCATCCTTCGTAGGTTCCGTGATCCAAATGCAGAGCAACCGGAACAGTGATGTTCAGCTCTTCGATCATAGCTTTTACCATAGCAGCTACAGTCTTGAAACCTGTCATGTATTTTCCTGCACCCTCAGATACGCCAAGGATAACCGGAGAATTCATCTCCTGTGCGGTAAGAAGAATGGATTTTGTCCACTCCAGGTTGTTGATGTTGAACTGACCTACTGCATAGTGGCCTGCTTTTGCTTTTTTGAGCATTTCTGTTGCAGATACTAACATTTGTATTTCCTCCTAATCATAAGTTACCTAGATTATAGTACACTTTTCCCCAAAAATAAAGTTAATTTTTTAACAAAATATTTCAACTCTCTGCTTCAAATTTCGGATGACTACTTCCCGGTGTGCTCCGCCGAATTCACCGTCGAGTGTCCACGGTACTTCTTCCTTCGCCGTAATGTGTACGGCATCGGTTTTAAACGAATAAATCAGATCCGAATCATCAATCATATTTGTCAGGCAGGCAAGGATTTCATTCAGCTCAATCGGATTCTTCGGATTGCGGATCAAAGTCACTTCAAACAGACCGTCATCAAGTTTTACATCATTTCCGGTCATTCCCTTAAAGCCCCCGACAGAAACGGAATTGGTAACCATTCCGTATATAAATTCATCCTGAAACACTTTTCCGTCATATTCCACCTGCATACGGAACGATGGAATGTCCCGAAGCTGTTTGACACCCTCCATAATATATGCCACGTGCCCGAAAATATTTTTCAGCTGCTGGGATGTCTTATAGGAAACCTCTGTAAACAGACCAAAAGCTGCTATATAGACAAAGGTATCCGAATTGAAATCTCCGATATCACATGGAAATCTGTTTTGTCCAACCGCACGTTCCGCTGCCTTTAGCATCTCCTTCGGAATTCCAAGAGAATTGGCAAAGTCGTTTGTACTTCCGGTAGGAATATATCCAATCGGAATATGCAGCTTCGCCTGCATCAGCCCGGTCATCACTTCATCAAGTGTTCCGTCACCCCCACTGCAGACAATACGGTCATATCCCGCACCCTCTTCCACCACCTTGCGCGTCGCATCTGCCTGTGCCTGTGTGGTATAAATTGTCACGTCAAATCCTGCCTTCACCATCATGTCCACAATATCTACAAGATGATTTTTAATCTGTCCTTTTCCTGCATGCGGATTAAAAATAAATAACAGTTTCTGGCTCATACGTAGTTCCCCTTTATATAAGATTTTCTGCAATTGCGGCAAGTTTCCGTAATCTGTGATTCACACCAGATTTTCCGACCGGTGGATCAAGATAAGTTCCCAGTTCCTTTAAAGTTGCCTCGGGATAATCCAGACGTGCCTGTGCAATCTCCGCCAGCGGTTCTGGAATGTTGTCAAACCCTATGGTATCCCGGATCCTCTTGATATCTTCCATTTGTTTCACTGCTGCATTCACCGTTTTGTTGATATTTGCAGTCTCACAGTTTACCTTGCGGTTCACAGAATTGCGCATCTCCTTTAAAATTCTTACATTTTCCAGATTCATCAAAGATACATAAGCTTCCATGACATTCAGCAGATCCACAATCTGTGAACCTTCTTTCAGGTAAACCACCATACGCTCTTTGCGTTCTACAATCTTAGGCTCCGTCTCAAAAAATTCCATCAGTTCTTTCAGCTGCTGTGCCTGTTCAAGCGTATGGCAGACAATTTCAAAATGATAGGATTTATTCGGATCACTGATCGATCCCGCTGCCATAAATGCTCCACGGATAAATGCTCTCTTACAGCATGTCTGCTGCACCAGCATCCCATCCGCTCTCCGGTGATTTATTTTCCGGGACCGGTACGGTTCCTGATCCCAGTGCAGCGTCTGCATGATCTGTAAAACCTCCTGTTCCTCTCCAAATATTTTTTGCAACAGCAGACCGTATTTTGTCTGCAGCAAAGAATTTTCGTTGGAAACTACAAGCTTTCCCTCTTCATCCAACATGCCTTCCAGTTCCAGTATTCCTGCCAGTTCTGCGATCTGGCAATGTCTGCTCCGTCCGAACTGTTTTGCCAGTTCCTCTTTTACTTCACTCGAAAACGACATCCTATTTTCCTCTCAGCGCATCTTTCCCGATATCGCGATGTTCAATTTTCAATCCGTATTCCCGGTTTTTTTTCTGACTCAGACGCTTGTACAATTCATTGGCAAGTGTGACGGAACGATGTTTTCCTCCGGTGCATCCGATGGAAATTACCAGCTGATTCTTGCCCTCGGAAATATAGTGTGGAATCAGAAATGTCACCATATCTTCCAGCTTGTTTAAAAAGATCTTTGCCTCATCATATTTCATGACATACTGCTGGATTTCCACATCATTTCCGGTCTTCGGACATACTTGAATCCAAAAGAAAGGATCGTAACATACATACTGTTAAATTCTTCATCCTGTACAAAGATCTTTTCCAGTTCTGTTTTTAATTCTCTCGTAAGCAGACGGCTGGTGTCGATAATATAATCCGCTTCTTTTTTCAGAAATTCCATTTTCTGACGTTCCCGCATGATTCCCTTATCCACACGCTCTCCCTGTGCCAGCGGATGGCTTCTTCGGGTCTCTTTATAGCGTTTTACAAGAACCGCATCCTCTGCATCCAGAAACAGCACTTCATACTGGACATCCTTACTTTTTAAAATTTCCAGCATATCCTGCACTTTATCCAGATTTTCACCGCTCCGCGCATCAATTCCGATCGCCACATTTTTCATCTGCGTATCAAAATTTGTTGCAAAATCCACAAGTTTATCCAGAAGCGGAATCGGAAGATTATCGATACAAAAGAATCCCATATCTTCCATCATTTTCATTGCTGTACTTTTTCCGGCTCCTGACATGCCCGTCACAATTACAAATCTCATCTAGAACTCTCCTATCATTTTCACTTCCGGTTCAAGTGTCACACCAGACTGTTTTTTCACACGTTCCTGTACATCTTTCATCAGCTGCAAAATCTCTGCTGCGGTGGCATTTCCTCTGTTTATCACAAATCCGCAGTGTTTTTCGGAAACCTGGGCATCCCCCACTGCATAGCCTCTCAGCCCGGCATCCATAATCAGTTTTCCTGCAAAATAGCCTTCCGGACGCTTAAACGTACTGCCTGCACTTGGATACTCCAGCGGCTGCTTCTCCACACGTTTTTCCCTGAGTTCTGCCATCTTTGCACGGATCTCCTGCTCCGGTGCCGGCGTCAGGGACAACTCTGCCTCCAGTACCAGAAAATGATTCTTGGGAATACAGCTGTGCCGGTAGGACAGATTCAGTTCCTCCCGTGAGAGTACCTTTTGCTCACACTCCGGGGTAAGCACTGTCACCTGCCGGATGACATCTTTCATTTCTCCGCCATAGGCACCCGCATTCATGGTCACTGCACCGCCCATGCTTCCCGGAATTCCGGCAGCAAATTCCATGCCGCCCAGACCGGCAGCTGCCGCTTTTGCAGCCACCTGGGAAAGCAGGGCACCTGCCTGCGCACGCAGGATATTTCCCTGCACTTCCACCGCATTCATCTGTGCCCCGACTTCAATAACAAGTCCACGGATTCCTTTGTCTCCAACCAGAAGATTACTTCCGTTTCCGATCACTGTCACTGCAAGCCCTTTCTTTTTCGCCAGGCCAAGAATTACCGGAAGTTCCTGTTTCTTTGGACACACGTAAAGATCCGCAGGACCTCCCACGCGAAATGTCGTGTGTTTTTTCATCGGTTCCTGCTGATATACGACCAGCTCAGGCAATGCCGCCCTGATTTCTTCAAGCCACTGATCCATTATGCCTCCTTCAGGAAAGCCACATAGCCGTACAATGCCTCATACAGATCCACTTTGCTGATGATTTCCCATGGTGCATGCATATTCAGTACGGCAACTCCGCTGTCAATAACATTCATGCCATAATTTGCAAGAATATATGCGATGGTTCCGCCGCCTCCCTGATCTACTTTTCCAAGTTCTGATGTCTGGAACGATACATCATTATCATCAAAAATTCTGCGCAGTCTTGCAATATACTCTGCATTTGCATCATTGGAACCTGATTTTCCTCTGGCTCCTGTATATTTGTTCAGGACAAGTCCCTTTCCAAAGTAAGCACAGTTACGTTTTTCCATCACAGACGGATAATTCGGATCAAATGCCGCAGATACATCGGAAGAAAGCACTCTGGAATTATGCAGCGCTCTGCGCACTTTCAATTCGCTGTATTCCCCAAGCAGATTGATGATCTCTGCCACACTGTCCTCAAAGAAATGGGACTGCATGCCGGATGCACCGACACTTCCGATCTCCTCTTTGTCTACCAGAAGACATACGCTGGTATGCTGTGGCTTTTCAATCTCAAGCATTGCCGCAAAAGACGGATAAGCACACACTCTGTCGTCATGTCCGTATCCCATGATCATGCTGCGGTCAAAGCCGTAATCTCTGGCAGCCCCTGCCGGAACAACTTCAATCTCCGCAGACAGAAAATCTTCCTCGTCCACACCGTACTCTTTGGACAGAATATTTAAAATATTTGCCTTTACGCGGTCTTTCATCTCTTTTTTCTCTTTTTCATCATCACTTGCTGCCGGAATACTTCCGACCAGCAGATCAAGGTTTTCTCCTTCGATCACCTTGGATGCCTTTTTCTCCATCTGTTCTCCCGCTAAATGAATCAGCAGATCACTCACGCCAAAAACAGGATCTTCCGGTTTTTCTCCGATATTGACCGTAACCGTTGTACCGTCTTTTTTACAGATTACACCGTGCAGTGCAAGTGGAAGTGTCACCCACTGGTATTTCTTCACACCTCCATAATAATGCGTATCTAACACTGCCATCTCAGTATCTTCATATAACGGTACCTGTTTTAAATCCATACGTGGGGAATCAATATGTGCGCCGAGAATGTTCATTCCTTCCTCGATGTCTTTTTCACCGATCACAAACAGAGCGAGACCTTTTCCCATATTATTGGCAACAATGCGGTCTCCTGCTTTTAATTTTGTATTCTGCGCAATCTTTTCACTCAGATCTGCAAATCCAGCTTCCTTTGCCTGCCGGTAGAATTCCGCTGCACACTCGCGCTCAGTCTTGCAGGAAGATATAAACTTACGGTATTCTTCCGCAAATGTAAATACATCCTGTCTTTTGGTTCCTTCCGGGTATTTCTCCCACGCATTTTTCTTTTCCATGATTTCTTACATCTCCTCATTTACTCTCGTCTATTCTTCATCGTCACTTTTTGTCATATTTGCCTGAACTCTGCGATACAGTTCCTGTGCCGCATTGTAGCCCATCTTCTTCTGTCTGTGGTTGACAGCCGCAGTCTCACAAATAACCGCCAGATTCCGCCCCGGACGGATTGGAAGGGAATGACATACTACCTTGTTGCCCAGATATTCGATATATTCTTCTTCCAGTCCCAGACGGTCATAATCCGCATCTTTCTTCCAGTCTTCCAGTTTGATCACCAGATCGATCTGCTGCTTTTCCTTGACGCACTCTACACCATACAGAGTCTTTACATCTATGATGCCAATGCCCCGCAGTTCAATAAAATGCCGGGTGATATCCGGTGCAGTTCCCACCAGTTCCACATCACTGACTTTGCTGATCTCCACCACATCATCACTTACCAGACGATGACCGCGTTTGATCAGCTCCAGAGCTGCTTCACTCTTACCGATACCGCTCTCACCCATGATAAGAACACCTTCGCCATATACATCCACCAGTACACCATGAATGGAAATACACGGTGCCAGCTGTACATTCAGCCAGCGGATAATCTCTGCCATAAAGGAAGAGGTTGCCTTTTTCGTGGAAAAAAGCGGAATTTTGTGTTCCAGTGCGATCTCCAAAAACAATGGATTGGGCTGAAGCTCACGGCTGAAAATGATTGCCGGAATGTCATAGGAAAGAAGTCTGGTGAAGATCTCCTTCTGACGTGCCTGCGGTAAGCCCTCCATGTAGGTATATTCTACAAAACCGATAATCTGCAGACGTGTATCTTCAAAATGCTCAAAGTAACCCGCCATCTGCAATGCCGGACGGTTAATATCCGGCTGTTTAATCTTAATCTTGGAAATATCCAGTTCCGGAGTCAGATTCTCCAACTTCATCTTCTCAACAATTTTTTCCAGCTTTACACTTGCCATACCCATACTCCCTTCGTATTGAATATCACAGCAGCTACCCAAAAGAGATGCTGTTCAACGCTTTTATCATATCATATCCATAATTCTTAGACAATTAGAGATTTTGTTCTGATGATTTTTCCGTACGGAAAAACTGATAAATTCCTTCAGCGGCAGGGCGGTTCATTCCATCCACGGCAAGCAGCTCCTCCACTTCGGCAGCGCGGATTTCTTCTATGGAGTGAAAATGCCGCATCAATGCCTTTCTTCTTGCAGGTCCGACTCCCGGAATCTCATCCAGTACCGAATGTACCTGTGATTTGGAACGGAGTGACCGGTGAAATTCAATCGCAAAGCGGTGCGCCTCATCCTGAATTCTCGTAATCAGCTTGAAACCCTCGCTGCGGCGGTCAATCGGGATCTCTTCATTCTGATAATAAAGTCCCCGCGTATTATGGTTATCATCCTTCACCATACCACAGACCGGAATATCAAGCTGCAGTTCCTCAAGCACCTGCAATGCAATATTTACCTGTCCACGGCCTCCATCCATCAGAATTAAATCCGGAAATGTTGTAAATTTCCCAGCTTCCGCATTCTCCTCACGTTCTTTTAATCCATGTGTAAAACGACGCGTAAGAACTTCTCGCATGCTCGCATAATCATCTGGTCCTTTCACGCTCTTGATTTTGAACTTCCTGTAATCATTCCGCTTTGGTTTTCCTTTCTCATAGACAACCATGGAACCTACAGATTCAAAACCACTGATATTGGAGATATCATAAGCCTCCATACGCCTGATTCCCGACAGTCCAAGCCACTCTTCCACTTCATGAACTGCTCCGATGGTTCTTCCTTCTTCACGTTTGATACGCTCTCTGTCTTTATCCAGAACCATCTTTGCATTCTCTTCTGCCAGCTCTACCAGCTTCTCTTTCGTACCTTTCTTCGGTACCCTGATATAGACTCGCTGCTTTCTTCGATCTGTAAGCCATTCCTCTATGATCTTGGCATCTTCGATTTCTTTTGTATCGCCACGTGCCACACGCAGATAGAAATGCTCCCGCCCGATCAGTTTGCCTCCCCGGACAAAGAATACCTGTACAACAGCATCCTGCTCCCGCAGATCAAGGCTTTCATCCATGGCAACTGCGATGATATCCTTATCTTCCTCTCCGTAACCTGTAATTTTCTGACGTTCTCCGATCTTCTGGATACTGCGGATCAGATCCCGGTATTCCATGGCATCCTCGAAACGCATTTCTTCGGAAGCTGCCATCATTTTGTCGGTAAGCATATCAATCGTATCCTTAAAGTCTCCATTGAGAAATTTCAGCAGTTCTGCGATATTTTTCTTATATTCTTCTGAACTCACATAGCCCTGGCATGGCGCACTG
>OKUU01000793.1_pt1 | contig 9742 bp, 5 predicted proteins | sample 1606561 | NCBI WGS metagenome assembly OKUU01 (sample SAMEA3882506, study PRJEB24775) | human gut metagenome | biome: human-associated habitat; feature: intestine environment; material: feces | place: Netherlands | collected 2009/2010
GGCCGCAGTATTCGCATACGATGATTTTTTTGCGCATACGAATGTCGAGCTGGCGCTGGGGCGGGATTTTGTTGAAGCAACCACCACAGGCATCACGCTGTACAGAAACGATGCCCAAACCATTGCGCGAATTTTTGCGAATGCGCTTGAAGGCTGCGAGCAAACGGGGCTCGATGGTCTGTTCAAGGTTCTTGGCCTTTTCGCGGAGCTTCTCTTCCTCGGCCTTAGTCTCAGCTGTGATGTCATCGAGTTCAGACTTTTTCATGTCAAGGTCGGCACGACGCTCCTCAAGTTGATGCTTGGCATTTTCAACATCGGCCTTGCGGCTGTCGATGGCACGCTGGGCTTCGCCAATCTTCTTGTTCTGAAGTTCAACCTCAAGACCCTGGAATTCTATTTCCTTTGAGAGCATATCATACTCACGGTTGTTCTTCACATCGTTAAGTTGGTTCTTATAGCGGTCGATGGCTTCCTGTGCCTCTTTTATCTTATTTTTTTTGACTGCAATGTCAGTTTGCAAGCCTTCGATATCCTCGTTATACTTGCCAATACGGTGTGTCAAACCTTCAATTTCGTCCTCAAGGTCCTGCACTTCAAGGGGGAGTTCACCGCGAAGCGTTTTGATGCGGTCAACCTCCGACAGGGTGGTTTGCAACTGGTAAAGGTTCTTCAACTTCTGTTCAACGGACATGTCCGCAACGTCTTTCTTTGCCATAGTCTTTATTGTATGTTTTAGTTTATTGTTATCGGATTGGTGTTTATGGTTGTTTCGAGCACACGCAGCGTGGGGTGTGCCTCGTGCAGTATGCGGTGCAACAACTCTATGGTGTATTGCTCGCTCTGGTAGTGCCCGAGCACTGCAATGAGCAATTCGTGCTCATGGCCAAAATAACGGTGGTAGCTCATTTCACCCGTCAAAAAGGCATCTGCCCCTTGCTTGACAGCCTCGTCGAGCAAGAAGTCGCCAGCCCCGCCACACAACGCCACGGTGTGGATCAGGCTCATGGTGGGGGTGTTGTGCATCACGCCTTCGACGTTGAAGGTTGAGGCCAATGTTTTGACAAACTCGGCGGGGGACACTGCACTCGGCAGGTTGCCTATCACCCCACTGCCACCGGCACCATTTGCTGCAGATTGCAGAAAGCGCACGTTGTCGAGCCCAAGCTTTTCGGCTATCATAAAGTTGACTCCACCCGGTGCGTTGTCAAGATTGGTGTGTGCTGAATATATGGCTATACCCTTTTGCAGGGCCATGGCCACGCAACGCTCCACCTGTGTCTGCCCCGTGATGTGGCGCAACGGGCGAAATATGAGCGGGTGATGCGACACGATAAGGTTGCACCCTTGACGCTCGGCTTCGCATATCACTTCCTCTGTCACGTCAAGACACAATAAGACCCCTGACACATCTTCGGCCTCTGTTAATCCAATCTGCAAGCCAGCATTATCATAGCTCTCTTGCAGCGGCAGGGGCGCGAACCGTTCAAGGGTCACAGCGACGTCCTTTATCTTCATTTTAATGAGATAGTTATATGTTTGTGCTGCAAATTTACAACTTTTCGTGCATAAACGGAGCAAACGTGTGCGTTTTTATTTACCACGCACACGTTTGCACATCATTTTTTTGCTCAAACTTAGATCAATACACTATTACCTTTTTACCTTCGACCACATAAATGCCTGAAGGCAAGCTTATATTTTGCTGCTGACCAGCCTCAACTGCAACGTATTTTATACACTGGCCCTGCAAATTGTAGATGCCAACCTGTCGGGGCATTTCCGACATCAGCATCATGCAGCCATGCCCACCTTGCACGGTGAGGCTGTTGCCACTTGTCTGAATGTGGTGTACACCAACGGGATTCCCTGCAATGTAAAAAATAAGAGCTGGACCTCTCTGTATCCAATATCGGTTTGGAATATCAACCATGTAGTATTTCACTTCTGGTATCTCTGACACATCTAAATCCATTATTTCCGCACTTACAGAAGAATTATACAGAGTCAAGTAACATCTCAGCGACCTCATATCTTCATAATCAGCTAAAGGCAGCGTGAAAGTCAAGGTGGTAACCGCTCCGTTGCCTGAAAGCTTTACACGTTTAGACTGGCTCGAATATACGCCATCAGGAGTTGAACTGTTAAAAGCAGCAGACGTCAAACGAGCATTCGCATAGCACAAGCCACCATCATTGCGTACATTATAGGTCAAAACAGCCTCATCGGCATTCACTCTTGGCACAGCCGTACGATAGCCCCATAAATAGGCGTTTTCTGTTTCAAGATCGCCTGCTGTGGTGTTTACATGTTTACTGGCCAAAGTCAGTATTGGTGCTTGGCTTTCTGCCACCTCAAACTTTTGGGCTGACACAAGTTCGCGACCATCTTTATCACACACCCACACATACAAGTCACCGGCCGAAGGGGGACGTAACGCGAAGCGGCGGATCACATGGCCTTTGGCTGGAATGTTTACATAGAGGGTTTGTGCGCACTCTGATGGTTTGTCGGGGGTTTGACTGCCATACACATACAGCATAACATTTTGCTCGCGGCATGCCGTTGTGCTGGTTGTCAGATTGAAGCTGGCATCATAGCCCTCTACAAACTCATCTACACTTGCCAAACTTGCCGACAAGGTATCTTCAACCATACGCAACGTGGTATCTGTGGCGTCAAATTCGTAGAACAATTTGTCAGAATTGCCACATTGTTGCCACGTTTCGCCGTCTGTTGAATATATCTGGTATATGCGGGTACGTCCCGTTGGAAAAGAATAGCCTATCTCAAATGCAATCAACCCAAAATGATATGCACCATTTTCCGCCACACCTTCGAGGTCGATCTTACGTGCGCCCAAAAGCGTACATGTGCCTTTTTCATCTTCCAGGCATACACCTGCATAACCCTCAAATGCTGTCTTATCGTCATTTCCAAACTCCGCGTAAATGCGTAGTTTGAACGACCCGTTGGCATCGGCGCGTTCGGTGGTGAGCAATTCGCAACCGACCCCCTCATCTTCAAGAGCTCTCAGCTGCGGAGTTTCTATCAATGGCGCATCTGCCACACCATTATCGGGCATGATGCCCACTATCATGCGGCAAGAATAATTATAACCGTCTGCTGGGGCAGTAGCCGATTCGGTGCCACTATAGTCACTGTTTAGTATGGTTATGTCAAAATAGCCGTTGCTCCAGCCGCTCCAGCCCCAGTTTATATGGTACAACCCGTCGCCATCGGCACCATCGCACAGAAAGGCATGGCCTCCTGATGTGGTCGACCAACCGCTATAATACACCGGACGCGACGCTTGCAACTCTGCATCGAGTATGGCGGTCCACTCTCGCAGACTGAAGTTTTTTCTATATAAAAACTTTATCACATCAGGGTCATACCCCCAATATTTTACCAAAACATTTGGTGTACACAATGCGCTTGTCGACGGCCCGTAATCGGCCTTTGCCGAAAGTCCGCAATGGTACATGAGTTTGGCCACGGCATTGGCTTGTGCTGCCGTATACGCGCTGCCCGAATATTGTGGCAGCATATTGTCCCAATCATAACGCTCACCTGCAGACACCGACGGCATGTTCAACTGATAAGAGTCGGCTTGATAAGCAGGTATGTCGCTCTTGAGCGTTTGGGGGTATTGGTAATACATCATCAGCTGCGCCATGGCTGTGGCCACGCAACCTGTTACCGTACGCCGTTGACCATCATACATCGGACACAGGTTATTGTAAGGTTCTGTTTGTCCCCAAACTACATCGGCAAGCAATGGCGCCACACGGGGCTGCCGGTATGTGGAGTCGGCCGCGAGTGCTTCTTTCTCGGCCAAACATCTCTCTACTTTGGCATCACCGTTGGCCAATGCTGTTGCCATGGCTTCATAGGCCTGCATCAAGTGCTTCATGCCATCTGGCATGTTTTCTTCACTATACGTGTCTGTGGTTGAATAGCCCACGATTTCGGGCATTCGGTCATCGCCCGACACGATGGTATAACCACAATTACCATCATGTGGAAATACGTAATATCCTCGGCTACTGGTGGTTGATTGTTGCTTGTTCAGCACCTTGGCACGCTTTACCGATTGCAGCCCTATATGTGCTCCATTCTTTACAGCATGTCTTTCGGCTATCTCGCGAGCTTGCCGAAACGAACGGTTCTCTGCCAATACTGGCATTGCCATCAATAGTAGGAATAACAGAAGTGTGTGTTTTCTCATATTCATGGTTCTTTGGGGTTTGGATTAAACTTCTCTATACTATCATAACGCAAATGTATAACTTTTTCACCATTGTTGCAACTTTCGCGCCTTTCTTTTCGCTTCGCGCAAGTTAGGCAGCGGCTCGGAAATGCAAAATTGAAAGTCGCGGGACTTTCATTTTGCATTTCGCTCGCCTTGCACTAACTTTGCACCCAAAAGAAATGATTGTGAGAAAAATACTCCTATATATATTAATATTGGCAGGCTGTGCAGCATACGCATTGCCCAATGTCAACCAACACCGAAAGAAACAAACTCATAACAATGAACGCATTGTGCTGCGACATGCCGACAATTTGCGCTTTTCTGAATACGAAATGAACAAAGCGCAACGACTCAGCGGCAACGTGATACTGGCACACGCGGGCATGGTGATGCACTGCGACAGCGCTGTGCTGAATGATGACTCACAAACGTTTGACGCTTTCGGACGGGTACGCATCGTGCAGGGCGACACCCTCACACTTAAAGGTGACAAACTGCACTACGACGGCAGTACCCAAATGGCCGAGATGCGCAAAAACGTGGTCATGACGCACCGCAAACAAATAATGCGCACGGACAGCCTCAACTACGACCGCATGTATAATGTGGGATATTACTTTGAAGGCGGCGAACTGATTGACGGCAACAACCACCTGACATCTGATTGGGGTGAATATCATACTGATACACGCAAGGCCACGTTTAACTACAATGTGGAGCTGAAGAACCCTAAATTCAAACTGATAACCGACACACTGCATTACAACACCATCACTAAATGGGCTGAAATTGTAGGCAAGTCTAACATCTATTCCGGACAGGACCGCATCTACACCGAGCATGGCTTTTATAACACGGTTTCTGAAAAAGTGCGTCTGTACAAGGGGACTAAAGCATTTGGCAAGGACCGCATCATGCAGGGTGACACGGTTTACTACGACAAGAAAACGGGCGTGATGGAGGGGCTCGGCAACGTGTCGTGCGAGGACACCAAAAACAAGAACATTCTCACCGGCGGTTACGCCCGCTACAACGAACTGACTGGCGAAGCCATGGCCACCAAACGGGCCTTGGCACGCGACTACTCACAAGGTAAGGATACGCTCTATGTGCATGCCGACACCTTGCGTATGTTTTCGTACAACCTCAAAACGGACTCTGTATACCGTGTGCTGCACGGCTATTTCCACGCTCGCGCTTTCCGCACCGACATGCAAATGGTGGCTGACTCGCTGGTGTTCTCATCGCGTACAAAAAAGGTGACGCTCTACCGCGACCCCATTGTGTGGAGTGACAACAAGCAAATAGTGGGCGAGGAAATCAATGCCTATATGAATGATTCCACGCTCGACTCCATTTACGTTGACCGCCAGGCACTTACCATCGAACGGGTGGACTCTACACACTTTAACCAGGTGGCATCACAACAAATGCGCACCTACTTCGACACGCAGGGCGAGGTGAAAGAGAACCGCGCCATAGGCAACGTGATGGTGGTGAATTACCCGCTCGAAAAGGATAGCACAATCCTTTACCAAAACTATGTCGAAACCGCACAGGCTCGCATGTTTATGCGCAACCGCAAGCTGTACAAAATATGGGCGCCAGCCTCGCACGGCTACTTTTACCCCATCGGACTGGCACCTGCCGACCGCACAAAGCTCCCGGGCTTTGCGTGGTTTGACTACATACGCCCTCTGTCGCCTGACGACGTATTCAACTGGCGTGGCAAAAAAGATGGCACAACTCTGAAGCCAAGCATAAGGCGCGAGGCTCCTCTTCAAAAATTATAACAACCGCGTTGGCGGAATTAGTAAACGAGTTAACAGGTTGACAAGTTAACAGGTAAATATATTCTGGAGTATTTATAGTATTAAATGTCAGTATATATAAGGAACATAAAACTAACATACTTGTTACCCCGTTAACTTGTTTACTAATTTCGCCTACTTATATATATATTTATATGAGTGATATCATACATCTGCTGCCCGACTCTGTGGCCAACCAAATTGCTGCAGGCGAGGTGATACAGCGTCCTGCATCTGTCATAAAGGAGTTGGTTGAGAACGCTCTCGACGCCGGCGCCACTCACATACAAGTGGTGGTTGAAGATGCCGGCAAGACACTCGTGCAGGTGGTTGACAACGGCTGTGGCATGAGCGACACCGATGCACGCTTGTCATTTGAACGTCACGCCACATCTAAAATTCAGCAGGCCACCGACCTGTTTGCACTGCGCACCATGGGCTTCCGCGGCGAGGCGCTTGCCTCAATAGCCGCTGTGGCCCAAGTTGAGTTGCGCACCAAGCAGCAGGGTAAAGACCTTGGCACGAGCATCTGCATCGAGGGGTCAAAGGTCACTTGCCAAGAACCCGTGGCCTGTCCGGCCGGAGCCAACTTTGCTGTGCGCAATTTGTTTTTCAACATACCGGCGCGCCGCAAGTTCTTAAAGTCCAACCAAACAGAGTTGGCCAACATCACAAGCGAGTTTGAGCGCATAGCACTCGCCCACCCCGACATAGCCTTCACGCTCCACTCTGGCGGCAGTGTCATGCTCGATTTGCCCGGTGGTAACTTCCGCCAACGCATCGTGGGCATATTCGGCCGCCGCATCGACAAACACCTCGTGCCGGTTGAGGTTGACACCACACTGGCACACATCAGCGGTTTTGTGGGCATGCCCGCTGCAGCACGACGCAAGAATGCACACCAATATCTCTTCGTCAACGGACGTTTCATGCGCCACCCTTATTTTGCCAAGGCCATACTCACAGCCTACGAACGTCTAATTCCCGACGGACAACAAGTGCCGTTCTTTATCAACTTTGAGGTTGACCCCGCACGCATTGATGTCAACATTCACCCTACAAAGACTGAAATAAAGTTTGAGGACGACAGCGCCATATTCCAAATTCTGCTGGCAGCTGTCCGCGAGTCATTAGGCAAATATGGTGCCGTGCCAGCCATCGATTTCAACACCGAGGGGCGTCCCGACATACCAACGTTCAACAACGAGTTCAATGCGTCATCTGCCCCCATTGCGCCGCCAACCATTCATGTCAACACAGCATTCAACCCCTTCGACACAGGCAGCCAGGCCGATGCCAGCAGCAATGACTTTGCACCACATGGCAGCGACAACTCTTCTGCGGCAGCATACCGCACACACCACCCCGCACCTGCCCCACTCGACTGGCAGCAGATTTACGAAAACGCACAAAGGCAGGCTGCCCAGCGACCACAAGCTGCCAACCAAGGTGATGCGACCATTGAGATTGAGAGTCATTACAACAACGAGTCCTCAGCAAGTGACACCATGCCTGCCACACCCGATGCTCTCCCACAACCATCAGACAACGCACTCTACAACAATCTGCCGTTGCCCGACCAAAACGAGTGGCAAGCCAAAAGTGCCGCCGACCTGTTGCAATATAACGGCCGCTACATTGTGACGGGCATCAGCTCGGGGCTGGCGCTTATCGACCAGCACAAAGCGCACATGCGCATCTTGTACGAGCGATACATCAAGCAACAGCAGGCACACAAAGCGCCCTCACAGCAAATGCTCTTTCCCGAGCCATTCACCACGTCACCCTCTGAGGGCATTGTGCTTGAACAAATTATGCCGCAGCTCAAGGAGGTGGGATTTGACATCACCACCACAGCCCCCAACACCTACGAAATATCAGGCACCCCCGTCGGCACTGAAGGGCTGTCGCCTACCGCCCTCGTCACCTCTATCCTGACCGATGCCATTGCCGGGCAAGCTGATGCCGCCGCCACCATCGGACACATCATTGCGCTGGCCCTCGCCCGCAAGGTGGCCATGCCTGTGGGCCAATACCTCACCACCACCGAAATGAGCGAACTCATTGGCCAACTTTTCAGCTGCGAGTCACCGGCCATCACACCCGACGGAGCGCCCACAATGATTATTATCAATCCCGAAAAAATGTTTTAGACGCGCCTTTAGGTGTCTCAAACCGCCAAAACGCACAATACACTTTACAAAACAAGTCTAAATCACGGTATAAAAGCTATTTTTCACGCAAAAAGTTGCGTCAAACACACAAGTATACTTAACTTTGCAATGAATTGCAGGCAAAAGTAGCCCCCTACAAATGCCGCGCAATACATAACGACAACAAAACAAATACAATATTATTAATAGTTTCAAATCATCTAATTATGAAAAAATTAATGATTGCACTCGCCTTTGTAGGTCTTGCATCGACCACAACGGCTATGGCTCAAGACACTGAAGTTCCTACCAAGAAGTACAGTGTGGCCACCAACTCATTCTGGGCTAACTGGTTTGTAAGCGCTGGTGTATCTGGTACAGCTTACTACACTTCACAGGAGCATGGTGTTAGCAACAACCCATTCAGCGACAAGCGTGGTACTATCGGATTCACTGTAGCTGTAGGTAAGTGGTTTACTCCGGGCATCGGTCTTCGTACTAAGTTCGACGCTATCAAGGGTAAGCAGGTTAACTCTGAAACGAGCCACCCTCTCTATACCGCACTCAACGTTCACGAGGACGTTATGTTCAACCTCTCTAACATGTTCTGCGGTTACAACGAAAAGCGCGTTTGGAACTTCATTCCTTATGTAGGTATCGGTGTATCAACTAAGCTGAACAACGGCAAGAATGCTGACATCTACTACACTGCAGGTTTACTGAACAACTTCCGCGTAAGCAAGCACGTTCAAATTTTTGCTGACCTCAGCGTAGGTGCTACTGAAGGTTCTCTTGACCAGGCTGCCAACGACAACTGGGCAGGCTACAAGAAGAACAAGATGAAGCACTGGGACAAGGATCTCCGCCTCGACGTAGGTGTTACTTACAACCTCGGCAAGTGCACTTGGGACAAGGTGCCCGATGTTGACGCCCTCATGGCTATGAACAAAGAGCAGATGGACGCCCTCAACCAGTCACTCAAGGAACAGCAGGACGAAAATGCACGTCTGCGCGATATGCTTGCTAACGCCAAGAACCAGCCTGTTGTTAACAACAAGGAATTCGTTGGTACTACTTCAAGCGTATTCTTCAACATCAACTCTGCTAAGGTTGCCAGCCGCAAGGATCTCGTTAACGTGAAGGAAGTTGCCGAGTATGCTAAGGCTAACAACTCTAAGATCGTTGTTACTGGTTACGCTGATAGCAAGACTGGTTCTGCCGAATACAACCAGAAGCTCTCTCAGAAGCGTGCCGAGACTGTTGCTAACGAACTCGTTAAGATGGGCGTTAACCGCGACAACATCATCACCGAAGCTAAGGGTGGTGTAATGAACCTCGAGCCGTTCTCATACAACCGTCGTGCTACTGTTAAGATTCAGTAATCCTTATTTGAACACTTAACGGTTCATATATCTCTTATCAAGGGCTGCGCCAAGTTGGTGCAGCCCTTGTTTTGTTTCATCTTATCACTTCTATATAACAAAGTTCAAATATCATCTTTGTTATTATCTCAACTTGTTTGC
>OKUU01000796.1_pt1 | contig 9735 bp, 6 predicted proteins | sample 1606561 | NCBI WGS metagenome assembly OKUU01 (sample SAMEA3882506, study PRJEB24775) | human gut metagenome | biome: human-associated habitat; feature: intestine environment; material: feces | place: Netherlands | collected 2009/2010
AGCGTTTGCGACGCTGTAAAGTTTCGTAACAAGATCGGGACTGAAGTGGCTGTTGAGATTCTTAGGAACTATCTCAAGCGCAAGGATCGTAACATTTCCCGTCTTATGGATTACGCAAAACAAATGAGAGTGCTGTCAACAATGAGACAATACCTTGAAATGGGGCTGTAATATGGAAAAGAAAAATGTTGCAAAGTCGGTTCGGGCCAAACTCCTGAACATCCGAGATTCAGTGCCTGGAACCGAATATATGCAGATTCTGCTCAGATACATCCAAGAGCGGATGTTGTACAGGCTGTCGATGAGCCAATATCGGGATAACTTCTGCCTGAAAGGAAGTGCACTTCTCTTCGCCTACGAAAAGTTCAAGGCTCGTCCGACGAAAGACATTGATTTCCTGGGCGACAAGATTAGCAGAGACAAAGAAACCATTCGAAAAGCTTTCCGAGAGATCTGCGCAATTCAATGCCCTGAAGATGGTCTTATGTTCGATAACGGAGAGAATGACATTAAGGTTGAGGATATTTCTTTGGACAAAGAGTATAACGGCATCACAGTTACTGTGACAGCTCATCTTGACACCATTGTACAACCTTTTTCTATGGATATTGGGTTTGGAGATATTGTTGTTCCAGAGCCCCAGGAACTGGATTATCCCTTGCTTCTTGATGATATGCCGGAGGTTAGCATCAATGCTTATTCTTTGGAGACTGTTGTAGCAGAAAAGTTCCAGACAATGATTGATCGGGCGCTGGCAAACAGCAGGATGAAAGACTTCTATGATGTATATTCCATTCTTTCGTCAGAATCAGCACGTGTCAAGGTAAATGAGGAAACCCTTTCTGAAGCAATTGCCTCTGTTTTCAGCAATAGAGGAACGACATATACTGAGAATCACCCTCTTTTCAATGGCGAATTCAAGAATGATCCTATCAAGCAGACTCAATGGAACGCATTCTTGAAAAAGATGAAATACAAGGGAGTCTTACCTCTGAATGAGGTCGTTGATTATATTACGGAAAAGTTGTCCCCCTATTGGCTATCGTTGAAGAAATGAATTCATTTCACACATACGCATTTCCTAACGCAAAGAGCATTATTGTTTGCGGAGATATTCACGGCGAATTCAACGCCGTGATATAGAAGCTATGTATCCAATACCAGATGACAGAATTGCTGCCGGAAACCATGCAGGAAGGACACGGGCGGCACTCCCTGTGCAATTCTTTCCGGTCTTTTCCACCGAACACCTTTGGGGAAGAAGCTACTTCAGAAACACGAAGAAGACGGCGAGCACAAGGCAGACGAACGCCGCGATGTGGTTCCAGTGGAGAGCCTCGCCTTTGAAGAGGAGGGTGACAACCAAAGTGAAGACGATGAGGGAGACAACCTCTTGGATAACTTTTAGTTGCATAAGGCTGAACGGGCCGCCGTTGCCAGTAAATCCGAGGCGGTTGGCTGGAACCTGGGCGCAATATTCAAAAAACGCCAGTCCCCAGGAGAAGAGGATGACCAGAATGAGCGGCCAGCTCGTCGAGACCTTCATCTCCTGAAGCTTCAGATGGCCGTACCACGCGAATGTCATAAATATGTTGGATAGCACCAACAAGAGGACTGTCCCTATCGCTTTCATCGCCTTGCAATCATAAAAACGGACGCAAAGGTAGTAATATTTCACCTATATATTGTCATAGGAGATTCTACAAAAAGGGCCGGCGGAGAAAAAAAATCCGCCGGCCTTTTTGATATATTCATCAAATGGTTATCTGATCATATTCTTTGGATCAAGGGCTTTGTCGAGTTCCTCCTTGGTGAGGATGCCTTTCTCAAGGACGATGTCATAGACAGAGCGGTTGGTCTCAAGAGCTTCCTTGGCGACCTTGGTGCTGGCCTTGTAGCCGATGATCGGGTTGAGGGCGGTCACGATGCCGATGCTGTTCTTCACCATCTCGTAGCAACGCTCCTTGTTGACGGTGATGCCTTCGATGCACTTCTCGCGCAGGGTGTTCATCGCGTTGGTAAGCCATGTTATGCTCTCCATGATGGATTCGGCGATCACAGGCTCCATGACATTCAGCTGGAGCTGTCCGGCCTCGGCAGCGAATGAGACGGTCATGTCGTTGCCGATCACCTTGAAGCAAACCTGATTGGTGACCTCCGGGATGACAGGATTGACCTTGCCAGGCATGATTGACGAGCCTGGAGCCATAGGCGGAAGATTGATCTCCTTCAGACCGCAGCGAGGACCGGAGGCCATGAGCCTGAGGTCGTTGCAAATCTTGGAAAGCTTGACTGCCAGTCTCTTGAGGGCACCAGAGTAGCTGACATAGGCGCCAGTGTCAGGAGTGGCCTCCACGAGATCCGGAGCAGCGATGAACTTCTCGCCTGTGAGTTCGGTCATCTTCTTGGCGCAAAGCTCTGCGAAACCAGGCTTGGCATTGAGGCCGGTACCGATTGCGGTGCCTCCCATGTTGATCTCATAGAGAAGATTCACGTTTCTCTCAAGGTTCAGAACCTCTTCCTCAAGGTTGGTGGCATAGGCGTGGAACTCCTGGCCGGAGGTCATAGGAACCGCGTCCTGAAGCTGTGTACGGCCCATCTTGATAACGTCCTTGAATTCCTCACCCTTCTCCTTGAACGCGTCGATGAGATCCTTGAGGCTCTTCTCCAGTTTTCTGTTCATCCTGATGAAAGCGTAGCGGAAGGCAGAAGGATAGGCGTCGTTGGTAGACTGGGCGCAGTTCACATGGTCGTTAGGTGAGCAGAACTGGTACTCCCCCTTTGCATGTCCCATGATCTCAAGAGCCCTGTTGGCGATCACCTCGTTGGCGTTCATGTTCACGGATGTTCCAGCGCCTCCCTGCATCATGTCCACAGGGAACTGGTCGTGGAACTTTCCGTTGATGATTTCGCGGCATGCCTCCACGATCGCGTCGGCGATCTTCGGATCCATAGCTCCGAGTTCCTTGTTCGTCTGTGCCGCGGCAAGCTTGATGCAGGCCATGGCGATGACGTACTCAGGGTAGTCGCACATCCTGGTGTTGGAAATCTTATAATTATTGAGAGCCCTCTGTGTCTGAACACCGTAGTAGGCCTCAGCCGGAACCTGAAGTTCCCCAAGAAGATCGGATTCAATCCTGAATTTCTCTTCGCTCATAATAAATCAATATTATCGGTTTATAAATTGTTTTACAATCTCTCTGACAAAGGTAAGTCCAAAAAAGATTATAAGCAAAAATGCCGCGATATATTTCAAATTATTATTTATTTACCGGGGCTGTCACGTAGTGACTGGGGGTGTATGGCTATTGTGCGAAACGAAAGCGCCGGCCCGGATGGGTCGGCGCTTTTGCATATTCATTGATCTAAGATTATTTCTTTGATGTTCTGGCGTTGCCATTCTTGGCGGCAAGACGCTTCCGATCCCACAGTGTGGCATCGTACATCACAGGTGTACCGATGAAGATGGAAGCGTAAGTACCGATGCAGATACCAAGGATAAGGGCGACCGCGAGACCTCTGATGGACTCACCGCCGAAGATCGCGATGGCGAGCATGGTGACGAGAGTGGAGACAGAGGTGTTGACGGTACGGGTCAACGTGGCGTTGATGGCCTGGTTGGTGTTGGTCCTCACGTCAACATTCGGATGCAGGGTCCTGTACTCACGGATTCGGTCGAAGATAACCACGTTGTCGTTGATGGCATAACCGATGATGGTCAGAATGGCCGCGATGAATGTCTGGTCAACGTCAAGGTTGAACGGCAGGATTCCGGAGAACAGGGAGAAGAAGCCGATCACGATGATGGCCGTGTGGGCAAGTGAAACGACTCCACCAAGACCCCATGTCCATCCCTTGAATCTGAACGCGATGTAGGCGAAGATCACGAGCAGGGAGAGGATGACGGCGATGATGGCGTCTCTCTTCATGTCGTTGGCGATCGTAGGGCCGACCTTGTCGGAAGAGATGATACCGTTAGGATTGTCAACGGTTGACTTGAACTCGTCAAGGGTGATATCAGTCTCTGCAAAGAACGGCTTCAAAGCGTGGTAAAGCTTAGCCTCAACCTCTGCGTCAACGTCAGTTGACTCCTGATCGTTCTTGTACTGGGTCGTGATCTTCATCTGACTCTCACCACCGAACTGCTTTACCTCGACAGCACCGTCAAACTCAACAATGGCCGCCTCACGAACCTGCTCGGCTGTAACCGGCTGGTCAAAACGTACGACGTAGGTACGGCCACCGGTGAAGTCAACACCGTAGGTGAAGCCCTTGGTGAAGATGGAGACAACGGAGATGACGATCAACGCGCCGGAGATGATGTAAGACCACTTGCGGGCGGCGATGAAGTCGAAGTGAGTGTTCTTGAGGAAGTTCTTGGTAAGGTTGTTCTCGAACGCGATGCCCTTGCCCTTCTCGATGCGGTCATCGAAGATAAGCCTTGTGATGAATATAGAGGTAAGGACAGAGGTGATGATACCGATGATCAACGTGGTGGCGAAGCCCTGGACAGGACCGGAACCGAACACGAAGAGAACAATACCGGTAAGGAGGGTGGTCACCTGACCGTCGATGATGGCGGAGTAGGCGTTCTTGTAACCGTCGGCCACAGCCTTGCTCAGCCCCTTGCCGGCGGCAAGCTCTTCCTTGATACGTTCGTAGATGATCACGTTGGCGTCAACTGCCATACCCATAGTCAGGACAAGACCTGCGATACCAGGGAGAGTCAGGACGGCTCCGAACGAAACGAGGACTCCGAAGAGGAGAAGCACGTTGCAGAGGAGGGCGATGTCAGCGGCGACACCTGCGCCCTGATAGAAGAAGATCATGTAAACGAGCACCAGAAGGAATGCGATCACAAACGAGATCATACCCGCGTTGATCGACTTGGCGCCGAGTGAAGGACCCACGACCTGCTCCTGGATGATGGTGGCGGGTGCAGGAAGCTTACCTGACTTGAGGACGTTCACAAGGTCGGTCGCCTCGTCCGGTGTGAAGTGGCCGGTGATGGAGGAGCTTCCGCCCGTGATGGCTCCATTGACGTTAGGGTAGGAATATACCATGTCATCGAGGACGATGGCGATTGCCTTGCCGACGTTGTCGCTGGTCATACGGGCCCAGACATTGGCACCCTCGGCGTTCATGGTCATGGAGACAGAAGGCTCTCCGTTCGAACCGTGGTCGTAAACGACACGCGCGTCGGTGATGACACCTCCGTCAAGTTTGGCCTTGCCGTCCCTTGAGGTCGCCTTTATGGCGATGAGCTCAAATACATTGTCACCCTGAACATACTCGGAAGGTTTCACCGACCACATCGGCTTGAACTCGGCCGGGAAGATCTCGGCGATCTGAGGCATGGCGAGATACCTGTTGACCTTGGCGGTGTCGATCGCGGCGGCGAAACCGATGCAGGCATTGTTCGATCCTGAAGGGTTCAACACAGCAAAGAGAGGATTGGCCTTTCTGTAAGCGTCAATATCAGCGGAATTGTCCTGATTCCGGGCAATCTCTGAATTGAGAAGCGAGTCAACGCCTTCCTTGGCGACAGGCTCGGCAACAGGCTCAGCTACCGCTGTGGTGTCGGGTTCTCCCGCAAGAATCTCTGCGAGCTTGGCGTTGGCCTCTGCAAGATAGCCGGAAAGTTCCTGATTGGTGTAGGTCTCCCAGAACTCAAGGGAAGCTGTTCCCTGGAGGAGCTTCCTCACACGCTCAGGCTCCTTGACGCCAGGAAGCTCGACGAGGATACGTCCGCTGTTGCCTAGTTTCTGGATGGATGGCTGGGTCACGCCGAAGCGGTCGATACGGCTTCTCAAAACATTGAATGAGTTGGCCACGGCACTCTCGGCCTCGTCACGGATGACGCTGATGACATCGGCGTCGGATGAGGCAGGGGTGATCTTGTCCTTCATCTCGTAGGTACCGAAAATCTGGGCGAGATGCTGGCCGTTGCTCACTTCCTTCCATGCGTCCGCAAAGAGGGTGATGTAGTCTTCCCTGGAATTGACGCTGCGTTCCTTGGCAAGGGCGAGAGCCTTCTGGAACTCAGGATTAGTGTTGTCACCGGCGATAGCCTTGACAAGATCCTGAAGCTGCACCTGCAGCATGACGTTCATACCACCCTTGAGGTCCAGACCGAGGTTGATCTCCTTGGCCTTGCACTCCTTGTAGGTGTTCCAAAGGAATACCTTCTTCGAAGAGATGGAATCGATGAATACCCTGTTCTGTTCCTTCCTGATTGAATCCAGATAGTAAGCCTGGTCATTTTCAGGAATCTGGGCAAAAGCCGCTGAATTCTGAGCCGCAACGGCAGCCTTCTCAGCGAACCTGGCCGCTTTCTTTTCCTGGATGGATGTCACCGCCGTGAAGGAAAGCTGCCAAATGGAAGCGATCGCAAGCAGAATGGCGACAAGCCTAATCCAACCTTTACTTTGCATAATTTTTACGTTTATTTTATTGTTTTAATTTTTTCGCATAAAAATAGGGGTACAAATTTAGCATTTTTTTCTTAGAAAGAAATTATCTGCCAAGTATTTCTTATTTTTGCAAACGCATTCACCGAGATTTTTCAGAATGAGGAACAAATTATTCATCGGCATATTCACTCTGCTCGCGCAGATCGCCTTCACCGCCGAGGCTTCAGCGCAGGTTTCACCGACCCGGCTCATGATCAAGGCGGACTCATGCAGGATGGCCTACAGTTTCGCGGAGGCCGTCCAGTATAGCGAAAGCGCTGTCGAGGCTCTGGATTCCACAGCCTCGGCGAGGGCGGAAGAGCAATTATTGATGGCACGCAACGGATTGAACATGATGAGCTTCTGCAGCCAGCCGACAGTGGTGGCGAAACAGACGTTCCCGCTCAAGGACTTCTTCCTGTTCTACCCACTCAAGGACCACAGCTGGAGAAAGACGCCGAACCAGTTGGACTCGCTCGGAGGAGACAACCTCTCCCGCGCGATCTTCATCCCGGACGGAAGCAGGGACATTTACTACTCGGCCAAGGACGAGGAAGGCATCAGGAATATCTACGCGACCCATCTGACGGACTCTCTTTGGTCTGTGCCGACCCTCATCAACGAGCAGATGACCAGCTCCTCGGACGAGATCTACCCGATGCTCTCGCCTGACGGCCAGTCGCTTTACTTCGCGTCAAAAGGCCTGTACGGGATGGGAGGCTACGACCTCTACGTCTCAAATTGGAACAGCGAGACAAACGACTGGGACATGCCTGTGAATATGGGCTTTCCATATTCATCGCCCTACGATGACTTCCTTTTCGTCAACACCGAGGACGGGAAATATTCCATCTTCGCATCTAACCGCGAGTGCGGTCGCGACAGCGTCACAATCTATGTTCTTGAATATGACAGCATGCCGGTCCGCAAAGCCGTCACCGATGTGGATGAGCTGAGGGCATTGGCTTCCCTTAATCCAGCCAGAGACCACTCCAGAATCGACAACGACGCCGCTGTTCCTGATGAGGGGCAGCAGAATGAAAGCACAAAGCGCTACATGGATAAGATGCGTGAAGTCAGGGCTTTGCGGGATTCTGTGGCGAGATTCGGCAAGAATCTTGAAAAGATGCGGTCAGGACTTGCCGGAGCGTCCGGCGAGGAAAAGGCAAGACTCACGGCGGAGATTTCCGACAAAGAGATGATGCTTCCGACTCTGAACAGCGCACTGAACGCGGCTGTGAAGGAGCTCCAGAACATCGAGATGGATTTTCTTGCGAACGGAATCGTGATCGACACCCGCAAGCTTCAGGCAGAGGCCGACAAGGAGATCGTGGGAGCATCCTCGGGCTACACGTTCTCGAAGAACAGCTACGGCCCGGCTCTGCATCTGGACATCATGAAGCCTAAGCCGACTTTCGATTACTCTTTCATGATCCTGCCGGAGGGACGGTTCGCCGAGAACAACACCCTGCCGGAAGGCATCATCTATCAGATAAGGATATTCACCCTTGGAAGAAAGGCCACGGTTGCCGACCTCAACGGCCTCAGCCCGGTGTTCGAGCGGACCACAACCTCCGGCAGACATGCCTATTCAGTTGGTCTTTTCAAATCCTACAAGGACGTTCTCTCAAACCTTAACAAAGTGAAGAACAGAGGCTTCCGTGACGCGCAGATCGATGCGTTCCACAACGGGCAGGTCATCAACGTAAGGAAGGCCAGAGAAGGACGCTGTTCATTGTCAAGATATTCCCTGAAGACGGCCAGTCTCTGTCAGAGCAAGCCATCGCCGCGGTCCACGAGCATTCCGACAAGGATCTGATCAAGAGCGTTGAGGCTGGATCCGTAGTCTTCACCACCGGCCCGTTCGAGGACAAGTCCCAGGTCGATGTCCTTGTCGCCGCCCTGAAAGCCGCCGGTGTCGAGAACATCTCCGTCACCGAGTCCGCCTCGGAATAGATTCACTGAAAGAAAAACGTGACCAAGATGAAGAAAGTCGGGAAAGTTCTTGTGGTTGATGACAATGCGGGGATCCGGTCCGCGTTGAAGATCTTGTTGCCTATGCGGTTCGAGGCGGTGGAGATCCTGCCGTCACCGGCACAGCTTATCAGCACCGTCAATGCCTTCCAGCCGGATGTGATCCTGCTGGACATGAATTTCAACACGGACATCAACACTGGAAATGAGGGACTTTTCTGGCTCAGCGAGTTACGCAACAACAACCCGAACCAGAAAGTCGTGCTGTTCACGGCCTACGCGGACATATCCCTGGCCGTGGAGGGGATGAAAAGAGGGGCGTTCGACTTCATCGTGAAGCCTTGGGAGAACGAGAAATTGCTCGCCACGCTGGAAAGGGCGGTGACGGAGAACCGGAATGACAGCCGGCAGTCTAATGAATATGCCACCGGCCCGACCGGGATGTACTGGGGCACTTCACAGGCTATGGCCGAAATCAAGAAGACAATCGAGAAGATCGGCCCTACCGATGCCACGGTACTGATCACCGGCGAGAACGGAACGGGTAAGGATCTTCTGGCCAGAGAGATACACAATCATTCCGAGCGGCGGAACGGCCCTATGGTCAGCGTGGATGCCGGAGCGATTCCGGAGACCCTTTTCGAGAGCGAGCTCTTCGGACACGTCAAGGGAGCGTTCACGGACGCCTATGCCGACAAGGCCGGAAAGGTCGAGTTGGCCGAGGGCGGAACCCTTTTCCTGGATGAGATCGGGAATATTCCTTTACACCTTCAGGCGAAGCTTCTGAGGGTTCTCCAGAACAGGACGATCACGAGGGTCGGCGACACCAAGCCACGCAATGTGAACATCCGCCTTGTCTGCGCCACGAATATGGATCTGCGCCAGAAGGTGCAGGAAGGCTCGTTCAGGGAGGATCTCTTCTACAGGATCAACACGATGAGCATCCATCTGCCGGCCCTGAGGGAGCGCCCGGAAGACATCGTTCCGCTCGCGGAGATATTCATAAAAAGGTTCGACGAGAAGTACCACCGCGAGGTAGAGGGCATCGATCCGGAGGCGAAGGCCGCTTTGAAGGACTGCCACTGGAGCGGGAATATTCGTGAGCTCCAGAACTGCATCGAGAAGGCGGTCATTCTGGCGGAAGGCAGTAATCTGACAGAGAACGAGTTGCAGCTGCCGTCAGAGGCTCTGGTCGAGGGAAGCGAGACTTCTGTGGCGACGCTGGAGGAAGTGGAGGAGAAGGCCATCCGCGCCGCGGTGGAGAACCTTGAATTTCCGGAATACCCCGGCCTGCGCATCACCGTGAGCA
>OKUU01000799.1_pt1 | contig 9721 bp, 7 predicted proteins | sample 1606561 | NCBI WGS metagenome assembly OKUU01 (sample SAMEA3882506, study PRJEB24775) | human gut metagenome | biome: human-associated habitat; feature: intestine environment; material: feces | place: Netherlands | collected 2009/2010
ATCTTCTATCCCTAGACTATCTAGTAGAGAGACCCCAGACTGTCTGAAAAGTCCTTGCAAGACTGAAATTGTTCGTATCCCCATACACGACCTAAAACGAATTCTTGATTCTCGCGAAGGAATGTTTAACTTTTAAGACAGTCTCCCCCAGCCCAGCCTATGGTTCTGATAACTATCCAACCATCGAAGCAATCAGAAACTAGCAGAGAATGAAGGCATCCACCTTGCGATGAATGCCTTGTTATATTCAATGAAGATATTCTAGAACGTGAAACTCAGACCGCCTTGGAAGGAGAACTGCCATGAGCGAGCTTTGTCAGAGGTGAAGACATCCGTGCTGCCGTCGTGAGTGTCGCGGCGGATGTTGACTTCGCGGTAGTTGTCGGTGATGAAATAGTGTACGGAAGGGATTGCGCTTAGCTCGAAACGCCATATTCGGAAAGAGACGGCGAAGCCCGCGTCCGCGGTGAGACTGAACCTGTTGTTGAGGGTCATGTATTTTTCGGTTCTCACGCCCGTGCTTCCGATGGAACCTGTTCCGTGAGGCTCCTCTTTCGCTCCGAAAATGTAGCCGGGAGTCAATCCTCCGAAGAATTCGATTCGGTTCAACAGCCCGGACAGAAACTGCCCGAAAACAGTTCCGGCATCCGGATTTGTGCCGTAATAGTATTTATTGTGGTAGGACCCCCAGGCTATGTTCTCAGCACCCTGACGCACGGATTCCTTGAATGTGCGCTTGCCGCTGCGCCAAGCCAGATAGAGGGGAACTCCAAGGTGCTCATCAATCTCATAGTTCTTGAACATCCATTGCGCTCCGGTCCGGAATCCCAGACCGTTGTCGAAGAATCGTCCATAGGTCAGAGTCATCACTGTCTCATCGCTGGCGCTTGATCGTTCGATCGGCATCCTTACTCCAGCCGCGAACCTGATGTCCTGATTGTCAGAATGCACCTTCTGTGCGGATGCCACGCTTCCCGTCAGCGAGATCACCGCCAACACCACAAGTAACTTTTTCATTTCATTGATAGTTAGTCAGGCCTCCAACCTATCCAAAGAATATGCCAGAGGCAATCCGTGGTTTGTCCGGTGAGAAGCCTTCCTGCCGGAGAAAATGAACGTAATATGCAATTTATCCGGCGGAATAGGAGTCCTGCCGGACAAAGCGATTCCCTAAAGGTCAGTGACAGGGGACAGACGAAGCACTGGCGTGGTTACCAGATTGCCAGGGCTGTTTACTTGACTTTCAGCGGCAGGGGAGTGAGGTCGGAGTCTGATGAAGAGGAGCCGAGGAGGATGGTGAAATCTCCCGGCTCGACGGACCACTTCTCGGAGACACCCCAGCACTGGAGCATCTCAGGTGTGATGTCGAACTCGACCTTGGTGCTTTCACCGTTCTTGAGGCTGATGCGACGGAATGCTTTCAGCTCCTTGACCGGACGGGTCACGGAACCATATTCGTCACGGATGTAGAGCTGAACCACATCATCGCCGTCGTACGGGCCGTTGTTGGTGACGGTCACGCTGGCTTTGAGCGATTCGGAGACTCCGATTTCTGATTTTGAGAGCGTTGCGTCTGAATATTCAAACGTGCTATAACTCAATCCGTAACCGAATGGCCAAAGGGCTCCGGTCTCGTTGGTGGCGAACAGGCGGGAATATTGCGAATGCTTATAGTTGTAAACAGTCTGGACCTGTCCTACGTTGCGAGGCACGGTCACCGGCAGCTTGCCGGAAGGGTTCACCTGACCGGTCAGCACCTCGGCGATAGCCTGTCCACCCATCTGGCCTGGCTCCCAGACGTTCAAAATGGCGTTGGCGTTGTCCTTCGCCCAGCCGACGCTGAGAGCCCTGCCGGTCATCAGCACGACAACGGTCGGCTTTCCGGAAGCCTCAACGGCCTCCAGAAGCTGTTGCTGCATCCCCGGAAGGCTGAGGTCGTCACGATCGCAGTTCTCACCGCAGGTGCGACCGAAAGCTGAATATCTCTGCGAATTCTCACCGACCACTACGATGTTAACGTCAGCCGCAGAGGCCTTGAAACGAGCCATCTGGACACCTTTTGCATTGACATTCGAGATCTTGCCACCGAAACATAGCGTGTCGATCGAGACGTTAGGCATAGCGGCCTTGAGACCGTCCAGAACCGTGATGACATTATCGTCTGATTGCGGCACTGCCCAGTCACCGAGAATGGTCTGGCTGTCAGCGTTCGGCCCGACGACGAAAACCCGGCGTGGATTCTTCAGCGGAAGCGTTCCGTCATTCTTCAGCAGCACAAGTCCCTGACGAGCGGCCTCAAGTGCGGTTTGGCGATGTTCGGCCGCACCGTCCAGAACCTCTGGAATCTCCGGCACAGGATGCTCGAAGAGTCCAAGGGCGAATTTCACGGACAGAATCTTTCCGGCGGCCTGGTCGATACGAGGTTCAGGAATCCTGCCTGACTTCACAGCGGCCACAACAGTCTCGAAATATTTGTCTCCCTGCATGTGCATGTCAATACCAGACTCCACGGAAACTACGAATGCCTCGGTCGAGTCCGGTACCCAATGATGCATGGAATGAAGCCTCTCAATGTCCATCCAGTCACTGACCACGAATCCGTCGAATCCCAATTCATCACGAAGCAAATCATTGAGCAGCCACTTGTTACCGTGGCATGGAATCCCGTTGATCTCGTTATGTGCCGCCATCACCGTCCCGACTTTAGCGTCACGGATCGCCGCCACAAACGGAGGCAGATAAAGCTCACGCAACTTGCGCTCGGAGATGTCCATCGGCGCTGCGTTCAGTCCACCGGCCGGCTCGCCACCCGCGATCAGATGCTTGGCGCAAGCCACCACGTGATTCCCTGAATATTTCCCGTCACGCCCTTGAAATCCCCAGATGGCATATTTCCCCATCTCGGAAGTCAGCAGCGCATCCTCGCCGAACGTCTCGCCCATCCTTCCCCAGCGGGCGTCACGGGCGATGTCCAGATTAGGAGCGAATGTCCAGAACAACCCCCTCTGACGCATCTCAAGCGCGGTTTCCTCTCCGATCTTCTCCATCAGTTCCGGATTGAAAGTGGAAGCCATGTTGATGTTCGTAGGATAGACCGTGCACCCTTCGATCAGCGCGTTCCCGTGGATCGCGTCGATCCCCAGCAGCAGCGGAATCCCCAGCCGGCTCTCCTGAGCCAACTTCTGAAGCGCCACAGCCTCCGTGGAAGTCATCACGTGCAGGAACGCTCCCGCTTCCCCTCTGCGGACTTTATCGGACAAATCCTTGTTGCCCAGGTTCTCGTCGGTAGCGTCGATGTTCTTGCGAGCCGATCCCTTTCCCGGCTCCACATAACACGGAGCCACATACTGGCACATCTGTCCGACCTTCTCCTCAAGGGTCATCTCCTTCAAAATCAGTTGTACCCTCTCCTCCGCAGGCAACGAAGCGTCCCGCCAGTCTTTTCTGGCGCACGACATCACCACCGCAGCAAGTCCTAATACTATCGCGATTCTTTTCATATTCAATAATAAACTCTTTTTGCCGCGAGGCGCTTCCCCCGAGGGGCTATTCACCCGGGAAGGGCGCGAAGCGCAGGTCCCTCGGAGGTATGCGCCTCGCGGCAAAACCTAACTGTTATAAAGCGGCAATAGCCAACTATAGTAAAGTTTCAAAAATCAAACTATCTAACAGAGACAACAACCTTCTCTCCGACGCCAACCTTCCCCGCTGACAGACAGACCATTCCGTCCTCGTAGGTCCAATCCTGAACGGCGGCGCCGTTAAGCGAAACCGAAGCCGGGCGCGAATCCCTCTGGATGCGGAAGGAATATTCCCGCTCCGAAGGCATTCCCTTGAACGATCCCTGAACCGGGTTCACAACAACCTCTACACCGCCATCCCTCTCATGCGACTCGAACAGCGTCGAGGCGATACCGCCGTTCTCATATTCATAAGACTCTCCGTCATCGTCAAGCATCGTGTACGCGCTGTCCCCGTGAGGATAGACCTTCAGGATGACGCGGTCGAACGGACGCGCGCCAAGATATTCAACATCAGGCTGTGTCGGGATGATCGCGCCCTCGCGGATGAAGAGCAGCCCCGCGCGGTTGGAAGGATATTCACGAGTGAAAGTCTCCCCCTTGCTGACAATCTTCTCGCCGCTCCAGGCGTCCGTCCAGGTTCCCTTCGGCAGGTAAATCTCGTTAGTGAATATTCCCACGCAGAAATTGTCGCCGAACATGTACTGGTAGGTCATATCGTCGCAGTTGCGGTCCTCAGGGAAGCACAGCGGCATCGAACGCACGATCGGCATACCGTTCTGCGCAGCCTCAAGCGCCATAGAGTAGATGTATGGAGCCAATGAATATCTCAGCTTTACGTAGAAACGGTAGATGTCCTGCTCTTCTTTCGCATAGTAGAACGGATGCATCATCGAGAACCAGCTGTTGATCTGCACCCAAGGCAGGAACAGACCGAAATGAAGCCCCTGCATCTCAAGCTCGCGCGGAACGCTCATCACGTCGCAGGAGGTGTTGAGGAATCCGCTCATGCCGAGGTTGAGCTGGTCGTACAGAGCGGTTTTGCCGCCGCCGTTGTCGCCGGAGGTCGAAGCTGTCCAGCGCTGGGTTCCGGACCAACCGCCGCAGTAGTGATGCCAGGTACGCTTGCCGTTGTACTTGCGGCCAAGCTCACGCATCTGTTTCGGGAGAAGGACCTGGTTGAGGTTGTGCATCTCCTTGTCGGTGCGTCCGTTGTAATATTCCCAGTTCGTGTGGTTGTCGATCGTTCGGGCAGGATCCAGCTTGAATCCCTCCACACCCTGATCCATGAACACGGTCAGGTGATCCATCCAATGCTCCTGGCCGGAAAGCTTGCCGCCCGTGCGCTCGGCGATGATGTCCTCCTCCTGGATGCTGAGGTCATACTCCTCGCAGAGCCAGAGTCCGAGGTGGAAGCCCATGGAGCGCAGCTTGCCGATGAAGAGGCGGTTGTGCATCGTCTTAGGGTACTGATCCTGAAGCCAGTAAGGTTCCGGAGAGAACCTGTCGTAGTTCCATTTCTTCTTGGTCGAGAAGTCGTAGCGCTTCTCCATCCACTGAGGCTCAAGCCAGAATACGTCGCAAGGCACGTCGAACTGACGGAAGCGCACGGCGTCGTTGAGTATGTCGAACTGCTCCTCGCGCATGTTCGGTCCGAAGCAGAGTCCGTAGGCCCATTTCGGCAGGACATAGGTACGGCCCGTGACGAGGGTATATTCATTAAGGATTGCAGGCATGTCCTTGCCCATCATCAGGAAGAAGTCGGCCTCGTCGAAGGTGTTGATAATGTTGAACTTGCTCTTCTGCTGGTTACCGATGTCGAAGAAACTTTTGCGGGTCGAGTTGTTGTAGACGCCCCAGCCGCGCGAGCTCATCATGAACGGCATCGGTATCTCGGTCTGCTGGTAAGTCGTCCACATTCTGAGGAATTCGCCCCTGTGCTGGATGTGGTCGCGGCTGGTACTGCCGCCGCCGTAGAAGCGCTCGCCGTCCTCCATGCTGAAGCTGAGGATGCTGACCGCGTCCGCAGCCGGAATCTCGTGCTTGTCAACCTCTCCGAATTTCCCGTTGTCGTCGCCGATGATGCCTCCGCCGTTGTCAGCGACCTTCAGATCGGCGTATTTCTCGTTGATGAATGACCTCATCTCGCCGCAGAGCCCTTCCTTCTCAGGCAGGAACCTAACCTCACGGATCACCTTCCCGCCTTTGGCATCCTTCACGGTCATCACTCCCGTCTTCTTGTTGATGGCCAATGAATATTCCGGAGTCTTCAGCGTCCAGACTCCTCCCTTGTCGGAAATGTCGGTCTTGACCTCACTCCAGTCGGTCTTGATGAGCTCGTAGCGCTCCATCAGGGACTCGGTGAAATCCTTCCTCGGAGACACCTTGATCCTGAATATGCTCTCGGAGCATGCCTCCACACTGACCGTGAGGCCATCATTGATCTTAACTTTGTGGGCCGGGTTCGCCTGGGCGAGAAGAGTCATCGCGCAGCAGGCGACGGCAAGCAGAATTTTCTTCATTCGTCGTTGTGGTTTTAATATATTCACAACAAAGTTACGAGTTTTTTCATTGACACACTCTTTCATTTTTGGCAGAATTACTTACATGGTTGCAATGGAATATAAAAGATTCCTTCTCTCTTATTTTTTTTAACGCTTACTAAATGACTGATTTACAGAGAATGATGTTTTTCCTGACTTTGGCAATGATTCACCCTACTTGTTTACACCTATGTACGAAGCTTCTTTCAAAGGCACGAAAAGGTGATGCGATTCACCCTGAAAAATCCGCACTCTTTACAATATATTGATTATCAGAACGTAAGAAAAACGGAATTTTTAGGCTGTCAAAGTCAGGAATGATGTTTTTGTTCGGTCATTTGGCCGGATTTTACTGAAATCATTCCGAACTTTTCGGCAGGTTTATTCCTAGCTTTTCCAGATAATGTGGGCCTTCCCAAGAAGAGTAGAGTCCAGAGTCAGAGTCCCACAGGCAGGTTGAGGTGAGGGCCGCCGTGACAGGTTGCCGTGGAAGGCAAGTTGCTGAATATCAATCAAAAGAGACACCCTCCTCCTAGCCGATATGATGGGGAGGATGGTGCGTTAATATATTCATTCAGATGGAGTTGGCCTCCACGGCTGAGACAGCGTCGGCGGCATCCTCTCTTGCCGTAAGTCTGGATGACCCTGGATGACAAAGGCGATGGCGCCACCCCACAGGCTGATTACCGCATGTCGGAGTAGCAGCCGTCAACGGTGACGTTACCCCCCTCGATGATGTAAAGATCATCCTTTGTGGCCGGGTAGCGCAGGATGAAATCCTTGAGAATCACGTTCTTGCAGTCCTTGAGATAGACAAGCGTCGGAACGGTCGCATCCTCGGGGATATGCCTCATCCTCACCTGACCGGCGATGTCATCCAGAAGGGCAGGACCACGACCGTCAATCACACCGGTGCCGAATATGGACATATTCTCGACACCCTCTCCCCAGAAGATAGCCTTGTGCCCCTTGTAGGAATAGATGTTCGTCGAGCCCACGATCACAGCACCCTCGCGAAGCCTGATGCTGACCCCGGACTTGAGCTGCACGGCACCCGTGACATAACGTCCCACGCTGAACTCAAGAGTGCCGCCACCCTTGGAGGCGATGAAATCAATCGCCCCCTGGATGCTCGTGGTGTTGTCATGGACACCATTGCTCTTGATGCCGAAATTGGACGCCTTATAGACATTCTGGGAGAATCCCATTACGGAAAACAGCAGCAAAGCCGTCAATAACAATATTCTTTTCATTTCTTCTTGATGTTCTTGGTGTCCTTTGTAATGATCTGTTTCTTGCCCTTGGGAGCGGTCTCCTGGTTGATCTGAAGGTTCTTCATACGAAGGCCGTTCACGTCATCGGTCACGATGGCCGGACGGTAATCCTCGCCGTCAACCGTGAGCTTCACGTTGTCGAAAACAATGCCGTCAGCGTGACGGATGTAGAATCCCCATGCCGGAAGCTCCTTCCAGTTGGAGAACTCAGGGTAACGGGTCTCCTGCTCCTCGATCGCGTCAAGTTCCTCCTTAGAGGTACCTGCGTAGGCATATTCAGGATCGGCGTGGCCCGGATAGACAATCTCGATGTTCTCCATACGGACATTCTCGATGCGAAGGCCAGGCAGACCGGCGATAATGCTCGGGCAGACGTTGCGAGGCAGATCCTCGACAGGGCCCTCATAGCTGTAGCCAGCGTCCGGCTTGTCGAACGGAACCTCGGCATACATATTCTTGATCACCACATCCTTAAGGCAAGGCACCTGACTGCCGTTGACATTGCGGGTTCCCGTACGAAGGAAAATCGGGTTGCCGGTGTTAAGGCTCCGGAGGCTGTCTATCTCCACATCCTCGATCTGGGCGCCGTCCACGGTGGCGATGGTGATCGCGCTGCGGTAGGTGTCGAATATGGTCATGTTCTTGAACCTGAAGTGCCTGAACTTGCCACGGGTATAGGTGCCGAACTTGATGCCGTTGGCGCTGCTTCGTCCGACGCAGTTCTCTACAAGAATATTCTCGCTCACGCCATCGTTGCTGTGGCTCTTGAAGCAATATGAATCGTCGGAAGAGTCGATGTAGCAGTCACGCACGATGACATCGCTGCAATCCACCACGTCCAGACCGTCGTTGTTCCAGTAGCACTTGGCGTCAACCGTAATGCCCTCGATCAAGAGGCCACGGCACTTGTCGTACTGCTGTGTCCAGCAGGCCGGATCCTTAAGGGTGATGTCCTTGATGGTTACATTGTTGCAGAGATACATATGGATGTTCTCCGGCCTGATGGTCTCGTTGACACGGTCGTTGCCGAGTTTGTCGTCAATGAGTCCCATGTGGACGAAATCCACGAAACGGACTCCGACATCGAAGCCACGGCCGTCAACGATGCCCTCTCCCGTCAGACCGATGTTCTCCTGCTTCACGGCAAGGATAAGCGCGGTCCATTTAGCGTCCGGATCCTTCACATAATCGTAAGGATTCAACGAACCGACAAGCGCGGCGTCCTTCTCGATGTGAAGGGTGACATTGTTCTTAAGATAAATGGAACCCGAAATGTAGTCCCCTTTGTCTAGCACGACACGACCGCCTCCACGTGAGGAAGCGAAGTCTATCGCGGCCTGAATGCTTGCGGTGTTCAGAGTGACCCCGTCCGGCCTCGCACCGAAATCACGGGCGAAAAAGTCCGTGGCTCCAAGCGAGAGAGCCGAACCGGCGAAGAGCAGCGCTGCGGCCGCGATTCCTAGTAAATTTCTCATCAGTAATGTTTTATTAATATAGTTTCACTGGTCCTATCAGTCCCGCGCTGACGTAAGGCTGCTTGCGTTTGATGACAAAACGCTGCGCCACCTTGTTGTCCTTGAGGGTATGCATGTAATTGCCCATGAGGGTGGTCACCTTGACCTCGATGGTGTTGGCACCGGTATCGGTGACCTTGGGCGCAATGGCGCTCTTCTTCTCATTGACGTAGTACGTAAGCTTGGGCTGATGGTAGTTGCCGTCGAGCATCGAGACCAGGTTATCCGAGAAGTTCTTAGGGATTACGCCGCATAGTACTCACCGCTCCCGACGCCCTCCTTGGCGTCGGCCGCCGAATCGACGAAGGTCCAGCCCAGCTGATCGTTCTCCTTGAGCTGATCGACGACCTGGTCGCCCGCGTTGAGCTCGCCCACCAGGTCGTTTTGGGTGCCCCGATCGTTGTTGGCGATGGCAATCTTGATACCCTGGGTGTTTCCGTACGGATCCCAGTTAGCCACGATGTTGTACCAGGCATACAGCGAGGGAATGACGCACACGCCCAAAGTAACCACCAGGGCGACGGGGTTCACGAGCAATCGCTTGATGTCGCGCTTAAAGATCGCAAAGGAGACCTTTGCGTTGGATAGTTTGCTGCCGAGACTCACGCTTGGACCATCCATCCTGTCGTTAAATCGAATCGTACTATCGACAACCATTGTAGTAGGCGCTTTAACGTCTCAAAGCACAATGGTGTTGAGTTTTGCGGGTAGCAATATACTACGAAGATGAGTTAACGTACAGATGTACAGTATCCTAAATTTCAGCAGGTCACAAAACCACAACCCGCACAAATTAGCAATTCAAATAGTCATCGGGGACGTTCTTAAACGACTGGTCAAAGGGGGCACTCTTGATGCACTTGGCACTT
>OKUU01000802.1_pt1 | contig 9701 bp, 7 predicted proteins | sample 1606561 | NCBI WGS metagenome assembly OKUU01 (sample SAMEA3882506, study PRJEB24775) | human gut metagenome | biome: human-associated habitat; feature: intestine environment; material: feces | place: Netherlands | collected 2009/2010
GGCCTATGGCGCCAGCTACACCCTGCAGGAGATCCTGACCGTCAAGTCCGACGATGTGACCGGACGTGTCCGCACCTATGAGTCCATCGTCAAGGGCCACAATGTGCCCACGCCCGGTGTGCCGGAGTCCTTCAAGGTGCTGGTCAAGGAGCTGCAGTCCCTGTGCCTGGATATCCAGGTGCTGGATGCCGACGGCAACCAGATCGAGCTGAAGGAGGACGAGGACGCCCTGGATACCTTCAACCTGGCCCGTATGGATGCCGACAACGAAAGACAGAACCGCTACGCCGACGAGGATGAGCTGGCGGATGCGGGCTTCGACTACGTCGCCGACGAGGAAGTGGACGCTTCCTATGACGACGAAGGCGACGAGTTTTAAGGAAAGGGAGGAGCTGAATTATGAGTTATGCAACCTTTGATGCCATCAAGATCGGCATTGCTTCTCCGGAAATGATCCGCGAGTGGTCCTACGGCGAGGTAAAGAAGCCTGAGACCATCAACTACCGTACTCTGAAGCCCGAGCGCGACGGCCTGTTCTGTGAGCGCATTTTCGGGCCGACGAAGGACTGGGAGTGCCACTGCGGTAAGTATAAGAAGATCCGCTATAAGGGCAAGATCTGCGACCGCTGCGGCGTGGAAGTCACCCGTGCCAAGGTCCGCCGCGAGCGCATGGGCCACATTGAGCTGGCTACCCCCGTCAGTCACATCTGGTACTTCAAGGGTATCCCCTCCCGTATGGGACTGCTGCTGGACATCAGCCCCCGTATCCTGGAGAAGGTGCTGTACTTCGCCGCCTATATCGTCACCGATCCCGGCGAGACCCCTCTGGCCCAGAACCAGATCCTCTCCGAGAAGGAATACCGCGATATGCGCGAGAAGTATGAGGACGACTTCCGCGCCGGCATGGGCGCCGAGGCCGTGAAGGAGCTGCTGCAGCAGATCGACCTGGAGCAGCTGAGCGAGCAGCTTCACACCGAGCTGAAGACCACCTCCGGCCAGAAAAAGGCCCGCATCGTCAAGCGCCTTGAGGTGGTGGACGCCTTCCGCCTGTCCGGCAACAAGCCGGAGTGGATGGTCATCGATGTGCTGCCCGTCATCCCCCCGGAGATCCGTCCCATGGTGCAGCTGGACGGCGGCCGTTTCGCCACCAGCGACCTGAACGACCTGTACCGCCGGGTCATCAACCGCAACAACCGCCTGAAGCGTCTGATGGAGCTGAACGCACCGGATATCATCGTCCGCAACGAGAAGCGTATGCTGCAGGAGGCTGTGGACAGCCTGATCGACAACGGCCGCCGCGGCCGTCCGGTCACCGGCCCCAACAACCGCGCACTGAAGAGCCTTTCCGATCTGCTGAAGGGCAAGCAGGGCCGCTTCCGCCAGAACCTGCTGGGCAAGCGTGTTGACTACTCCGGCCGTTCCGTTATCGTCGTCGGCCCTGAGCTGAAGATGGATCAGTGCGGTCTGCCCAAGGAGATGGCTCTGGAGCTGTTCAAGCCCTTTGTCATGAAGGATCTGGTGGAGAAGGGCATTGCCAACAACATCAAGTCCGCCCGTAAGATGGTCGAGCGCGCAAAGCCCGAAGTCTGGGACAGCCTTGAGACCGTCATCAAGGGTCACCCCGTGCTGCTGAACCGTGCACCTACCCTGCACCGTCTGGGCATTCAGGCCTTCAACCCCGTGCTGGTCGAGGGCCGTGCCATCAAGCTGCACCCCCTGGCATGTACCGCATTCAACGCCGACTTCGACGGTGACCAGATGGCAGTTCACCTGCCCCTGGGCGAGGATGCATGCCGTGAGGCCAAGATGCTGATGCTGGCTTCCGGCAACCTGCTGAAGCCCTCTGACGGCGCACCTGTTACCGTGCCTACGCAGGATATGATCCTGGGCAGCTACTACCTGACCACCGTCCGCGAGAACGACGAGGGCGCAGGCAAGGTGTTCCGTGATGAGAACGAGGCCCTGATGGCCTACGCCGAGCACATCGTCACCCTGCACGCACCCATCAAGGTGCGCCGCACCATGACCATTGACGGCGTGGAGCGCACCGGTCTGGTGGATGCCACCGTCGGCCGCATCATCTTCAACACCCCGGTGCCCCAGAACCTCGGTTATATCGACCGTACCGATCCGGAGCACTGGCTGGAGTATGAGGTCAGCTTCCGCGTGACCAAAAAGACCCTGCCCGAGATCATCTCCCGCTGCATGACCCGCAACGGCACCCGCAAGTGTGCTAAGATGCTGGATGCCATCAAGGCACAGGGCTATAAGTACTCCACCCTGTCCGCTATCTCCGTGGCTGTGTGCGACGCTGTGATCCCGCCCCAGAAGCAGGAGCTGATCGCCGAGGCCGATAAGGAGATCGCCAAGGTCGGCAAGCTGTTCAACCGTGGTCTGATCTCGGATAACGAGCGTTACAACAAGACCATCGATATCTGGCAGAAGACCACCGATAAGGTCTCCAAGGCTCTGGCAGACAACCTGCCCAAGGACAACGAGATCTATATGATGGCAGACTCCGGTGCTCGTGGTTCTATGAACCAGATCAAGCAGCTGGCCGGTATGCGCGGCCTGCTGGCAAACACTGCCGGTCACACCATCGAGATGCCCATTCGTGCAAACTACCGCGAAGGTCTGAACATTCTGGAATATTTCGTTTCTGCCCGTGGTGCTCGTAAGGGTCTGGCCGATACCGCTCTGCGTACCGCTGACTCCGGCTACCTGACCCGCCGCATGGTCGATGTCTCTCAGGAGGTCATCGTCCGTGAGATCGACTGCGGCACCACCGACGGCCTGTGGGTCTCTGAGATCCACGAGGGCAAGGAGAAGATCGAGAGCTTCCGTGAGCGTATCATCGGCCGTTATGCCGTGGGCGACGTGGTCAACCCCGTCACCGGCGACGTCATCGTGCCCGAAGGCAAGATGATCGACCTGTACGATGCCAACGACATCGAGGCTGCAGGCATCACCAAGCTGAAGATCCGCAGCCTGCTGACCTGCCGCGCCAAGGTGGGTGTCTGCGCACACTGCTACGGCAGCGATATGGCAAACGGTGAGCCCGTCCAGCTGGGCGAGTCCATCGGTGTCATCGCAGCAGAGTCCATCGGCGAGCCCGGTACCCAGCTGACCATGCGTACCTTCCATACCGGCGGTATCGCATCTGCTGAGGATATTACCCAGGGTCTTCCCCGTGTTGAGGAGCTGTTCGAGAGCCGCCGTCCCAAGAGCATGGCCATCATGAGCGAGATCTCCGGTGTCGTTTCTCAGGACGATACCAAGAAGAATGTCGTCATCAAGGTCACCGGCAAGGACGAGAACGGTGCAGAGGTCGTCAAGAGCTACTCCATCCCGTTCACCCAGCATTCCCGCGTGATGCCCGGTGACCGTGTGGAGAAGGGCGACATCATCACCCGTGAGGGTGTGCTGTACCCGCAGGATATTCTGGCCATCAAGGGTCTGGAGGACGTGCAGAACTACCTGATCAACGAGGTCCAGAAGGTCTACCGTCTGCAGGGCGTTGAGATCAACGATAAGCATATCGAAGTCATCGTCCGTCAGATGTGCCGCAAGGTGCGCGTGACCGACTCCGGCTCCTCCAACCTGATCGGCGGTGCTCTGGCAAGCCGTCTGGAGGTGGAGAACATCAATGCCGATCTGCAGAAGCGCATTGATGCAGGCGAAGAGGGCATCAAGCTGGTCGAGTATCAGCAGGTGCTGCTGGGCATCACCAAGGCTGCCCTGGCCAACGAGTCCTTCCTGTCTGCCGCATCCTTCCAGGAGACCACCCGTGTCCTGACCGAAGCCGCCATCAAGGGCAAGGTTGACCCGCTGGCCGGCCTGAAGGAGAATGTCATCATCGGTAAGCTGATCCCCGCCGGTACCGGTCTGCCGGAGGTGCGTGAGGATCTGAAGAACCGTGAGGCTGAGCGCGATGCCGAGATCGCAGCCGAGCTGGCTGCCTCCGCACAGTAAGCGCAGCATCCGTCAGGATCTGATCCGTTAAACAAAACCGCTCCGTGGGCGAAAGCCTACGGGGCGGTTTTTGCGTGCAAAAGCGGCACAGCAGGGGAGGGGAAAGGCATATTTTCTGCCGAAAACTGCCCAAAAGAAAAAATCTGGAATAAATACAAAAAAATTTGCAAAAACTGTTGACATCCGGCTGCAAAGCGGGTATTATATAACTGTTGCGCGTCCCTCATGGGGATAGTGCGGCAAAAAAGTCGGAAAATGCTTCCGATGTTCATCATTAAGAAAGGAGAAACAAAATGCCTACTTTTAACCAGCTTGTACGCAAAGGCCGTGAGGTCCTGACTACCAAGAGCACCGCTCCCGCTCTGCAGAAGACTTATAACTCTCAGAAGAAGCAGTACTCTGATCTGAGCAGCCCCCAGAAGCGTGGTGTCTGCACTGCAGTTCGTACCATGACCCCCAAGAAGCCTAACTCTGCTCTGCGTAAGGTTGCTCGTGTCCGCCTCACGAATGGTATCGAGGTCACCTCTTACATTCCCGGTATCGGCCATAACCTGCAGGAGCACTCCGTCGTGCTGATCCGTGGCGGCCGTGTTAAGGACCTGCCCGGTGTGCGTTACCACATCATCCGTGGTACCCTGGATACTCAGGGTGTGGCAGGCCGTAATCAGGCCCGCTCCAAGTACGGCGCAAAGCGTCCTAAGGCCGGTGCTGCAAAGAAGTAATTGAGGACAACCGCCATAAACGGCTTTCCATTATATAAATAACAAGTCCGCATTGTGCGGAGGGTAACGGTTTATGTAAGGTCAGCTCTTTGTGACACAACGGGAGTTTTATTACTTTCGAGTACCGATGATATCATTCTGTGAAGGAGGGAAGAAAGATGCCTAGAAGAGGTAACATTGCTAAGCGCGATGTCTTAGCTGATCCTATTTACAATTCCAAGATGGTCACCCGTCTGGTCAACAGCGTGATGCTGGATGGCAAGAAGGGCGTCGCTCAGAAGATCGTTTACGAGGCTTTCTCCATGATTCAGGAGAAGACCGGCAACGATCCTCTGGAGACTTTCGAGAAGGCGATGGAGAACATCATGCCCAGCCTCGAGTGCAAGACCCGCCGTGTTGGTGGCGCTAACTACCAGGTTCCTCTGGAAGTCAGCCCTGCCCGCCGCGAGACCCTGGGTCTGCGCTGGCTGACCGCTTACAGCCGCAGCCGTGGTGAGAAGACCATGGCCCAGCGTCTGGCCGCCGAGATCATGGATGCTGCCAACAACACTGGTAACGCCGTGAAGAAGCGCGAGGATACCCACAAGATGGCCGAGGCCAACAAGGCTTTCGCTCATTTCCGTTATTGATCTGTTCTGTAGGAGGTTAATTTCATGGCTACACCCAGAGAAGTTTCTCTTCAGATGACGAGAAATATCGGCATTATGGCTCATATCGATGCCGGCAAGACGACCACTACCGAGCGTATCCTGTACTACACCGGTATCAACCATAAGATCGGCGAAGTTCATGATGGCGGCGCTACCATGGACTGGATGGTTCAGGAGCAGGAGCGTGGTATCACCATCACTTCCGCTGCTACCACCTGCTACTGGAGCCACTCTGAGACCCAGAAGGATCCGGTTGCATTCAAGAAGAACCGTCACCGCATCAACATCATCGACACCCCGGGCCACGTGGACTTCACTGTTGAGGTCCAGCGTTCCCTGCGCGTCCTGGACGGTTCTGTGACCGTTCTGGCTGCTAAGGGCGGTGTCGAGCCTCAGTCTGAGACCGTCTGGCGTCAGGCTGATGAGTACAAAGTCCCCCGCATGGTTTACGTCAACAAGATGGATACCATGGGTGCCGACTTCTTCCGCTGCATCAAGATGCTGCATGACCGTCTGCACGCTAACGGCGTGGCAATCCAGCTGCCCATCGGCCAGGAGGATACCTTCCGTGGTATCGTTGACCTGGTCGATATGAACGCTGAGGTCTACTATGACGACATGGGCAACGATATGCGCACTGAGCCCATTCCTGAGGATATGGTCGAGCAGGCCGAGGAGTACCGCAACATCCTGATCGAGGCTGTTGCTGAGAACGACGAAGTCCTGATGGAGAAGTATCTCGAGGGTGAGGAGATCACCCGCGAGGAGCTGAAGGCTGCCATTCGCAAGGAGACCATTGCCAACACTCTGGTGCCCGTGGTCTGTGGTTCTTCCTACAAGAACCGTGGTGTCCAGAAGCTGCTGGACGCTATCGTGGATTATATGCCCGCTCCTACCGACGTTGAGGACATCAAGGGTGTGAACCCTGAGACCGAAGAGCAGGAGACCCGTCCGTCTTCCGACGACGCTCCCTTCGCAGCTCTGGCTTTCAAGATCGCAACCGATCCGTTCGTTGGTAAGCTGGCTTACTTCCGTGTCTACTCCGGTAAGGTCGAGGCTGGTACTACTGTCTACAACTCCGTGAAGGACGCTAGAGAGCGTATGGGCCGCATCCTGCAGATGCACTCCAACCACCGCAAGGATATCGACTGCTGCTATGCAGGTGATATCGCTGCTGTTGTCGGTCTGAAGAACACCACCACTGGTGATACTCTGTGTGATGAGAATCATCCCATCATTCTGGAGTCCATGAAGTTCCCCGAGCCCGTTATCCGCGTTGCCATCGAGCCCAAGACCAAGGCCGGCAACGAGAAGATGGGCATCGCGCTGGCAAAGCTGGCCGAAGAGGATCCGACCTTCAAGACCTACACCGATGAAGAGACCGGCCAGACCATCATTGCTGGTATGGGCGAGCTGCATCTGGAGATCATTGTTGACCGTCTGCTGCGCGAATTCAAAGTAGGCTGCACTGTTGGTAACCCGCAGGTTGCTTATCGCGAAACCATTCGCAAAGCTGTTAAATCCGAAGGTAAATTTGTTCGTCAGTCCGGTGGTAAAGGCCAATATGGTCATTGCTGGCTGGAAATCACTCCGCGTAAACCTGGCGAAGGCTTCCTGTTTGAAAACAAAGTTGTTGGCGGCGCTATTCCTAAGGAATACATCGCTCCTATCGAAGCAGGCGTTAAAGAAGCTATGGAAAATGGCGTAGTTGCCGGTTATCCGATGGTTGATATCGCAGTTACTGTTTATGATGGTTCTTACCATGAAGTCGACTCTTCTGAAATGGCATTTAAGATTGCCGGTTCTATGGGCTTCAAGTCCGGTGCTGAAAAAGCTAACCCGGTTATCCTTGAGCCGTATATGAAAGTAGAAATTACTGTTCCTGAAGAATACATGGGCGACGTAATCGGCGACGTTAACTCCCGCCGTGGCCGCATCGAAGGCATGGAAGCTCGTAACGGTGCACAAGTAATCAATGCATTCGTTCCGCTGGCTGAGATGTTCGGTTATGCTACCGACCTGCGCAGCAAAACCCAAGGCCGTGGTAACTACTCCATGGAAGTAGACCACTACGAAGACGTTCCCAGAAACATTGCTGAGGCAATTATTGCTAAAAACAAAGGCACCAACTAAGCCTAGTTTTAACAAACAACCTTAAGGAGGAAATTCACAATGGCAAAAGCTAAATATGAAAGAACTAAACCGCATCTGAATATCGGCACCATCGGTCACGTTGACCATGGCAAGACTACTCTGACTGCTGCTATCACCAAAGTACTGGCTGAAAAAGGCGGCGCTGAATTCATGGACTACTCCATGATCGATAAAGCTCCGGAAGAACGTGAACGTGGTATTACCATCAACACCTCTCACGTTGAATATGAAACCGCAACCCGTCACTATGCACACGTTGACTGCCCGGGCCATGCTGACTATGTAAAGAACATGATCACCGGCGCTGCTCAGATGGACGGCGCAATCCTGGTAGTATCCGCTGCTGACGGCCCGATGCCTCAGACTCGTGAGCACATCCTGCTGGCTCGCCAAGTAGGCGTACCTGCAATGGTTGTATTCCTGAACAAAGTAGATATGGTTGACGACGAAGAGCTGCTGGAACTGGTAGAAATGGAAGTTCGCGAACTGCTGAGCTCCTATGACTTCCCCGGCGATGACATCCCTGTTGTTGCAGGCTCCGCTCTGAAAGCTCTGGAAGGCGACCCGAAATACGAAGCAAAAATCATGGAACTGATGGATGCAGTTGACAGCTACATTCCGCTGCCGGAACGTGCAACCGACAAACCGTTCCTGATGCCTGTCGAGGACGTATTCACCATCACCGGTCGTGGTACCGTTGCTACCGGCCGTGTAGAGCGTGGTACTGTTAAAGTTGGCGACACCGTAGAAATCGTTGGTATGAAAGACGAGAAAAAATCTACCGTTGTAACCGGCGTAGAAATGTTCCGCAAACTGCTGGACGAAGCAGTAGCCGGCGATAACATCGGCTGCCTGCTGCGTGGTGTTGACCGTAAAGAAATCGAGCGTGGCCAAGTACTGTCCAAACCGGGCAGCATTCATCCGCACACCAAATTCAAAGGTGAAGTTTATGTACTGACCAAAGAAGAAGGCGGCCGTCACACTCCGTTCTTCAACGGCTACCGTCCGCAATTCTATTTCCGTACTACCGACGTAACTGGCGTAACCGAACTGCCGGAAGGTGTAGAAATGGTAATGCCTGGCGATAACGTAACCATGGAAGTAGAACTGATCACCCCGATCGCTATCGAAAAAGGTCTGCGTTTCGCTATCCGTGAAGGCGGCCGTACCGTTGGCGCTGGCGTTGTTTCCGAAGTAGAAGAGAAATAATTTTTCCGGCATAGTAATGCAAAATACAAGACCGGTCAGCTTATGGCCGGTCTTGATTTTTAAGACTGATTGCCAAAGAAACGCTTTAGAGTAACTAAGCACTGTTTGTGCAGAAAAAATTTGCGTCAGACGGATATTTATAGTTGACATAAAGTGTTAACTGTGTTACTCTATATTAGCGACAATTTGTGATTGGTTTTATTATTATGTACGTAAGCGAGGTGTAACTAAATGCGTAACCTGATTACTTTGGCTTGCACTGAGTGCAAACAGAGAAATTACCAAACCAACAAAAACAAAAAGAACGATCCTGATCGTATCGAGCTCAATAAATATTGCAAGTTCTGCAAAAAACACACTCTGCACAAAGAAACCAAATAATATTGGCTTGTGCGTAACCGGGTAGTAATAGCAAGGATGTGACAAGATGGCCGTTCCGGAAACTACAGACACTGAGAATAAGGGATTCAGCATTACAACCTTTCTTAGTGAAACTAAAGTAGAATTAAAAAAGGTTACCTGGCCTACCAAACAAGAGCTTATTGCTAACACTATAGTGGTAATTATTGCAGTTGTTTTGTGCGCAGCTCTAATCTGGATTATTGATTCCATCTTTAGTATGTTATTCCGCATGATTTTGCAATAATGAGCTTTAAAGCTTAAGTAAGGAGGGAAGGGGAAGCGTTGCTTTCCGTTTATTCATGGAAGAAGAAAAGCAAGGAAAACATTGGTATGTAATCCATACCTATTCTGGCTACGAAAATAAAGTGCGCGCAAACCTGGAACGAAAAGTTCATTCCTTGGGTATGGAAAATGAAATTTTCCGTATTGAAATACCTACGGAAAAAGAGGTTGAAATCACTTCGGATGGCAAGAAAAAAGTTGTTGAGCATAAAGTTTTCCCAGGCTATGTACTGGTGGAAATGATTGTAAATGAGCGCAACTGGTATGCTGTCCGCAATACTGCAGGTGTAACTGGTTTCGTCGGTTCTGA
>OKUU01000810.1_pt1 | contig 9653 bp, 10 predicted proteins | sample 1606561 | NCBI WGS metagenome assembly OKUU01 (sample SAMEA3882506, study PRJEB24775) | human gut metagenome | biome: human-associated habitat; feature: intestine environment; material: feces | place: Netherlands | collected 2009/2010
ATATTGGAGGCTTGAGTATTGGGACGGCGAGGCATGGCAGCCGACAGATCCGTTAAAGAAAGAGACGGAATCCGGCAGTTCTGCGGAGTATAATTTTGAGGAGTCTAAAAAAAATGTCACTGTGGACAAAACGTTCACATTGGCGAAAGCTTGTACGGAGATGCAGTTCAGAATGGTCTGTGTCGTTAACTGGACTCTTGGAAAGAAAGCGCTTGAGGCCCCTAATGGAGGTACATGTCGTTTGGCCGCAGAGTCTGATGCTGAAGGAACGAGCCCGCTCTTTGAAGTTGTAGAGTAGGTTTGTTCGCAAACTCTAATCAAAGGCGCTCCCGAATCATCCCGGGAGCGCCTTTTCTAGTATAGATGAACCGCTGGCAGGTCGGTACACGTATTTCTCCGTGTGCTTGCTAATGAGCGTTCATGGGCGTACGTTCACTACTGAATAGTTTCGATCTGCTCCTTGGAAAGCTTTGTGTACAACTCAATCTGCTCAATCGGCATGCCACTGGCAAGCAGAGCCTTGGCCACTTCCAGTCTGCCCTCAACAAGCCCTTCAGCCTTCCCTTCAGCTTTTCCCTTGGCCATCCCCTCGGCCTTTCCTTTGGCCAAACCCTCAGCCATACCTTTAGCCATACCTTTAGCCATACCTTTAGCCGTCCCGTCAGCAATCCCCTTTGCCTCTCCGTCGGCGTATCCTTTCTCGAAGCCCTTGCGCTCGGCGAATTCCCGCTGCGCCAGAATGTCCCACTCGTTCATCTTGTCAATTTCGTATTTAAGTTTCTTATCCTTGTCGAACGCCGCGACCTCGCACGCCTCGGCGAGCCGTCTGGAAATTCCTCCGGCCTCCTCGATCCATTCGGGGACCCTTTGGAAGCCCTCACTGTTCCTGAATATGTAGAACAGCCTGTCGAACTCCGTCACGCACTCCTCCAGCGTCTTGGTGAACAGCGTCATCTCCACAAAGATAATACTAATTGTCTGATTCGCAACCATTCCGGTGCGTCTTTCTGTGAACTGCCAGTACGAGATGAAGTGGTCGGTGTCCCAGAGGGACTCGTCGTCGTGCTTCAGGTGATAGTTCAGGAACGACACCACATAGACCGGACGTAGTCCCTTGTATCGTTCCCCGTCCGACAGTTCAAGATGGTAGAGCCCCGACGCGTAATAGACGCACCTTTCGAAGAAGTTGTCCTCCTCGGCGGCCTGCATCTCCACAACAAAAGTTCTGCCTGATTTGTCACGGCAGACCAGATCCAGCACTGTCTTTTTCCCATAGGGTACATCCCGCCGCTGCTCGCGGTCGGAATATTCGGTGATGTCATCGATTCTGGCCTCTGAGGGTAGGATCATGTTCAGCACCCCGATTAGGATGTCCTTGTTGTTTTTGTCGGCGAACACCGCCTTGAATCCGACGTCGCTCCTCAGGTTCACGAACGGAGCGAGTTCCTGTTTCTTTTCATTGAAATACATATGGTTCAAAATTTAAATAAATATTTGAACCGCAATAATATGCACAATAAACGTAAAAAACGAAAAGAAACCTATAAGAAATATAAAAAACAGAAATTTATTCGTTAATACCACTAAAGAAACCACTTCGCCACGGCTGGCAAATAACATTTCACATAAACCAAGGATTCTGAGTTGTTTTGTATGATTGCCCAACTTCCATGATTCAATTGGTCACTTCGATATGCTCAGTGACCGGAATCGGCCGACAGCCTGTTTGCGGCACCATCGTCCCGTCGCCTGTTTGTAGAGCCATCGTCCCGTCGCCGATTCGCAGAACAATTGGCCGGCCTATGATCTTGCCGATCATAGGCCGGTAGCTGGCTTACCGAACCATAGGTCCGTAGCTGACTTGCTGAACCATAGGTCGCTGAACTTGTCGAAGTGCCGAAGCAACTGGGCTACTTTTTGCTTATAGTCGTCAGGCAGTAAGGCCCGGAGTAAAGGACGGTGCCATTGCTGAAGAGTTTCTGTAATTCAGGGATTGTTTCCAGTCTTGACGTGCGTGTGATGATTGTCAGAGGCTTGTCGGAGGCGGAGACCGCTTCCACAAGGCGTTCCGGCTCCTTGCCGTAGTCGGTGATCTGACGGCCGATGTAGGCATCAATGTTCTCTGGCCTGTGGAGGAACACTGTCGCCACATCGGTGCCATCCGGAACCTTGGCGCAGATCGCTCCGTAGCCGATGTACGGGTTGATGTCCTTGACCACAGCCGAGGCCGAGAACACGGCGAGGAACAGGCTGGCTCCAAGAAGCAGAGCGGGAATATTCCAAACCTTTCTTTTAAAGAGGAAGAATGCTCCCAAAGCATTGGACAGCGTCAGCAGTATGACACCGTTGATGACCGGGGCTTCGCGGGCGAAAGGATATTCAGCCAAAAGGTCATCCGCTGCCGGAATGTGTGTTGCACCGAGGAGAATGAGTGCCGCGGCAAACCCGATGACTGTGAATATGATAGAGAATAAACCTACAGATCGGCGCATCCATCCTCTCTCCCCGATGCGGTCAAGCACGATAGGAAACAGATAGACGCAGAACGGGAAGACCGGCACGAGGTAGATCGGCAGCTTGGAACTGAAGGAGGACAGCATCGCGACTGTGGAGATGATCGTGCAGAGGAAAAGAATCTCTAAGTCGGAACGGCCCTGTTTTGGGCAATTCGACGCATCTGATGTGTCAGAAATACCGACTTTTGACTGTGCTTGGCCGGGAGTCTCTTCAACACATGTATTCCGAACCGGCAGCAGCGAGGCGACAAACGTCCCGACCAACAGCAGGCTGTACGGTGCCAGACACCAGATAATAGCCACGAGGTAGAACCAGAACGGTTTGGCGTGGGTGAAGGCGTTGACGGCCCGCCCGACGGTCTGTTTTACCAAAAGGTTGTTGATGTACTCCGATCCGCCCTCGATCCAGACACAGCCGATCCAAAGGGCCGCAAGCCCGGCTATGATGCCCCAGGTCTTGAGACCCAAGTACTTGCCGAACCCTTTCCAGTCACGCTTCACGATGAGGAACACGGCGATGGACAGCGGCGGCATCAGAAGTCCCACCGGCCCCTTGGTGAAAAGGGCGAGGAATATCCACACCGGAAGCAACACGGAATCCGATCTTCGCGCGACTTCTCCGGTATACATCCTGTAGAACGTCCAGAGAGCCAGCACGATGAACATACACATCAGCATATCCATCCTCAGCACGATCATAGTCCCGAGGAACATAACGCAGGTCAGCGTCATTCCGGCCAGAGCCATTCTGTCCATCGCTGACTTGCCTTTCATCACCCACTTGTCCATTATCCCCGTGATGACGAACGCCGGGATCAACGAGAACATCGACAACGCAAGGCAGCTGTGATGCCCGAACAACAGTCTGCACAGCATCACGATCCAGAAATAGAGCGGCGGTTTGTCGGCATACGCCAGTCCGTGGTTGTAGAATGCGAATATATGCCCGTCCGCAAGGACCTCGTTCGCTATGCTGAGATACCTCAACTCGTTGGACGGCGTGAAATCCCTCGTCAGCATCACCGGGAAAAGGCAGACGAAGGTGAAGGCGAAGACCGTCATCATAGGATGGCGGGTGAATATGTTACCCTTCCCGGTCTGTGGAGTGTTGTTTCTCATCTGAATATTCTTTTTTGCCTGATCCCAGGATCAGATTCCTTATGTAAACCACAAACCCGAACATCTGGCCGAGGATCAGTACCGGGTCAAGCCGGATGATGCCGTAGATGATGATCATCCCGGAACCTACGATGCTGATGATCCAGAATCCCCTCGGAAGCACGGATGTATGCCAGTGGTGTGAGAAGGCAAACTGATAGACGAACCGCAGCGTGAACATCAATTGACCGGTTGAGCCGAACACCACAAGCCACACCGGAATGTCGCTGTTGCGGAAGAAGTTCTGTGAATATCCCCGGGCGTCCTTGAACAGAAGCATGGCGGCTACAAACGGAAGAGCTGCCAGCAGAACTCTTGTGAGGATCTTCATACGGTTCCATATCCCGTTGGCATTCAGGTTCCAAAGATAGATGAAGTAGGCGATGAACTGTCCGAGGATGATGGAGAAATCATTCCTCAGGACTCCGTAGATGAACATCAGGCACGCTCCGATCACGCTGAAGATCCAGTAGGACACCGGGGAGACCGATTCATGTGCCATCTCGGATTTCAGACATTGGAGAGCTGTCCTCAATCCGAAGAATGTCTGGGCGGTGAAACCCAGGGTGAAGGTAAGCCAGACGGGGATGTTGTCAAACATATTCCGGAAGATTAATTTCGCTCATCGTTGACATTGTCCTTCCCCACGGAGTAGTTGATGTACCGTGGCTTCATCCACCTGTAGGCGAAGCAGTCCGCGAAAGGTCCCCAGAGCCTGTTCCAGAGATGGAACTTGGATGTGCCTGCCGTGCGTGGGAAATGCCTTACCGGCACCTGGCCGAAACTTCCGCCTTCCTGAAGCAGGATCAGAGCCGGCAGGAACCTGTGCATTCCCTTGAACATCGGGATCTTCTTGGCCGCGTCAGTGCGGATGATCTTGAGTGGGCAGCCGGTGTCCTTCGCCCCGTCGTGAGTCATCATATTCCTGAATCCGTTGGCGATTTTGGATTGGATCCGCTTGAACGCCGTGTCTTTGCGGTTCGCCCTGTAGCCAGTCATCAAGGTGTGTTCCTTCATTCCGTCCAGCAGCAGGTTGAAATCCTCCGGTGTGGTCTGAAGGTCAGCGTCCATATAGCCGACATATTCAGAGAAGGCATAGTCGAATCCGGCTTTTATCGCGGCGCTGAGTCCGGCGTTCTTTGAGAAGCTGATGTAGAAGATGTCTTTGTTGCGGGAGCAGACCTCCTGGATCAGTTTGAGGCTGCCATCTTTAGAACCATCGTCCACGAACAGCGCGCAGGTCTTGACCTTGCTGACAGGAATGAACTCGGTCATAGCCTTTTCCAGATTGTGGATATTGTCCTCCTCGTTGAAGACAGGCACCACAATGGTTAGAGCATATTCAGATGTCCTGTTCATATTTGAATATTAACTTGATTTCTTGTAACTGATGATCGCCCAGCTTCCGAACGCGGCCGCGAAGCCGCACAAAGCGAGGAACTGAGGAATCATATCCACAAATTTACTACCTTTCAGGTAAACAAGGCGCATCACCTCGATGAAATATTTAAGAGGATTGACGATTGTTATGGCCTGAGCCCAGTCCGGCATACTGCTGACCGGAGTGAACATCCCTCCCATCAGGAAGAATATCATAATGAAGAAGAATCCCACGAACATCGCCTGCTGGATGGTCGAGGCGTAGTTCGAGATCACGAGTCCCAACCCGGACACCACAAGAATATATACTCCGGTGAAAAGCATAAGTGTCCAGATGCTGCCGGCCGGGGCTATTCCATAGATGACTTTGGCGAGCAGCAGACTCAAACCCATTATCACGATTCCGATGATCCAGAGCGGAATCAGCTTTGCCAGAATGAATTGGAACTTGCCGACCGGAGTGACGTTGATCTGTTCGATGGTGCCGCTTTCCTTCTCACCCACGATGTTGAGGGCCGGGAAGAAGCCACAGATGATGGTCAGAAGCATCACAATCAGCGCCGGCACCATAAACACCTTGTAGTCAAGCGACGGATTGAACTTGTAGAGCGGACTCACCGAAAATGAAGGAGTATCCTTACCTGTGGCAGTGACCTTCACCTTTTCTGAATATTTCCGCAGAGCCGTTGAACCCGAGATCATTGACACCATATAGGACGATCCGAGCGATCCTTTGGTGCCGTTCACGGAGTTGGCGGCGATCTGGATCTGAACGCCCTGTCCGTTTACAAGATCCTTCTCGAAATTCTGCGGAATCACGAGTATCATGTCAGCCTCATCGGAATCGACTTTGCGTAAAGCGTCCAGGTAGGAATCCGAGGTTCCGGAGACGTTGAAATAGGCCGAGCCTCCGATCTCTGCCACAAGCATTTGCGACAGAGGACTATGGTCGTTGTCAACCACATCCACACGGACGTTCTTTATTTCCTGGTTCGCCGCCCAAGGGAAGACCAGCATCGCCATCAGCGGCAGCGCCACCAGCATCCTCGGGATGATTTTGTTCCGGGACAGCTGCTTGAACTCTTTTTCTATGAGGAAGGATAGCATATTCTTAAGTTAATCTTGTCTTGAAATTCTTGACGCTCAATGCGATGAGTATGAGTGTGATGAGGGACAGCACTCCGATCTCCGGCAGTGTGTAGCTTAGCGGCGTGCCTTGGATCATGATCATCTTGATCGACTGGATGTACCAGCGCGCGGGGACGATTGTGGAGATCCATTGCAGGACGCGCGGCATGCTCTCGATCGGGAATATCAGTCCGGACAGCAGCATCGTCGGCATCATCAACCCCATTCCGGAGGCTATCATCGCAGCCATCTGGGTCTCGACCATAGTTGAGATCAGAAGCCCCAGACACAGTGTGCAGATCAGGAACAGGATCGAGACCAGAGCCAGCGAGAACAGGCTTCCGGCGATCGGTACTCCCATCACGAACACTGCGCAGACAATGATCAGCACCAGATCGAAGATTGACAGCACCAGATACGGAATCGCCTTGGCGATGATGATCATCATCGGGCTTATCGGGGAGGTGAGCAGCACTTCCATCGAGCCGGTTTCCTTTTCCCGGACAATCGCTACGGCTGTCATCATCGCGCAGATCAGCATCAGAATCAAACCCATAACTCCAGGCACGAAATTATAGGCGCTCTTGCCCTGAGGGTTATAGAGCATTCTGATGACCGGGGTGATCGCCGCTCCTGCCATTCCGCTTTTCTCGGCGATCTCCTGCTGGCAGGTGGCCAGGATGTTGCCGGCGTAGGCCGTGATCATCGAGGCCTGGTTCGGGTCGGTGCCGTCGGCGATCAGCTGCACGGACGCTTCTCCGTTAAGTACATCGTTCGAGAAGTTGTCGCTGAAGACCATCACAAGGCTGGTCTTGCCTTCCCTGAAGATGTCGTTGATCCTGTCGATGTCTGTGATCCTTTCGCTGACGTTGAAATATTCACTGGCATTCATCCGTTCGATGATGCGTGTCGTGAGTTCGTCATTTACAGGGTCGAACACGGCCACGGAGGCGTTGCGTACCTCAGTGGTGATGGCGAATCCGAACAGCAGAAGCTGCGCGATCGGCATCCCGACTATGATGAGCAGAGTCCACCTGTCTCTAAGGATATGTCGTAACTCCTTCTGTATGAATGCTAGTAAAGACTTCATCTGTTGTTACTCTCCATCTCTTTTGGCTTCTCTTGCAAGACGGCGGAACACCTCGTCCATGCTCTCCGCTCCAACACTCTGCTTCAACGCGGCAGGGGAGTCCAAAGCCTTGATCTGACCGTCCACCATAATCGAGACGCGGTCGCAATATTCAGCCTCATCCATATAATGAGTGGTCACGAATATGGTGATTCCGTCATCGGCCGCCTTGTAGATGAGTTCCCAGAACTGCCTTCTGGCCACCGGATCGACTCCTCCCGTCGGTTCGTCCAGAAAGACGATTCCGGGCCGGTGGAATATCGAGACCGAGAACGACAGTTTCTGTTTCCAACCAAGTGGAAGTTCCTTGACCATCGTGTTCTTCTCGGAACTGAAATTCAGTTCGTTAAGGAGTACATCAGTCTTGGTGGCGATCTCTTTCCGCCTCATTCCGTAGATTCCGCCGAACAGGACCAGATTCTCTTTCACTGTCAGATCCTCGTAGAGTGAGAACTTCTGGCTCATGTAGCCGATGTGTTTCTTGACCATCTCCTGCTGCCGGGCGATGTCGAAGCCAGCCACCGTGCCGGTGCCGGAAGTCGGCTTGCTCAGTCCGCACAACATCCTCATCGCCGTTGTCTTTCCGGCTCCGTTGGCTCCCAGGAATCCGAACACCTCGCCTTTATGCACATCGAACGAGATGTGGTCCACGGCCGTGAACGTCCCGAAACGCTTAGTCAGGTTATCAGTATGAATTACTTCCGCCATCATATTCTCATGAAGCAATCCTCCCCGGACGGTTGGATCGCATTGATTGTGATATTGTTGTGCTTCCTGCCCTGAAGGAACTTCCTGAGTTCTTCCACGTCGGCTTCCTCACTGGTGGAAAGGTTCACAGAATCTCCGAACGAGAACGTCTGGTCTGTCAATGAACCTTTCATCATCAGAATTTGATTTCTCCGTACATTCCAAGTTTAATCAGGCCGTCATTTTTCACGGCGATCTTCACGGCATAGACAAGGTTTGCTCTTTCGTCACGTGTCTGGATGGTCTTCGGGGTGAATTCTGCCTTGTCTGAAATCCAGACTAGCGTGCCGGCATATTCCTTCCTGCCGGATGTGCCTTGGTCGGCGAAGACCTTTACTGACTGACCGAGTTTGAGTCCGGTCAACTGGTCGGCGGTGATGTAGGCGCGGAGTCTGATGTTGTCCAGATCAGCAACCTTGAACAGTGCCCGTCCCTGCACGGCGAGTTCCCCTGCTTCTGAATATTTTGCCAGGATGGTTCCGCTTACCGGACTGGTTATGACGCATTTGCGTATTTTGTCCTCAAGCTGCATAACTTGCGCCTCAAGGGCGGCAGATTGGCCGGAAACCCCGCTGTTGGCGTTCTGGAGGCTTTCTTTCCGCGCGGCGAGCTGCCTTTCAAGAACCTCAAGTTGTGCCTGAATATCCTCGACCTGTTTTCGGTTGGCTGCTCCGGCCTTCTCCAGTTTCGTGAAACGGGCAAGTTCCTGCTTCTGCTTGGCTATCTGGCTTTCAAGTGAGGCTATCTGTCTGGAAATGTTAAGCCTGCCGCTTCCGACAGCCTTCATCGTGGCCTCCAGCTGCACTTTGCTGAGGTAAAGCTGAACCGTGTCGATGCAGCCCACGACCGCTCCGGCCTCCAGCTGGTCGCCTTCCTGTATGTCGAGGTTCATAATCCTACCGTTACCCTCGGCGGAGACTGTAACCTCCGTTGACTCAAAAACGCCCGAGGCATCGTAAGCCTTGTTCCCTTTCCCGCAGGAAGTAATCGCCAGCGCAAGGACCAGCAATGATGAATATGTAAGAGTCTTTTTCATTTATCTATCTGTTTTGTTTTCAGCTGCTGGATCCTGATAGCGTCCGGATCGGCCTGCCCGGCCACCCCGTTCTCGATGTAGGACTCGACCTTTTTATAATTGATCTCCAGATTCGAGAGCGTCAGTTCGTACTGCCGTACCAGCGAGAAGTACTTTTCCGCCGCGCCATGGCATTCCTCGATGGTGACTGCCATGCCGCCGGGCTGGCCGTTTTCGATGCCGCCAGCCATGCTGCCGGCCGGATCGGTTGCCCTGCCGCTCATCTGGCCGCTCACCGGCAGGGCGAGGCAGATGAGCGTGGCCGCTGTAATCAGGATTTTGTTCATTCTCATTTTACCATTATCGAATCAAGGATGAACCCCACATTGCTCCGCCTGCGTTCGTCAAGGTATCGGTTGATGTCAGCCTCCGGCATGATCTGACCGAGGACCGGAAGGAAGAGAAACGAGGCGACGTTGATGGAGACGATGTTCACAATCAGATCCATAAGCTTGATTTCCCTGACATTACCTGCCTTCACCTCCTTCTCCAGCATGTCATTGACGCATTGGATGTAGCC
>OKUU01000822.1_pt1 | contig 9563 bp, 4 predicted proteins | sample 1606561 | NCBI WGS metagenome assembly OKUU01 (sample SAMEA3882506, study PRJEB24775) | human gut metagenome | biome: human-associated habitat; feature: intestine environment; material: feces | place: Netherlands | collected 2009/2010
TGTCTCGCTCAAAAGCAAGATCCGCGTGCGGCTGATCTCCCGCAACGCCAACGACACCTTTGATGCTGCGTTCTGGCGCCGCCGGGTGGAATATGCATGGAACTACCGCAAGACCGTGCTGGAACCTGCAGACCTTTCTGCCTGCCGCGTCATTTTTGGCGAGGCCGACCAGTTCCCCGGGCTGACGGTGGACCGGTTCGAGCGCGTGCTGGTGGCCCAGGTACTGAGCCTGGGCATGGAACGCATCAAGGAACGGGTGCTGCCGCTGCTGGTACGCATCCTGCGGGAGGACGGGCAGGTCATCCGGGGCGTGTACGAGCGCAACGACGCCGCCCTTCGGACGCTGGAGGGCATGGCGCAGGGCAAGGGCTGGCTGGTGCTGCCAGGAGAGGCCGTACCGGAGGGCACCGCCGAGGACATCACGGAGAACGGCATACGGTACACGGTGGACTTTGAGAACGGGCAGAAGACCGGCTTCTTCCTGGACCAGAAGTACAACCGGCTGGCGGTGGCGAAGCTGGCAAAGGGCAGGACGGTGCTGGACTGCTTCACCCACACCGGCTCCTTTGCGCTGAATGCTGCCAAGGGCGGCGCTGCCAGCGTTACCGCGGTTGATATCAGTGCGGAGGCAGTGCAGATGGCGGAGCATAACGCTGCGATTAACAATTGCTCCGATGTTATGCACGGCCTGCAGGCGAATGTTTTTGATTTGCTGAGCGATTTGTTCAACAAGCATTCGCGTGAATATGACTTTATTATTCTGGACCCGCCGGCGTTCACCAAATCCGGCAGCACGGTGAAGAATGCGATTCGCGGCTACAAGGAAATCAACCTGAAGGCGATGAAGCTGCTGCCGCGCGGCGGTTATCTGGCAACCTGCTCCTGCTCGCACTTTATGAAGGAGGAGCTGTTCGTGAAGATGCTGCAGGACGCTGCGCATGACGCTAATGTTTCTCTGCGTCAGATTGAAGCACGCCAGCAATCTCCGGACCATCCGATTCTGTGGCAGGTGCCGGAAACAAATTATCTCAAATTCTATATCTTCCAGGTAGTATAAAAACTCAGTCTAAAAATATGCTGCTGTTAAGGGGGCGTTATTGTGCAGGCTTTAGAGGGTATTCGTGTGCTTGATTTGTCGCGGCTGCTGCCGGGACCGTATTGTACAATGCTGCTGGCCGATTTTGGTGCAGAGGTTATCAAAATCGAAGAGCCGGGACGGGGCGATTATGCTCGCAGCTTTCCGCCGTTCCTCAAGGATTTCGGTTATTGGCATCTGCAGCTGAACCGCAATAAAAAGAGCGTAGTGCTTAACCTGAAGTCGGAGGCGGGACGCCGGGCGTTTCTGGAGCTGGTGAAAACCGCCGACGTGGTGGTGGAAAGCTATCGCCCGGGTGTGCTGGAAAAGTTGGGCATTGACTATGCGGCGGCGAAGGCGGTGAATCCGCGAATTATCTACTGCTCGCTGACAGGCTACGGCAAAAAGGGACCGCTGGCCAAGCAGGCCGACCATGATATTGGCTACGTGAGCCTGGCAGGCATTACTGCTATGAGCGGTGAGGCGCAGGGCAAGCCGGCGATTCCGGGCGTGCTGATGGCGGATATGAATGCGTCTATGGCGGCAGGCATGAGCATTATGATTGCTTTGCGCCATGCACAGATGACGGGCGAGGGACAGGAGATAGATATTTCGCTGTATAATGTGGCGATGACGCTGATGCCCGGTGCTGCGAGCCTGTACTTCGGCAGCGGCTTTGTGGCGGAGCGCGGCAACAACTGGCTGACGGGTGCCAACGCCAACTATAATATCTATGCGACTAAGGAAGGACGCTATCTTGCGGTGGGCTGTCTGGAAAAGAAGTTCTGGAGCAACCTGTGCGCCGTGCTTGAGCGCCCCGATATGACGGACCTGATAGATGATGATGCTAACCACGATTACTTAAAGCAGCAGCTGACGCTGGAATTTGCCAAGCACACGCTGCCCGAATGGGAGCAGCTGCTGGCGGGCAAGGATACCTGCGTAACACCGGTGCTGGATTTTGCCGAGGCGGTGGCTGCGGAGCAGACCAAGGCCAACGAGATGGTGCTGAACGTAGAGGATGCAGAGCTTGGCAGCTACCGGCAGCTTGGCTTTGCCATGAAGCTGAGCGAAACGCCGGCGGCGCTGAAAAAGCGTGCGCCACGCTTGGGCGAGGATACGCAGCAGGTGCTGTCGCAGGCGATTGATGATGAAAAGCTGCTGGCGGAAGCATTGCAGACGAAATAAAAAAATGACCTCCTGAAATTTCAGGAGGTCTGATTTTTTTGTAAGCTTTAAAGTTTTGGCAGGCTTATTTTTCTACGCGGCCGGGATATGCTTTGAGTGCTTCGCCCAGAATGTAGATAGCGCGCTCCAAATCCTCGCTCTTTAATACATAAGCCAGGCGTGCTTCGTTGATGCCGCTGCCGGGGGTGTTGTAGAAGCCGTTGCCGGGAGCAAACATAACGGTTTCGCCGTCGATAGCGAAGTTTTCCAAAGTCCAGATAGCAAATTTTTCTGCATCGTCAACAGGCATGTTAACCATGATGTAGAAAGCGCCCTTCGGGTCGGAAGCCTTTACGCCGGGGAGTTTTTTCAAAGCTGCCACGATGGTGTCGCGGCGTTTTTTGTATTCCTTGTTAACTTCTTCCAGATAGCTTGCCGGAGTGGTGTACAGAGCTGCTGCGCCGACCTGCTCCAGAATCGGGCTGCAAAGACGTGCCTGGCAGCATTTGATAATCTGCTTGCTGAGCTCTTTGTTTTTGCTGATGATGCAGCCGATGCGCGCACCGCAGGCGCTGTAGCGCTTGGAAACGGAATCGATGATAATCAGGTTGTCGTCCAGCTCGGGCATGGTGCCGAAGCTGCGATATGCACCGTCATAAACGAATTCACGGTATACTTCGTCAGCGATTAAAGCCAGATTATGCTTGCGCACGATGCGGGAGATCATGTCCTGCTCTGCTTCGGTATAAACTACGCCGGTAGGATTGCCGGGGTTGGTGAGCAGAATTGCTTTAGTTTTCGGAGTGATATGTTTTTCGATTTCTTCTTCGCTGGGCAGGTGGTAACCGTTTTCTACGCTGGTAGGAACAGCGTTGATTTTAGCGCCGAACTCCTTGCAGAAGGTGGTGTAGTTAGCGTAGAAGGGTTCGAAAACCATGATTTCATCACCGGGGTCGCACAGAGCCATAACTGCGAAAATCAAGGCCTCGCTGCCGCCGTTGGTAACGAAAATATCTTCAATAGCATAATCCATGCCTTTTTCTGCATAATATTTCTGTACAGCCTTTAAGAGGAACATTTCGCCCTTGGAATTGCTGTAGGCGATTACCGGTGCCTGGAATTCACGCACACTGTCCATGAATTGTGCCGGAGTGGCAATATCAGGCTGGCCGATGTTCAGATGATAAACCTTTTTGCCTGCAGCCTTGGCTGCGTCAGCATACGGAGACAGCTTTCTGATAGGAGATGCTGTCAGGCTTTGAATACGTTGAGAAAGTATCATGAAAAAAACTCCTTGCTGTTATATTTTTGTTTGGGGCAGATGTAACTGCTTTGTTTATTATAGCACAGATTTTGCCGAGATTGTATATAGTAAAATATTAATACTGTATACATTTGACTTTTTGACGTAAGCACTTTTACTGCCAGAAGTACGTGAAGAGCGCCGGTATCGGTACACTGAGCTCCCTGATGCTGCCGTATACTATTACGTTACTCGTCACCCTGACTATTATGCTGTATGCTTTCTGGTTTATGGATATACCTCTGGGATTACAAGCGGACTATGTATATCCCAAACGTATAATGTAATATTATTTCAGAGATGATATAATGAAGATAGCCTCTCCTTGGGGAGAGGTGCCGAGCTTGTCGAGGCGGAGAGGGGTGACATCGATGCAAGCTCTTCTCTTGTCCTATAGTTAATTCACCTTGCCTCCCCTCTAAGGGGAGGTGGCTGCGAGCATAGCGAGCAGACGGAAGGGTGTTATATGTATTTATGAAAGAAGTTCTTTGAAAATGTCTATGCAAGAACGTTTGACTGAACGCTGAAAAGCAAATCTACATTAAGGTAAGCGAGCATCCCGAGCTGAACAAATATATCGGCAGCGACCTTATCACCACCGACGGTACCTCCGTACTGGGCGCAGATAACAAGGCTGCTGTTGCCAACCTGATGGTAGCACTGGAAACCATCATTAAGGAAAACCGTCCGCACGGCGAAATTTATGTAGCCTTTGTTCCGGATGAAGAGGTTGGCCTTTGCGGTTCCAAGAAGATGGATTTCAGCAAGTTCCCGGTTGAATTTGCATATACCATTGACTGCTGCGAGCTTGGCGAGGTTGTATACCAAACCTTTAACGCAGGCAGCGCACACATCAAAATCAAGGGCGTAACCGCACATCCGATGTCCGCCAAGAATACTTTGGTTAACCCGGCGCTGGTTGCCGTTGATATCATCAACTGCTTCGACAGAATGCAGACTCCGGAGCACACCGAGGGCACCGAAGGCTTTATCTGGGTGCAGGCTATTAAGTCCAACGCTGCGGAAGCAACTCTGGATATCAAAATCCGCGACCATAACAAAAAGATGTATGAAGCACGCAAGGAGTTCATCCGTCATGCTGTGGAATATGTACAGGCTAAAAATCCGAAGGCCGGCATTGAGCTGAACATCACCGACGTATACGGCAATATTGCCGATGCGCTGACTGATGATAATAGAAAATGCGTAGAGTACATTTTCGAAGCAATGAAGGAGCTGGATATCGAGACGAAGGATATCGCTATGCGCGGCGGCACCGACGGTTCCTTTATTTCCACCAAGGGCATTCCGACACCGAACTATTTCACCGGTGCGCTCAACTTCCACTCCAACTGCGAATTTATGCCGATGGCTGCAGTGGAAAAATCCTGCCTGATGACTTTGAAGTTGGTTGAGCTGATTACCAAATAAAAAATGCTTGACAAATGCGTCGCTTTCCTGTAAAATCTTACTTGTTTCCGACGCAAATGCGTGAGAAGCCTATTGGGGGCGTAGCTCAGCTGGGAGAGCACCTGCCTTGCAAGCAGGGGGTCAGGAGTTCGATTCTCCTCATCTCCACCAAACTTTTTTATCATCGTACCTTGACAACTGCATAAAAATGTTAGTAATACCTCTTTTTAAAAAGAGATCTTAACGAACCTTGAATTCTTGTTCATCACAAAGTCCCCGTTTTGTAGGGGCGACCTCGTGGGGCGCCCGCAGCAGAGCGTGTGGATAACGTGATACATGTAAAATAGTCAAGTAAGTAAGGGCGTACGGCGGATGCCTTGGCCATATCAGCCGAAGAAGGACGCGATAAGCTGCGATAAGCTGCGGTGAGGTGCAAGTAACCTTTGACCCGCAGATTTCCGAATGGGGAAACCCGGCAGCAGTAGTGCTGTCATCCTCTTATGAGGAAGGGCACCCGGTGAACTGAAACATCTAAGTAGCCGGAGGAAAAGGAATCAACAGAGATACCCCTAGTAGCGGCGAGCGAACGGGGCAGAGCCCAAACCGGGATGGGAAACCAATCCGGGGTTGTGGACTGCTATCAAATGCATGAGTGAAGCAGAATGAGCTGGGAAGCTCAGCCAGAGAGAGTGAGAGCCTCGTAGGCGTAAGCGAATGCATGGAGCAGGATCCGGAGTACCACGGGACACGAGAAACCCTGTGGGAAGCTGGGGGGACCACCCTCCAAGGCGAAACACTGATATGGACCGATAGCGCATAGTACCGTGAGGGAAAGGTGAAAAGAACCCCGGGAGGGGAATGAAAGAGAACCTGAAACCGTATGTCTACAAGCAGTCGAAGACCTTTATATGGTCGACGGCGTGCCTATTGAAGAATGAACCGGCGAGTTACTTCAGCTAGCGAGGTTAAGCAGGAAATGCGGAGCCGCAGCGAAAGCGAGTCTGAACAGGGCGTATAGTTAGTTGGAGTAGACCCGAAACCACAGTGATCTACCCATGTCCAGGTTGAAGCACAGGTAAAAATGTGTGGAGGACCGAACCAGTGAGCGTTGAAAAGCTTTTGGATGAGATGTGGGTAGGGGTGAAATGCCAATCGAACGTGGAGATAGCTGGTTCTCCCCGAAATAGCTTTAGGGCTAGCCTCATGGCGAGAGTACAGGCGGTAGAGCACTGAACGGGGTAGGGGCCTATCCGGCTACTGAACCTAATCAAACTGCGAATGGCTGTACTTATCCATGGGAGTCAGACTGTGAGTAATAAGGCCCATAGTCAAGAGGGAAACAGCCCAGACCAACAGCTAAGGTCCCCAATGCCGTACTAAGTGGCGAAGGATGTGGAATTTCGAAAACAACCAGGATGTTGGCTCAGAAGCAGCCACCATTAAAAGAGTGCGTAATAGCTCACTGGTCGAGAGACTCTGCGCCGAAGATGTCCGGGGCTAAAGTACGGAACCGAAGCTTTGGCAATTGACGTAAGTCAATTGGGTAGGGGAGCGTTCCTGCATGGGAGAAGCCTGACCGGAAGGACAGGTGGACAGGCAGGAAGAGAGAATGCCGGTATGAGTAGCGAAAAGAAGGGTGAGAATCCCTTCCACCGAAAGCCTAAGGGTTCCTGGGCAACGATCGTCGTCCCAGGGTAAGTCGGGACCTAATCCGAGGCGGAGACGCGTAGGAGATGGACAACAGGTTGAAATTCCTGTACTGGCTGAGGCCGTTTGAGCGAAGGAGTGACACAGGAAGGAAGGCGCGCGTGCGAATGGAAGAGCACGTCCAAGCAGGTAGGTCGGGAGACAGGCAAATCCGTTTCCCAGAAGGCCGAGATGCGATGGGGAGCTTCTGGAGACAGAAGCGAAGGGGCTGGCACTAAACTGTCGAGAAAAGCTTCTAGTGAGGACTCAGGCACCCGTACCGAAACCGACACAGGTAGGCAGGATGAGAATTCTAAGGTGCGCGGGAAAACCCTCGTTAAGGAACTCGGCAAAATATATCCGTAACTTCGGGAAAAGGATAACCCAGCGTACGTGAAGTGCAGAAGCGCATGGAGCGGAGATGGGTGGCAGAAGAGAGGCCCAAGCGACTGTTTACCACAAACACAGGCGTCTGCTAAAGCGAAAGCTGATGTATAGATGCTGACACCTGCCCGGTGCTGGAAGGTTAAGAGGAAGTGTTAGCGCAAGCGAAGCAGTGAATTGAAGCCCCAGTAAACGGCGGCCGTAACTATAACGGTCCTAAGGTAGCGAAATTCCTTGTCGGGTAAGTTCCGACCCGCACGAAAGGTGTAACGATTTGGGCACTGTCTCAACGAGGGACCCGGTGAAATTGAAGTACCTGTGAAGATGCAGGTTACCCGCGACTGGACAGAAAGACCCCATGGAGCTTTACTGTAACCTGAGATTGGATTCCGGTAAGAGATGTACAGGATAGTTGGGAGGCAGAGAAGTGAGTACGCCAGTATTCACGGAGCCATTGGTGGGATACCAACCTTGTTTTATTGGAATTCTAACGAGAAGCGTAACGAGCTTGCGGACAGTCTCAGGCGGGCAGTTTGACTGGGGCGGTCGCCTCCGAAAGAGTAACGGAGGCGCCCAAAGGTTCCCTCAGCGCGGACGGAAACCGCGCGAAGAGTGCAAAGGCAGAAGGGAGCTTGACTGCGAGACGGACAGGTCGAGCAGGGACGAAAGTCGGGCTTAGTGATCCGGTGGTAGAGAGTGGAATTGCCATCGCTCAACGGATAAAAGCTACCCTGGGGATAACAGGCTTATCTCTCCCAAGAGTCCATATCGACGGGGAGGTTTGGCACCTCGATGTCGGCTCATCACATCCTGGGGCTGAAGTAGGTCCCAAGGGTTGGGCTGTTCGCCCATTAAAGTGGTACGCGAGCTGGGTTCAGAACGTCGTGAGACAGTTCGGTCCCTATCCATCGCGGGCGTAAGAAACTTGAAAGGGGCTGCTCCTAGTACGAGAGGACCGGAGTGGACCGACCAATGGTGTACCAGTCATGGCGCCAGCCGTGCAGCTGGGTAGCTACGTCGGGGACGGATAAACGCTGAAAGCATCTAAGCGTGAAACCAGCCTAGAGATGAGGTTTCTCATTGTTTAACAAGTAAGGTCCCACAAAGACGATGTGGTTGATAGGCCGGGAGTGGAAGTACAGCGATGTACGGAGCGGACCGGTACTAATAGACCGAGGACTTGACTTAAGCAGAGAGCCATGTTTGAAGGAGCCGAAAGGCGACGCACAAACATGTGCGAATCGCTTACTCCGAATCTCAGGAGACTGTGAATCTGGAAACAGACACACAGAGAGAACGACGATTCGGAGACGAGCGGAAAGATTCTTGATAGTTCGTTGGATGTATGAAACATTTTTATGCAGTTGTCAGGATACGAAAATCCTGAATAACATAATTCAGTGGCGATAGCTGCGGGGATCCACCTGTTCCCATGCCGAACACAGCAGTTAAGCCCGCAAACGCCGAAAGTACTTGGGGGGAGGCCCCCTGGGAGGATAGGAAGCCGCTGATTAAGGAAAAAAAGCACTGGAAAATTCCAGTGCTTTTTTGCTGTTAGCCGTCAGCAGTTAGCAGTTCGCTCGGACTCAGATGCCGCTGCGCGGCGACAGACTCAAACTGACAACGACGCTTCGGGAAGCCCTCAGCGCGTAAAAAATGACCCCGGCCGGGGTCCTCGTAGGGGCCGTCCCGGAGGGCGGCCCGAAATGAGAAAAGGTCTTGAACGGTATAGCGTCTCATTGTCTGGAGGAACCTCTCAGTCAGCAGAGCTGACAGCTCTCCTATGAGGAGAGCCACTAGCCTCTAACCCCTAGCCCCTAACCCCTAAATACATATTCACTATAGAAAGGAATCATGACATTGTCTTTGGATTTAGAAACATTACGAAAAGAAGCGCTGGCCGAATGTGCGGCCCAGTTTGAACGCATTGATACGATTTGTCTCCATAATACGGCGAAAGTCCTGGCCGCTTATAAGGAAGCCCAGATTTCTTCGTACCAGTTTGCCGGTACGTCGGGCTATGGCTACAGCGACATGGGCCGGGAAAAGCTCGATGAAGTCTTTGCCCGCGTCTTCAAGGCCGAAAAGGCCATTGTCCGGCCCCACTTCGTATCGGGGACCCATGCGCTGGCGACGGTCCTGCTGGCCCTGTTGCAGACCGGCGATCTCATGATGAGCCTCGTCGGAGCACCTTATGACACGATGCAGGGCGTCATCGGCTATGCCCATGAAACGCCGCACTCTTTGAAGGAAAAGGGCGTCCGCTATGAAGAAGTCCCCTTGAAGGACAACGCCTATGATTTGGCCGGCATTGAAGCAGCCGTCGCCGAAAAGCAGCCGAAACTGGTCCTCATCCAGCGTTCCCGCGGTTACAGCACGCGGGCATCCTTGACGATTGATGATATCCGTTCTATTATTTCCGTCGTCAAGAAGGTCAGCCCCAAGACGATTTGCTTCGTCGACAACTGTTATGGCGAATTTGCTGCTGAAGAAGAACCGATTGAAGCCGGTGCCGACATCATCGCCGGGTCGCTCATC
>OKUU01000827.1_pt1 | contig 9540 bp, 5 predicted proteins | sample 1606561 | NCBI WGS metagenome assembly OKUU01 (sample SAMEA3882506, study PRJEB24775) | human gut metagenome | biome: human-associated habitat; feature: intestine environment; material: feces | place: Netherlands | collected 2009/2010
CGACAAAATCTTTGCAAACAATAGATATATTAGTGTTAAGCGAATATATCATAAAACACTATGGACCGATGTCTCATCTGAAATTGCAGAAACTTCTATTTTACTGTGATGCATATCATTTGGCATATTTTGAACAAGAATTAGTCAATGATGAATTTGAAGCATGGGTGCACGGTCCAGTATGCAGGAAGGTTTATGACAGTTTCAAGGATAAATCTATTCTATATTCTGACATCGAGTATAATTATGTGCCGGGAAGTATTGACGTGGACGCTGAATTTAACAAACTGACTACTTCTCAACAGGAGTTGGTCAAGGATGTCTTGAATACATTGTCAACTTGGACTGGTTTAGAATTAGAGCAAACGACCCATAGTGAATTGCCTTGGATAGAAGCAAGGCGAGGATACGGGGAGGCTGACATCTGTCATTCTATAATATCTAAAGATACAACAAAGGAGTTCTATAAAAAGGAAATCAACCGTGCCTAAAATCAAGAAGGAAAAGCAAGGTTCGGTTATAGCTGCTTTCCTTAAAGAAAAACAACCTATAACCAAAGACGAGGCGAAAAACTGCTTCAAGATTTCATTCCAATATTTGGATACATCTCAAAAATATGGCTCGTCATTTAAGGATTGGCAAAAATGTGGGTTATTGTCTAGAATGTTAGAGACTTTTCACGGTTACTCAAAAAAGCCTTTACTTGCTCAAATTGATGGTGGCAAATTTGCCGCTTACGAAGGTTATCCGCCTGAGTCTAAAACCAAATTTGTATGCCCTGGTTTTGTCCCGGACGATGCTCAATGGGCAAGAATACATATAACGGGGCAAGCAATTGTTGTTGGGCATATTGTTGATAACACATTTTATGTTGTCTTTTTGGATAAAACTCACAAATTTTGGATGACATCTAGGATAACGGATAATTAGCAATATTATGTTCTTCGTTCCATTGTATAGTTTATCAGATCTGGATCGGGTCACCTCACCGTCCGGCGCCCAGCAAGCCTAAAGTGCATAATTCCGAAAAAAAATAAGTTGCCTCAGATTAAGAGAAGATTTTCGAAAATAGATCTAGACCGAAAAGATTCCTTAAAATGATGCAGGTTATTTTTTGAAGGTTGCTTAATCAGCATTGTCGCGTTTGTGCGTCTTATCAAGTATGCTGGCCTTGTCGGCGGCGAGCTGGGAGCGGAGGGTGTCGATGGAGTCGAAACGGCGCTCGTCACGGATCTTGTGGTGGAAGGTGACCTTGAGGTCGAGACCGTAGATGTCCTCGTCGAAGTCGAAGATGTTGGTCTCAATGGTGCGCTGGCCTCCGGCACGGACGGTCGGACGGACACCGATGTTGCACATCCCCTTGAACTTGCGGCCAAGCGTCTCGGCCTCAACCGAATAGACACCGTTGCCCGGCAACAGTTTCAACGGCTCGTAGAGCTGGATGTTAGCCGTCGGAAAACCTATAGTGCGGCCAAGGCGGTTGCCCGCCACCACAACTCCCAGCAAGGAATATTCATACCCGAGCATCGCGGCGGCGGTCTCCATCTCCCCGGCGGCGACAGCCTCACGGATCTTCGTGGAGCTTACCGTCACACCTGACGGAGAGGTGACACTGCCCAAACGGACAACATCAAGCCCCTCACCCACAGCGATTCTCTCGATTGATTCCGGAGTCTGCGGATCGCAGCCCATACGGTTGTCGTAGCCGATCAGGACAGCCTTGGCGCCGAAACGGGCGACGAGGACATCACGGAAATATTCCCGGGTGGTCAACCGGCTGAATTCCTTGGTGAAAGGCAGCACCTCAACGTGGTCCACACCAAGCCCCCAGAGCAACGCCTTCTTCTCCTCCAGCGAGGTCAGAAGCCGCAGGTTGCGGGCATCGTCCTGAAGCACGTTGCGTGGATGAGGCCAGAAAGTGACGACCATGCTCTGGTCGCCCCTTTCCCTGGCCGCACTCACAAGCCGCTCTATCACAAAACGGTGCCCGATGTGGACACCGTCAAAGAATCCGGTAGCTATAACCATTTCACCAATTCAAAATCCTGCCTGTGAGGCAGCAACGGGTTCTTGGCGTACATTCTGACCGCCACCTGGTACATACCGGTCCTGTCCGGAAGGATGGACGCGCGGTACTTGGCGACACCGTCATTGAACTCGACCACGTCGTAGTCACATTTTTCCTGAATATGCAGCTGATGCCTCACGTCAGTCGTCGCGAACAGCATCTCCACACCGATGTCCTGAGGAGAAAGATCGCCGAGATTCAGCACAACCTCAGAAGTCAAGGCATTGGACTCGGTAAGGCTGTAGGACGGGTCAGGCTGCGTCTGGGAGATGACCTCCACGTTCTGCCACTCGCGGCGCGCCTTCTTCTTCCATGCCGAGATCACGCGGGCCATCTTGTAGTCATCAGCCACCATATTACCGGCACGCTCCGACTGAGGGATGTAGTACTGGTTGCAGTAGTCGGTCAGCATCCTGTTGGTGGTGAAATTGTCGGCCACCTGGGCGATGGTGTTCTTGATGTAGCCCACCCAGGTAGGAGACAGTCCGAGGGACTTGTCCACATCGTAGTAGGCCGGAGCGATGTCGTTCTCGATAGTAGTATAGATTGTGGCCGCGTCCAGTTCGTTCTGATAGTTCTGGTCATCGTAGGTTCTCTCCAGCGGAAGAGCCCATCCCGCGCCCGGCTTGTAGCCCTCGACCCACCAGCCGTCAAGCACGGAGAAGTGCATGACACCGTTCATCGAAGCCTTCTCGCCGGAAGTGCCGGAAGCCTCCAGAGGCCTTGTAGGGTTGTTCATCCACACATCGACACCCTGCACAAGCCTCTTGGCGAGGGAGATGTCATAGCCAGGGATGAACACGATCTTTCCGATGAAGCGATCCTGCTTGGAGATCTCGATGATCCTCTTGATGAGGTCTTGCCCGGCCTTGTCGGCAGGATGGGCCTTGCCGGCGAAAAGGAACTGGACCGGATGCACGGGATCGTTCACGATGGCGTCAAGCCTGTCAAGGTCAGAGAACAGAAGGGTTCCTCTCTTGTAGGTCGCGAAACGACGGGCGAAACCGATGGTCAGCACATCATCGCGAAGGTTCTCCTTGATCGCCACAATCTGGCTCGGAGAGTAATGGTTGCACTGCGAAGGGTCGGAGACACGCTCCTTCACAATGTCTATCAGTCTCTTCTTGAGGGTCTTCCTGGTCTCCCAGATCTCAGAGTCAGACACTTTGTAGATGCCCTCGAAACAAGACTTGTCATAGTGGTGCGTGGCGAACTCCGGGCCGAACACACGGGCGTGGATCTTCTTCCACTCGGCGGCCGCCCAAGTCGGGTAATGCACGCCGTTGGTAACATAGCTGATGAACAGTTCCTCAGGCAGATAGCCCGGATAGATGCCGCTGAAAATCTCCTTGCTGACATCACCGTGAAGCATCGACACACCGTTGACGTTCTGCGAGAGGTTGGCGGCGAGGAAGCTCATCGAGAATTTCTCGTTCACATCGTTGCCGTTCACCTTGCCGAGTCCCATCATCGTCTCCCAGTCAACCTTCAGACGCTGAGGGTAATGGCCGATGTACTTCCTGAGCAGTCCCTCGTCGAAAGCGTCGTGTCCGGCAGGAACCGGAGTGTGGGTGGTGAAAAGCGATGATGACCTCACGACCTCAAGTGCCTCGCTGAAATCAAGATTGTCTTCCTGAATATATTCACGAAGCCTCTCGAGTCCCGTGAACGCGGCGTGTCCCTCGTTGCAATGGTAGATCTGCGGATTGATTCCGAGGTTCCTGAGGGCTCTGATGCCGCCGACTCCCAGAAGAAGTTCCTGCTTCAGACGGTTCTCCCAATCGCCTCCGTAGAGGTGATAGGTGACCTGACGATCCTCCGGAGAGTTCGCCTCATAGTCAGTGTCAAGCAGATAGAGGTCGGTACGACCCACGGCCACCTTCCAGAGACGGGCGGTGATCGCGCGCCCAGGGAAGGCCACGCTTGTGGTCATCCAGTTGCCCTCGGCGTCCATCACCGGCTCGGCCGGGATCTTCGTGAAGTCCTGGGCGTCGTAACGGGCTACCTGCTCGCCCTGACCGGTGATGATCTGGGTGAAGTAGCCGTAACGGTACAGAAGTCCGACAGCCACGAGGTTGACGTTCATGTCGCTGGTCTCCTTGAGGTAGTCACCGGCCAGAAGCCCGAGACCTCCGGAGTAGATCTTAAGCGAGGTGTCAAGGCCATATTCCATGCAGAAATATGCGATGGAAGGATCCTTGCGCTCCGCCTTGAGAGCCATGTAGGCGTTGAACTCGTCCATGACGGACTTCAGCTCGCCGAGGAAGGCATCGTCCTTGGCCAAGGCCTTGAACCTCTTGAGGCTCACAGCGTCAAGCAGAGCCATGGGATTGTGGCAGGTGTCGTGCCAGATGACCGGATCGATCGATTTGAACAGGGATTTCGCAGACTCGTTCCAGCACCACCAAAGGTTTTTGGAAAGTGTCTCGAGACCGGAGAGCGCATCCGGAAGGTGACGGGTCACCATCACGCTCTTCCAGGTAGGGTTATTGATTACTATCTTCTTGTACACCATTGATTTGTCTTCATTAAGTTCATCCGGGAAAGCACCCTTGGCCTCAATCACTTTCTCTATGGCCTTTGAATATGCTTCCTTGTAATACTGAATCTGGTTCTCCCACAGGGCGATCGTGGAGACATCCTTGGCCGAAGCCATGTAGGCCTTGCGGCCTTCGCTGTCCAGGGCGGCGATCTCCTTGACCCTCGCCACGACTCCGTCCACGACATCGTAATAGTTCGAGTCGTTTCTGTCAAGGATGGTGATGCCGGGATGCTCCTTGCCATAATGCGACCTGACCCATAGGCCGAATCCGGCGAGGCTGGTGGTAAGTGACGGAATGCTGAACGCGAGGCTCTCCAAAGGGGTGTAGCCCCAAGGCTCATAGTATGACGGGAACAAGGTCAGGTCAAGTCCCACGAGCAGATCGTAGTACTTCATGTTGAACACACCGTCCGTTCCGTTAAGGTATGACGGAATGAAATAGACCTTCACGCGGCTGCCTTTGGCGTTGGTGAAGCCCAACTCCTTGAAACGGCGGGTGATGACATCATATTCAGTGTCCATCAGATAGTGGGAGACCTGAGTCGTGTACTCCGAAGATCCGGTACCGGAAAGTTTGGCAACCAGATCCTTGTCGGCTCCGTTGTGGCCGGAAGGGATCATTATGAACGCCTGGATGTCACGGCCTTGCGGGTCGGTGTCCTGAAGTTTCTTGAGGGCGTCGATGAACACGTCGATGCCCTTGTTGCGATATTCATAACGTCCTCCGATGCCGATGAGGATCGCGTCCTTCGACACCTCCTCGCCCGACATCGCCGTGGCGACCTCTATCAACCTGGCACGCGCGGCGCGGCGCTTTTCGTCATATTCCTCATCCGTGGCCGGAGTGAAGCTGTTCTCGAAGCCGTTCGGGGTCACGACATCCACCTTGCGCTGAAGGAACTGCTCGCACTCTTTCGCGGTGATCTCACTGACAGTTGTGAATATGTCGGCGTTCTGCGCCGATTTCTTCTCAAGAGAGTGACGGGCGATCACGTTGAACTGGCGGGCTTTCTGGTCTCCGTCGTAAAGGTTCATGGAGTCGTACAGGGGCAGGTTGTTGCCGGCGATGCAGCGTCCGATGACCGTGGCATGGGTAGTGAACACTGTAGCTATCGGGAGTTGCTTGTACTTGAGGTAAAGCAGTCCGGCTCCGGTCTGCCACTCGTGGAACTGCGCCACAATCTTGTCGGAGGCACTCAGGTTGAAGTTCCTGAAACTCTCAATGACCTTACCGGCGGCGTAGCCGAACAGGAAGTTTTCCTTGTAGTCCCAGTTTCCGGTGATGGAATCGACCTGGAAACGCTCCCAGTACTTTGACAGAATATCATTCTGACTGGTAAGGAATTGCTTGAAATCCACCAGAATCGCGATAGGATTCCCGGGGACGTTCCATTTGCCTATCCTCACCCTGATCCCTTCAGAGGCGGCCTGCGCCTTCCAGATAGAGTAAAGATGCGGATCCTCGATGAAATCCGGGTTGCTTTCAGTGTCCATCCAGACATCAGGGCCGATCAGGATGTGGTGCTTGTGAAGCTGCCGCTTAAGGTAAAGCGACTTGGTGGCGATCACTGTGTAGATACCGCCGACCTTGTTGCACACCTCCCAACTGACCTCAAACAGATAGTCTGGATTCGTCAGTTCGTTTGTCATTTATTTATTTTTTACTTGTTTGGTTGTCTTTGTTTTCGTTGACTTCTTCGCTTCGGCGGCCTTCTTCGAGGTCGCCGAGCCTGTCGAAGCGACTTCCCTTGACTTCTTCTTTTTACCAGCGTCCTTCTTCGCGTCGGTCGCCGGGCTTGTCGAAGAGCCGTCTTCCACCTTCTTCCCCGAAGTGGTCATAGCGTCGTCAATCCTGATGATGAAGTCACTCAGGACGTTCATGTAGTTGATGAACGCCTCGTAAGGAGTGTTGTAAGGATTGAAGTAACTGTGGACCGCCCCGTCAGAGAAGAACTTGGTGCTCATATAATAGAAATGGTCACTCTCCTGCAGGTGTCCGAAATCCTCCCAAAGGACCGGATCGTTCAGGATGGCAAGCTTCTCGGCCTGCCCGTAGAGCTTGTTGTAAGCGTCCTGCTGGAGCTCGTTGCCCAGCCAGGCGCTGACATCCCTCTCCTCGTCAGCCCAGGAGATAGGATCCTGCACATCAATCTCGGCGATCGGCCTGAGCTTCCTCGCGGCCTGTGTCGGAGTGACAAACTCGAAAGAGCCGTCTTTCAACGCGATTTCCGGGAAATATCTCATGAATTCGAATATTCCCGAACTCTCCTTCTGATGCTCCCCGAACGTCTCATAGTCCATAAACAGGTTCACGATGTCCCCGTCGGCGGCCTTAAGCCAGGAAAGGTATTTCTCGCCGGTAAGCGGCCAATCCTTCCACCCTCTGTCGGAGAAGCGGAACGCGATGTCGTCGCTCAGCGAATAGTTGCGCAGCAGCAGTTTCAGGTGCTTCTGCTGGCTGTCGGTGTAGATGTAGTCCGGACTCTTCCATCCAAGAATATGACGCGCACCCTCAGCGAGCATCACCTTGAAGCCAAGGCTGTACACGTCGCGTCCGATGGAATCTGAATATATCAGCTCGGTGTTCCTGAAAGCCGTCGGCCTCACACCGAAATATTTCTCGATCGCGGCGGAGTGCTTCTCCACCTGATGCCTGAACTCACCGAAATTGGCAAGCGAGGCGAGGGAGTGGTAATATGTCTCTCCGAGGAACTCCACGCAGCCTGTCCGGGCCAGTTCACGGAAACTGTCCAGCACCTCCGGGGCGTATCTCTCGAACTGCTCCAGAGCGGAGCCGGTGATCGAGAATGCAACCTTGAAGTCGCCTCCGTGCTGTTTGATAAGATCCAGCAGAAGGTTGTTCATAGGAATATAGCATCGCTGGGCTATCCTGCGGAGGATGGTTCTGCCAGCGAAATCGTCATAGTAGTGGGAATCCTTGCCGATGTCGAAGAATCGGTACTGCCTCAGCCTCGTAGGCTGATGAACCTGAAAATACAGACAGATGTTCTTTTTCATAATCGTTCCCTTTATATTATCATGTAATCGTCAATAATCCTTGCCAAACCAGCGGCAACTTATTCTTTGCCGCCGACAACTGATTCGTAAATATTCTTAAGTTTCGCTGTCGCGATGTTCCATTTAAGGCGGTTGACCTCATCATAGCCCTCCCTGGCCGCGAAATCGGCAAGCGCAGGGTATTTCAGCAACGCGTAGATGTCGTCAGCCATAGCGTCCACGTCCCAGAAATCCACCTTGAAGGCATATTTCAGTACCTCGGCGGCTCCGGACTGGTTGGAGATGATCGCCGGCACATTCGAGCGCATGGCCTCAAGCGGGGATATTCCGAAAGGTTCCGACACCGAAGGCATTATGTACACATCCGACATCGCGAACATCTTCTGGACCTCCGCCCCGCGAAGGAATCCGGTGAAGTGGAAGCGGTCGGATATTCCCAACTTGGCGACGTGGCGGATGCAGCGGTTCATCATGTCCCCGCTTCCGGCCATCACGAAGCGCACGCCACTTGTCCTCTTGAGGACCTTGGCCGCCGCCTCTATGAAATATTCAGGCCCCTTCTGGAAGGTGATCCTGCCGAGGAAGGTGACGACCTTGTCGCGCACTCCCCTCTCGACCTTCAAGTTCTCCCGGCCGCTGAAGTCCACGGCGTTGTGGACGGTCACGACCTTCTCCGGGTCAATGCCGTACTTGTTGATGACGATGTTCCTCGTGAGGTCGCTGACGGCGATCACCTTGTCGGCGGCCATCATTCCCCTCTTCTCGATGTCATAGACACGACTGTCGATCTGGTCCTCGGTTCCACGGTCGAATGACGTGGCGTGCACGTGGACGACCAACGGCTTGCCGGTCAGTTCCTTGGCGGCGATTCCGGCCAGATAGGTCAGCCAGTCGTGGGCATGGATGATGTCGAACTCATCCTTGTGTTCCATCGCGATCGTGCCGCCGACCATCGCATAATGGGCGACCTCCTCCATAAGGTTGGAGCCGTAACGACCGGAGAAACGGAACTTCGTGCCGATGCACTTGGTCAGATTCTCGCTCTGGAGCCTTCGCTCGGACTCGACCATCTCGTGGAACTCCTCCGGATCGACGTACGGGATCATGTTCGAGCCGATGCGGACGAACCTGACCTTGTCCAGGAACTCATCCACAGTCGAGCCGAACGACTCGACCGGCACATCGCTGGCATTGATGATCCTCGCGGCGCTCTGATCCTCGTCACCTGAGGCGGACGGCATCACGAACAGGGTCTGCACACCGTTGTAGGCCAAACCCTTGACGATTCCGTAGCAGGCTGTTCCGAGTCCGCCGGCGATGTGGGGAGGGAACTCCCATCCAAACATCAAAACTCTCATATTCCTACTCCTCCTTGTATTTGTTCTTAAGGTACTCAACCTCCAGCAGGGCGGCGGTGCTCAGGGCAGACGAGATCGCCCCGTGAGGCTCGTGAGGCGGGTCTCCGTCGTAGAGTTCGGAGAACGCTCCGACCCCGTGCTTGTTCAGGTCCTCGTAAAAACCATTGACAAGCCACTGGGCCTTGTTCAGGAAAGCGGAGCCCTTCATCTTGAAGCAGACCTCGCAGTAAGGGCCAAGAAGGAAAGTAAGGCAGCAGCCGTTGTAGTAGGCCAGATCCCTGTCTGTCTGCGAGCCCTCATAAACTCCCTTATACTCGGAATGACGAGGGGAAAGCGTGCGTATTCCTCTTCTCGTCACAAGTTCGTTGTCAATGACCTGCAGCACCCTCTGCGCGATCTCCGGCTCCACAGGAATATCCTCACCCACAAGGGCGTAAAGCATATTCGGGCGAACCTCAAGATGCTGTCCGGCGTTGTCCACATAGTCGGCGAGATAGCCGGCACGGGCGTTCCAGAAGGTGTTCTGGAAATTCTCGCGGATCAGGTCCAGGATG
>OKUU01000833.1_pt1 | contig 9493 bp, 8 predicted proteins | sample 1606561 | NCBI WGS metagenome assembly OKUU01 (sample SAMEA3882506, study PRJEB24775) | human gut metagenome | biome: human-associated habitat; feature: intestine environment; material: feces | place: Netherlands | collected 2009/2010
GAATGTACTTGTCCTTCTCCAGTCCCAGACGCTCCAGCACGTCGCTTTTCTGGATCTTCTCCAGATTCATGTGCAGGACTTCTGCCATGGGAGAACCGGTCTGGTAGGTGCGTTCCTTGGGCAGTCCGGTGTCCGCCAGATACTTCCGGGCGAACTCGGAATAGCACATATTCACGTCAGAAATCACATCCACGATGCGGCGATTGGTCTCCTCGGGCAGGCACTCGTCCTTGCAGCGGTTGCCGGCCTCCATGTGAAACAGAGGAATGTGTAGCCGCTTCGCAGAGATGGCAGACAGGCAGGAGTTGGTATCGCCCAGCACCAGATAGCCCTCCGGCTGCAATTCGCTGAGCAGCTCATAGCTACGTCCCAGAATGTTACCGCAGGTCACGCCCAGATTCTCGCCAACCACAGGCACAAGAATGTCCGGGCCATATTCCCCGAAGGTGTTTTTCAGTTCAAAATCCTCCCAGAACACGGTGGAGAGGTTTCTGTCCCAGTTCTGGTTGTAGTAGACCACGCAGCAGTCAAAATATTCCCGGCAACGCTTGATAACCGCAGCCAGTCGGATAATCTCTGGACGGGTACCGCAACCAATCATGACCTTTGTGCGCCCATCGTTTTTCCATGTAAAATTGTGTTCCATAAAATTCTCCTAACGTCAACCAGTATTTTCTCTTACACCGGCTCGAAGAATGTATCCGGGTGATTGGGGTTAAAAATTTCGTTGCAGGTCATCACCGTCACCAGATTCTCCGTTTCCGACAGGTTGATGATATTGTGGGTCCAGCCGGGAATCATATGGACAGCCTCAATCTTGTCCCCGGAAACTTCAAACTCTACCGTTTCCCCAGTGTTGATGTTCCGTTCCTGAATCAAGCCATGACCTGCGACCACAATGAAAAGCTCCCACTTGGAGTTGTGCCAGTGCTGTCCCTTGGTGATGCCCGGACGGCTGATGTTGATGCTCACCTGCCCGCAATCGGCGGTGTGTACCAGCTCTGTAAAGGAACCACGGTTGTCCGCATTCATCTTGAGGGCGTACTTAAACTTGTCGGTGGGCAGATAGGTCAAATACAAGGAGTACAGCTTCTTGGCAAAAGAGCCGTCCGGCATTTTCGGCATCATCAGGGTGGTGGGTTGTGCTTTGAACTCCTGCAGCAAGTCTACAATCTCGCCCAGCGTGACCTTGTGGGTCACGGGGACGCAGCAGTAGCGACCATCTGCTTTCAGAACGGTCTCCACACCGTCAAATTCACAGTGTTGCTCCTTGCCCTCCAGCAGGTCAAACATTCCTTCTACGAGATCATCGATGTACAGCAGTTCTAACTCGGTACTGCGGTCGTTGACGGTGAAAGGCTCGTCATTGGCAACCGCCCAGCAGAAGGTGCTGACGGCACTGTTGTACTTGGGGCGGCTATGTCCCATTAGATTCACGAAGCGGTAGACGGCCACCTTTGCCCCGGTCTCCTGAGCATACTGGAAGAACAGTTCCTCGCCAGCCTTTTTGCTGCGTCCGTACTCGCTGTTGCCGAAGCGACCAGCCAGCGTGGCTTGAATGGAAGAGGACAGCATGATGGTTGCCTTGTTGTTGTGCTTTTTCAGGCAGTTCAGCAGATCAGATGCAAAGCCGAAGTTGCCCTTCATGAAGTCTTCCGGGTTCTCCGGGCGGTTCACGCCTGCCAGATTGAACACGAAGTCTGCTTTCTGGCAGTATTCGTCCAGCTCCTTCGGGGTGGAGTTCAGATCATACTCGAAGATTTCTTCAATATTCAACGCCGGGCGGGTCTTATTTTTCCCATCCCGGATGTTTTTCAGGTTGTTGCACAGGGCGGTTCCCACCATGCCCTTGGCACCTGTGACTAGAATGTTCATCCTATCACCTCTTTAATGTACTGCGGTGCAGTCCGGAATATCTGCGCCATCCGGCACGGTTGCATTATTGCAGATGGTGCAGTTACTGCCGATGCGAGTAAAGTTTCCCACAGTCGCACCGGTGCGAACAACGCTGTTGGTGTAAATTAGGGCGTAGTCCCCTACCGCTGCATCACAGTGGATTTCCGTTCCGGCATTCAGCAAAACACCGATTCCGACAGAGGCTCCATTCTGGATACAAGCGTTTTGCAGCACCACACAGCCGCATCCCAACTTGGCGTATGGACTGATGTAGGCGCTGGGCGCAACGATATTGGGAAAAGCAAAGCCAAGGGCTTTCGCCTTCTCATACACCTGTGCCCGGAACCGATTGTTGCCGATACCCACCACCAGCAAGCCGTACTCCTTCCGCAGCTCCGGCAGATCAGCAAGACCGCCAACCACCGGAATACCGCAAATCTCGGCACCCACAGGCTGTCCGTCATCCATGAAAGCACAATCATATCGGAACATCGCCTGCTCCGCCACCATGCGCCCAAAGCCGCCGGCACCAATCAGCAGCAGCTTTTCCTTAGACATTCGGGATGCCCTTCAGTGCATTCTGGACGTACTCGGTGGTCAGAATCTTCTTGACAGTGCCTTCCACATCCAGACGCTCGGTATTGTGGCTGGTGTAGGACTCGTCCGCCATGGTATGTACCTCGCCCTTGACCACGAACTTGTCGTAGTTCAGGTCACGGTTGTCAGCAGCAACACGGAAGTAATGACCCATATCCTGGCTGCGCAGACGCTCCTCACGGGTCATCAGAGTCTCGAACAGCTTCTCGCCGTGACGAGTGCCGATGATGTTCGTACCGGTATCGCCGAACAGCTGCTGGACGGCCTTTGCCAAATCGCCGATGGTGGAAGCATCAGACTTCTGGATGAACAAATCACCGGGATTTGCATGTTGGAAAGCGAACAAGACCAGATCCACAGCCTCGTCCAGATTCATCAGGAAGCGGGTCATGTTGGGATCGGTGATGGTGATGGGATTGCCAGCCTTAATCTGGTCGATGAACAGAGGGATGACAGAGCCACGGCTGCACATGACGTTGCCGTAACGGGTGCAGCAGATGGTGGTGCCGCCACGCTCAGCAGCCACACGGGCGTTGGCATAGATGACGTGTTCCATCATGGCCTTGGAAATACCCATGGCGTTGATCGGATAGGCCGCCTTGTCGGTAGAGAGACAGATGACTGCTCCGACATTGTTTTCGATAGCTGCCGTAAGAACATTGTCAGTGCCTATCACATTGGTTCTCACTGCTTCCATCGGGAAGAATTCGCAGCTAGGGACCTGCTTGAGTGCGGCTGCATGGAAGATGTAATCTGTTCCTGGCATCGCCGAGCGCACGCTTTCCAGACTTCTGACATCGCCGATGTAGAATTTTATCTTGTGTGCGACATCAGGGTATTTCGCCTGATACTCGTGGCGCATGTCGTCCTGTTTCTTCTCGTCGCGTGAGAAGATACGGATCTCAGCAATGTCCGTTCTGAGGAAACGCTTCAGGACAGCATTCCCGAAGCTACCGGTTCCTCCGGTAATCATCAATGTCTTTCCAGCAAAAATGCTCATAGTATTGTGATAATTAAATTATTCAACTTTTCAAATGATTTTTCCGCCTTTCCTTTCCCGACGCTCGCAGGCGGAAACCCGGGCGGTTACTTGTGGTCAAGGACGGTGTACTTGGAGTGGTTGGAGATGTACTCCGGCACTAGGTGCTTCATGGAGGCTACCACGGCCATGTCGTCGTAGGTGTGGGACTGGGCGATCAGGGCGTCTATCTCGAGGCTCACATCGGACCAGTCATATTCACGGACACAGGCGATGCGGATCTTTTCGTGGAACGAAGGCTTCGTCGCCTCCGACTCGCTCAGGACCTCCTCGTAGAGCTTCTCGCCGTCCCTCAGGCCGGTGTACTTGATCTCCACGCCCTTCGCCCCGCTCAGCTCGATCATGCGACGCGCCAGGTCGGCGATGCGCACCGGCTTGCCCATGTCGAAGACGAAGATCTCGCCGCCCTCCCCCTTCGTGCCGGCCTCAAGGACAAGCTCGCAGGCCTCGGGGATCAGCATGAAGTACCTTATGATGTCGGGATCCGTCACCGTCACCGGGCCGCCGGCCTTGATCTGGCGCTCGAAAATCGGGATTACGGAGCCGTTGGAGCCGAGGACGTTGCCGAAGCGGGTGGTGATGAACTGGGTCTGCCCCTTCACCACGCCGTCACGCTCCGCCTTGTTCAGGCTCTGCACATAGACCTCGCATATTCGTTTGCTGCATCCCATCACGTTCGTCGGGTTCACCGCCTTGTCGGTGGACACCATCACGAAGCGGCGAACGCCGTATTTGACCGAAAGGTCGGCCAGGATCTTCGTGCCGAGGACGTTGTTCTGGATGCTCTCGCAAGGGTTGTCCTCCATCATCGGAACGTGCTTGTACGCCGCGGCGTGGAAGACATATTCAGGAAGGAACGTTTTGAATATGTTCTCCATCCTGTCAGCCTTGGTGATCGACGTCACCACGGTGGCGCATGGCACAGATGGGAAGTCACGCGCCATCATCCTGCGGATGTCGTGCTGCGGAGTCTCGGCGGAGTCGATCAGCATAAGGGACGACGGGCTGAACGATCTCGCTGCCTATGCTACCCGCGGAGCCCGTGATCAGGACGCGGCGGCCACGCAGGGACTCCGCGACCGACTCGAGGTCGACGCGGATCTCGTCACGCGGCAAAAGGTCCTCGATGCTCACCTCCTTCAAGGCCGGCGCTCCCTTGATCGCATCATGCTCGGTGTCAACGACATTGTTGGCCGAGAATATTCTTGCTCCGCTTTGCAGGATGTAGTCCTGAAGAGCCGTGTCGTTACGGAACCTGTCAATCCTGCCCGGAGCAACCAGCACGGCGGCGATCCCCTTGCGGCGGATCACATCCGGCAGACTGGCATCAACCTCGTAGACCGGCTCGCCCATCAGGCGCGTGCCGTTGGCTCCAAGCGCCGGATCGTGGGAGATGAAGCCTCGGAGACGGTAGTGCATCGGTTTCTCGCTGCGGATCGCCTTCGCGAGTCCGATGCCGCCGGCGCGGATGCCATAGATGAAGACATTCTTCGCACCCTCCGTCCGGAAATAGGTGTCGTAAACCCATTTGATAGAAACGCGAAGCAGCCACATCAAACCGGTCGCGATGGCTTCCGCGATCAGGATCTGCCGCACCTGCACGTGGGCGAACACCTCCGATGGCACACGGTTCGTGAACACGTGGAGGATGATCACGGCCAGGCACGAGCACCCCATCGCGTACGCCACGCGCGGAAGGTCGCTGAACGACGAGTAACGGATGATGCCTGAGTACGTACGGAACGACGCGAAGAACACCATGTGAACGCACAGGCACAGCGACAGGAAACGCAGTAGTGGCCAGAAGTCGCGCTGAAGCGCGGCGCCGCGGTTGAAGCACCAGTAGATGAATATGCTCGTGAATAACAGGACCAGGCTGTCCAGAAGAAGGACACACCAGTAGGGGAAGGTACGCTTAGAGAAGTACCAGTCGATCAGATCGCGCAGGGTTCGCATCGCAGCAGGGGGGATTCTAATGAATGTGGGTATCGTTGTCAAAGGCGCCCTTTAACAAAAAAGTTTCAGAAACAGCATAAATGTTTCAGAATCGGTCACAGGCAAAAGGCAAAAGGCACGCAGGATATTTTGTTAACGAAAGATTTCTGATTAAATTTGTGAGTGGCGATGCCCACATGGCGGACATAGCCGAATTATCATGAATATTCTTGTGACGGGAGCTAACGGTCAACTGGGGACGGAGCTCCGGAATGTGACGGCAGGAAGCCGCGACAGGTACATATTCTCAGATGTCATCTCGCTGCCGGGAGTCGAGACGCTGAATCTTGACATCACCGACATCGACGCGGTGAGGATTATCTGTGAATCGGAAAGAATCGACGTGATCGTCAACTGCGCGGCCTACACGAACGTTGACAAGGCGGAAGACGAACTGTCAATGGCGATGTCGCTGAACTGCGCGGCGGCAGGAAATCTGGCCAAAGTCGCGTCGGAAAGGGATGCGACGCTGCTCCACATCTCGACAGACTATGTATTCAGCGGGGAAATGCCGACACCCTGTACCGAGGATTGGCCGACGGATCCGCTCGGGGTCTATGGATCCACAAAACTGGCCGGCGAGAAAGAAATCGAGAAATCGGGGTGCAGGAGCATCATCCTCAGAACCGCATGGCTATATTCACCGTACGGAAGGAATTTCGTCAAGACCATGCTCCGTCTGACGGAGGAGCGCGACTCGCTGAAAGTCGTGTTCGACCAAGTGGGGACGCCGACCTACGCCCATGACCTTGCCGCATTGATAGCCGGAATCATCGAAAATGGCCAACTCGGCAAGACAGGAATATACCATTATTCCAATGAGGGCGCTATCTCGTGGTACGACTTCGCGAAGGCGATCTGCGAACTGGGCGGAAATGTTTGCGACATCCAACCTTGCCATACGGAGGAATATCCATCCAAAGCCAAGCGGCCGCGTTTCTCCGTTCTGGACAAGACAAAGGTCAAGGCGACTTTCGGCGTGGGCATTCCTTATTGGAGAGACTCCTTGGCCTCTTGCATAAAAAGGATGACCAACGGTCACACCATCAACGGCATGAAAGATCAATGAATATGAAAGGAATCGTACTCGCCGGAGGAAGCGGCACACGTCTCTATCCCATCACCAAGGGTGTCAGCAAGCAGATGCTTCCTGTCTATGACAAACCCATGGTATACTATCCGATTTCCGTCCTGATGATGTCGGGCATAAGGGACATACTCATCATCTCGACACCTTCCGACTTGCCTGGTTTCCAAAGGCTTCTCGGAGACGGAAGTGATTTCGGAGTGAACTTTGAATATGCCGTACAACCATCCCCGGACGGTCTTGCGCAAGCGTTCATAATCGGGAAGGACTTCATCGGTTCAGACGGCGCATGTCTGGTGCTGGGCGACAACATATTCCAAGGCACAGGCTTCGGCGATCAGTTGAGAGAGGCTGTCCGTACGGCCGAGGAGGAAGGCAAGGCGACTGTGTTTGGTTATCAAGTCAGTGACCCTCAGCGTTATGGAGTGGCCGAATTCGACAAAGACGGGAACTGTCTCAGCATCGAAGAGAAGCCGTCCGAGCCGAAGAGTGACTACGCCGTGACCGGGCTGTATTTCTATCCGAACGAGGTTGTGGAAATCGCCGGGAGAATCAAGCCGTCGGCCAGAGGAGAATTGGAGATAACGACCGTGAACCAGAAGTTTCTGTCGGAAGGCAAACTAAAGGTCCAGAAACTCGGACGAGGATTCGCATGGCTGGACACCGGCACCCACGAATCTCTCGCCGAGGCCTCGACATACATCGAGGTCATCGAGAAACGCCAGGGTCTCAAGGTAGCCTGTCTGGAGGAAATCGCATTCAGAAGAGGATGGATCACAGCCGAGAAACTCCGCGAACTTGCGAAACCGATGCTCAGGAACCAGTACGGGCAGTACCTGATAAAAATCGCGGAGGAATAAAGACAACCGGATGACAATGAATATAACAACGGGACATACAGCATGAACATCATCACAACAGGAATCGACGGTGTCCTCATCATAGAGCCGAGAATATTCCAGGACAGCAGAGGTTATTTCTTTGAGTCCTTCAACCAAAGGGAATTCGAGGAGAAGGTAGGACCGGTCAATTTCGTGCAGGACAATGAAAGCAAATCCTGCTACGGCGTGGTCCGGGGACTGCATTTCCAAAAAGGAAATAACGCACAAGGCAAACTGGTGAGGGTTGTGAAAGGAAGAGTCCTGGATGTGGCGGTTGACATCAGACCCGGATCAAAGACTTTCGGGAAGCATGTGGCGGTGGAAATTTCAGAAGCCGACCACAGGCAGTTCTATATTCCGAAGGGCTTCGCCCATGGATTCAGCGTGCTCAGCGACGAGGTGATATTCCAGTACAAATGCGACAATTTCTATTGTCCCGGGTCAGAAGGCGCCATCGCATGGGATGATCCGGACCTTGGAATCGACTGGAAAGTTCCCAAAGACAGGATCATACTCTCGGAAAAAGACAGGCACCACCCTAAACTGAAAGATTGCCGGCCGGAAGATCTGCCGTAAGCGCACTGTATTAAATGATCACTTAAAATCGATTACGAGATCTTGCTGTAATCCTTGATGTTATATTTATCCTTACGTAGTTCACGGGCAAGAGGCTCGTTTACAGGAAGTTCCAAAGTCTGGTCATGCACCAGCACATGCTCGGCATAACTTCTCGCATCCGCCAGCAAAGCCCCGTCATGAGCCAAAGATGCGATACTCAGCTCAATCGGAAGCCCGCTCTGCTGAGTCCCCTCAAGGTCTCCCGGACCACGCATCTTCATGTCCTCCTCCGCCAGATCAAAGCCGTTTTCCGTGGCGCACATGAGTTCAAGCCTCTTGCGGGACTCCTTGCTCACCTTGTTGCCATGCATCAGCACACAATAGGATTTCTCGCATCCTCGGCCGACACGTCCGCGAAGCTGGTGCAGCTGCGCGAGCCCGAACCGCTCGGCGCTCTCGATCACCATCACGGAGGCGTTAGGGACATCGACACCGACCTCGATCACGGTTGTGGACACAAGGATATTCGCTCTCCCCGCCGCGAAAGCGTCCATGTTGAACCGCTTCTCCTCGATGGTCTGCCGGCCGTGCACGATCGCGACCTTGTAAGGCGGAAACGGGAACCTTGAGACAATGTCCTCATAGCCGGCTTCAAGATTCTGGTAATCAACCTTCTCGCTTTCGAATATCAAAGGATAGACAACGAACACCTGCCGCCCCGCCGCGATCTCCTTCTTCATAAAATTGTACAGTTGAGGACGCTTGCCCTCCCCTATCAACATGGTCTGGATCGGTTTCCTTCCCGGAGGCATCTCGTCGATCACTGACACATCCAGATCGCCGTAGAACGTCATGGCCAAAGTTCTTGGAATAGGCGTGGCTGTCATGACGAGAACATGGGGAGGAACTCCACCGGCGCCCTTCGCCCACAATCTTGCCCTTTGATCCACCCCGAAACGATGTTGCTCGTCAATAATGGCCAACCCGAGGTTTCTGAATATGACCGTGTCCTCAATCAAAGCGTGGGTACCTATGATTATGCCCACCGAGCCATCGGCCAAACCTTCCAGAATCGGTCTGCGCGCCGCCTTTCCGGTCGAACCGATCAACAACTCGCAATGGACACCGGTCGGAGCCAAGTACTTGGAAATGTTGGCGAAATGTTGCTGCGCCAGTACCTCGGTAGGAGCCATGATGCATGCCTGGAACCCGTTTCCGACCGCAATCAGAGCGGAAAGCACCGCCACCATGGTCTTGCCGGAGCCGACATCCCCCTGCAGCAGACGATTCATCTGATGTCCGCTCATCATGTCCGAACGAATCTCTTTTATCACACGTTTCTGCGCACCGGTAAGTTCATAAGGCAAAGCATTATAACAAGCATTGAAAGCCACACCGACCTTAGGCATAGGGATCCCGACGGCGGAACGGCTGCGGACA
>OKUU01000836.1_pt1 | contig 9474 bp, 9 predicted proteins | sample 1606561 | NCBI WGS metagenome assembly OKUU01 (sample SAMEA3882506, study PRJEB24775) | human gut metagenome | biome: human-associated habitat; feature: intestine environment; material: feces | place: Netherlands | collected 2009/2010
ATGGGTGTTGTTTGGGGAATTGCGATTCGTTGGGACGGTTTGAATTTCAGGCTGGAGCGATAGAGCGAGGTGATTCTTTGATGGCCTCGGTCGCTGGGCTTTCATCTGATGTGGTTGTTTATGACGGGAATGCGAGGTCGGTGACGTTGAATGTCAAGAGTGGGGAATTGGCAGGAGCGAAAGTGGTGGAAAAGAATCTCAAGCGTGTTGATGAATATGTCTCACTGGTCAATTCCGTGCCATTCGAGTGGAGGGTGTTCGGACGGAGGTTTCTTTGTGAATATGTGATTGGCGAGGATTCGGAAATATCACGAAAAACCGCTGATTTTACGATACTTGATAACTATGGTAAACGATATTCAAAAGACAAAGGGGACGTGCTGATATATTCATTTGGCAATAATATTGATGATGAGAAGGTTGGTTATGACATTTTCAGTTCGTATGTCATCCTCGGAAAAATCTTGAACAGGCATTCCGAGCGGCTGAAAGATGAATGCACTTCCGGCAGGATGTTGGTTCATAAACTCTCGGACGATGCGGGAATATCCTACCTTCTGATCGACAAGAGCGGGGATAACAGCCAGATTCTCGTCCGGTTTGGTTATCGCAAGGAACTTCTTGATGTTTGTCTTGAAGGAAGCAGAAACGAGGGATACGGATTAGAGCACTATGTCTGGAAGATAAACATCGCACAAAACAGTAAGGGGTCGGTCAGGATAAGCGGCATCGAACTGCACGGGAATATGATAGCAACAGGAAAACCCAAGGACGTGCTTGTCAGCGAAATCAATGATTCTCCTTTGACAAAGGCTGACTGGAAGGAACTCAAAATGGCGTTTGTCCGCTGAAAGGCTGCGATCGCCGGAGAAAATGGCTGAAAGGCACGGTTTGTCCGGCGGAACGGTGGTTTGGGTGGACATAACTGCTTTCAAAGAGGGTGTTCCGAAGAGATGAATGAAAGAATAGTGGGTAAACTACAATTACCCAAAATGAATTATTCGATTTGGATTATCCAAAATGGATAATTATATTTGCCGGAAAGAAATCAGATATGAAAACAATTCATAATCCGTTTATAACCAGAGGGTATATTCCAGATGAATGTTTCTGTGACAGAGTCAGCGAGACGCAGAGGTTGGCAAAATCATTGATGAACGGGAATGATGTGGTTCTGTTCTCGCCTCGCAGAATGGGCAAGACGGGGTTGATAACGCACGTGTTCGAGCGGGAGGAAATCAAACGTTCTTACTACACGTTTTTTGTTGATATTCTGCATACTACAAGTCTCAGGGAGTTCACTTTCTTTTTGGGTAAGGAAGTGTTCAGGGCGTTACAGCCTGCCGGAAAAAAAGTCCTTGATAAGCTTGTAAGTGCGTTGAAGTCGCTTCAAGGCAAGATAACCTACGATTCCGTTACCGGACAGCCATCGTTCGGTGTGAGCCTTGGGGATATTCAGCGGCCGGAGTTCACATTGGAAGAGATATTCAATTACCTCGACAATGCGGGGAAGCCGTGCCTCGTCGCGATTGATGAATTTCAGCAAATAAATGAATATGAGGATGGTAACATCGAGGCTCTCCTTCGCGGGCATATTCAGAAAATGAAGAACTGCCATTTCGTGTTTGCGGGAAGCAAGAGGAGCATTATGAGCGCGATGTTTCAGTCCCCGGCTCGTCCTTTCTATAAAAGTGCTGATCCATTGGAACTGAAGGCTCTCGATAAAGACATTTACTCAGATTTTGTCGGGAAGATGTTCAATGAATATGGCAAGAGGATAGCCAAAGCGGTGGTGGAGTACGTCTATGACTTGTTTGAAGGATATACTTATTACATGCAACGTGTCTTTAATGAGGCTTTCGCGTCGATAGATAGGGGAGAGGAGTGCTCTATTGACGTGATACGGATGTCAATAGACAACATATTGTTGATGAATGAGGTTCAATTCGCCGAGCTGATGTCTAGCCTGACAGAAAACCAAAAACGAGTTCTGTCCGCCATCGCGAACGAGGCGCGCGTGCGTAATGTCAACACGTCCGCTTTTATTAACCGCTACCAGCTATCCACCGCCAGCGTTGTCAACGCCGCCATCCGCAAACTCCTCAAGGAAGACATCATCACCGTTGATTTGAAGGAATATTCCATCCCAGACAAGTTCCTCTGGCTCTGGGTCAATCGGCAGTACAATAACGCTTGATACGGGTTCGATGGCAAGTGGGTGGTGTGGCACTTAATGGGTTGATAATAAGCTTAATAAGTAAACTCGTAGTGTCGGTTTTCGTACCACGAGTTTGCTTATAGTACTGATAAATAATATGTTATCTGCCACGACCCTCTGTGTCATCCTGAAAAAAGTTTACCAAAAAAACTTTTTTCAGGATTAGACGCTCCCTATTTATCCGGTGAAAGGCTGTGGTCGCCGGACAAAATGGCTAAAAGGCACGGTATGTCCGGCGCAACGGTGCTTTGGGTGGACAAATCGCATTGAGATGCGAAGAGAGGAGACCTATGAGAGGAAACGTAGCAATGATGGCAAGTGACGTGGCAAGTGGCGGTGCACAAGTGACGTGTTTCCGTCACGATGATTCTTGCGTGAAAATGTGTATATTTCCTCTAAAAAACTGTTTCTTTCTTATGGGACGGGCGTAAAAATCGCAGATTTATATGTAAGTTTGTAAGTTTTTAGTGAGCGTTATGGAATATGCCGGTACGTGGTTGCCGGAAGAGGGGGGGGGGAAGTTGCCGAGGCATATTCAGATGACTTTGAGAATTTTTAAAGTACAACAATACTATGACACAGGACGAACTGTTCAAGGTGCTGGTGGCACATTGCAAGGAGTACGGGTTCATATTCCCGTCAAGTGAGATTTATGACGGACTGGCCGCGGTCTATGACTATGGCCAGATGGGCGTCGAGCTGAAGAACAACATCAAGCAGTACTGGTGGAACGCTATGACAAGGCTGAACGAGAACATCGTCGGCATTGATTCCTGCGTGTTCATGCACCCTAAGACTTGGGTGGCTTCAGGCCACGTGGCGGCGTTCAACGATCCGCTCATCGACAACAAGGACTCCAAGAAGAGGTATCGCGCCGACAATCTGATCGAGGACTATCTCGGCAAGATCGAGGAGAAGATGAACAAGGAGGTCGAGAAGGGCCGCAAGAGGTTCGGAGAGGCCTTCGACGAGGAGCAGTTCCGCGCCACTAACCCTAACATTCTGAGGGAGAAGGCGAAATATGACGAGGTTCACAACCGTTATGTTGCAGCCGAGCAGGCCAACGACCTCAAGGAGTACAAGCAGATCATCATTGACTGTGACATTGTGGATCCGATTTCCGGCACGAAGAACTGGACTGATGTGCGTCAGTTCAACCTGATGTTCTCTACCCAGATCAGCAACACCGGCGAGGCGGACGACAAGATCTACCTGCGTCCGGAGACGGCACAGGGAATATTCATTGAATATCTCAACGTCCAGAAGACGGGCCGCATGAAGATTCCGTTCGGTATCGCCCAGATCGGGAAGGCGTTCAGAAACGAGATCGTCGCGAGACAGTTCATATTCAGAATGAGAGAGTTCGAGCAGATGGAGATGGAATTCTTCTGCCGTCCTGGCACCGAGATGGAGTGGTTCAAGAAATGGAAGGAGAACCGCATGAAATGGCACGTCAGCCTCGGGATGGGTGCTGAGAACTACCGTTTCCACGATCACGAGAAACTGGCCCACTACGCCAACGCCGCGACCGACATCGAGTTCAACTTCCCGTTCGGTTTCAAGGAGTTGGAGGGAATCCACTCCCGTACCGACTTCGACCTCGGCAACCATCAGAGACTCTCCGGAAAGAAGATCCAGTACTTCGATCCTGAGACCAACGAGAGCTACGTTCCTTACTGCGTGGAGACTTCCATCGGTGTGGACCGTATGTTCCTCGCAGTGCTGAGCCATTCCTACAAGGTCGAGCAGCTTGAGAACGGCGAAACCCGCGTCGTGCTGGGCATCCCGGCGCCGCTTGCCCCTGTCAAGGTGGCCGTGCTGCCTTTGATTAACAAAGACGGCCTGCCGGAGAAGGCTCAGGAGGTGATGAACGATCGGCAAGCGCTACCGCCGCCAGGATGCCATCGGCACGCCGTTCTGCGTGACCGTTGACCACGACTCGCTGAATGACAACTGCGTCACCATCCGCGAGCGCGACACCATGGAGCAGAAAAGGGTTCCGATCGCCGAGCTCCGCACCATCATCGACAAGGAAGTCAACATGAACAACCTCCTCAGGAAGTTGTAGTGTGTAATTGAATATGCCCGGTTCCGCGCCCGCCAGTCTCCCGATGACGCCGCCGCTCCGCCTTCGAAACCGGCATCCATTAGCGTTGGCAGACAACAGCCTGTCTGTCAACGAATAAAGCGAACTCGTGGTACCGAAATCCGTACCACGAGTTCGCTTTTTCCGCACGTAAACAGCATCTTGGGTGCCATGTGTTTTTCCTTGGCATCAGAAGTCGGATAGGAGTGGTTTTGGGAGTCGTTTGCAAAGACGCCTGGAAAAATAACTATAGAAGAAACTCTTCCAGTAAGCCTCCCGTCATCTATGATTCATGTTACCTCCCGTGCGCCATAGCGCCTGTTTCGCTCACGAGAGCCTCCTCCTGTTACCTCTCGTGCGTCATGGCGCTTGTTTTGCTCACGAGAGCCTCCTCTTGTTACCTCCCGTGCGCCATAGCGCCTGTTTCGCTCACGAGAGTGGCCTCCTGTCACCTCCCGTGCGCCATAGCGCCTGTTTCGCTCACGAGAGTGGCCTCCTGTTACCTCTCGTGCGTCATAGCGCCTGTTTCGCTCACGAGAGCCTCCTCCTGTTACCTCCCGTGCGCCATAGCGCCTGTTTCGCTCACGAGAGCGGCCTCCTGTTACCTCCCGTGCGCCATAGCGCTTGTTTCGCTCACGAGAGCCTCCTCCTGTTACCTCCCGTGCGCCATAGCGCTTGTTTCGCTCACGAGAGTGGCCTCCTGTCACCTCCCGTGCGCCGAAACGCCCGAATTGCTCACGGGGGTTGCCGGATCTCTCCGGACAGATGATTCTACAGACTTGGTACGGGAGAGGTTCGTGGCACTGTATTTGAGTTCATTTACAAAAATAAAAACTTTACATAATGAAACATTTATTTGTTGCTGTGATGGCGATGATGGTCTCTGTCGCGGCTTTCGGGCAGGAGGTCCGGAATCCTAGTTTCACCCGCGGCTTCGCCGGAAACGTTGGGGCCGGAGTCCTTTTCAAAGACGGTTTTGCCGGAGAATATGTGAACGTGTCATCGGGGTACAATATTCTTCCCGGGTTGTTCGCCGGAGTGGGAATCGGGATAAAGAACCAGAAATTCCACTCTCTTTCGGATGTCAATTCCTTTTTGGTACCGACCTTTATCCAGTTGAGGTACAGCTTTTTGAACAAAACCGTGAGCCCGTTCATTGATTTGAAGGGTGGCTTGATATCTGATTATTCAAGTTCTATGAAAGATATGCCGCGTGGGTTTCCTGATTCCGGATGCGGCCATTTCTTCAGGGTAGGAATAGGAGTTGACTATAAGAGGTATTCGATCTACGTCGGTGACGACTGGTCGCAGATTTCGTATTCAGATAGCGCCCTAAGCAATTATGCATGGGTTTTCGGCATCGGGTACAGATTCTAACGGAAATATCTTGTGGTGGGTAACTGACTGATTAATAGTTAATAAAGCAATCGTCTTAAGGTGTAACTAGCTGAAGACGATTGCTTTTATTGTTGATTATCAGGTGGTTGGCTGCCACGGTGCTTTGGTGGAGGTCACTTCGGCAGGCCTTACTTCTCGTACGGGGTGTAGACTCCGAATTCGGCGAGGGAGAGGAGACCGGTCCATTTGGTGAAACGGACGCGGACGGCGTCGGCGTAGACTTTGTCGAAACGGTGTACCTTCACGCGGCTCTGAGTCGGCGTGGTCCCGCTGAAGACCGGATGCCAGGAACCTTTGTGGAGATATTCAATGACATATTCCTGCATCACGCCGGGCTTTGGTTCGGTCATCACTACCATGTCTATCAGGCTGCCGGGGTCGAGCTCGACTTTCCAGAACGGCTCCTTGACTTCGGGGCTGGAGACCCAGCAGGTGCGGAAGTCGTCGTCGTTGGCGAAATCCATGATGTCCATGTCGTCGGACCATGAGGAGTCGCACGGTTTGCCGATGGCGATGTTGATGTCGGTGATCGGCTCCATTGTCTCGGCGACATCCACGATGTGGCCGGTGTTCTTCCAGATCTTGCCGATGCGTTTCAGGGCATCGATGCAGTTCTGATCCATCAGGCCGTCGCGGTTCGGGGCGGAGTTCAGGATGTAGGTGCAGTAGGCGTTGTTGTACGGGATGATGTTCTCGGCCACGATCTTGTCAACATCCTTCAGGGGCGAGCCCGGGAACTCGGTCTTCCAGAACCAGGTCTTCTGCAAAGGGTAGCAGGCCATCGCCGGGAGCTGGTTGGTCTCCGGGGAGATCTTCTGGCCGGCGCCCTGCTCGTAGCAGCGGATGTCGGAGTAGAACAGAGCCTCGGAAGGGTATTTCGCCCCGTTCAGATCCATCACCAGGCAGTTCGGCTGGATGCTCTTGATGAGGTGATAAAACTCCGGGAATGAGACATCTGAATATGAAATCCTGCCCCACGGGGCATCCCACCCGTCGAACATTATGGTGTTGACGGGACCATATTCAGTCAGAAGCTCGCGGACCTGGCTTTTGAGAAGGTTGATCTTCTCCGGAGTGTACGGCAGGGTCGGGCGGATGCGGTGATGGGTGTCAAGGATCGAGAAGTGGAACATAATCTGCATTCCGGCCTTCCGGACGGAATTGACCAGTTCCCGCAGGACATCCCGGTGAAGAGGCGAGCTCATCACGCTGTAGTCCGTGGTCTTTGTGTCCCAGAGGCAGAATCCGCTGTGGTGCTTGACCGAGACGCAGATGAATTTCATCCCTGCGCTTTGGGCGGCCTTGACCCATTGGTCGGTGTCCAGTTTGACCGGATTGAACACTTCGGGGCTGAGGTCGGGATCGGTCCAGTCGGCTGTCTGGTAGGTCGGGAGGCCGAAGTGAACGAACATTCCGAGCCTCAGGTCAACAAACTCTTGCTGGAGCTGGTGGAGGCTTTTTTCCTGCGCCGCCATCATCATCGGAACGGCCAGCAGGGCCAATAGGGTTGAGATGTACTTTTTCATAGTCGCTAAGTTACGAAAGATTTTTTGTAACTTTATGCCGACAATAGAACCTTTGCCGATCCGCGGACATCCAGCCACTATGTATTTGGCAAATGTGCTGCGTGTTATTTAGAATTACTTAAAACATTGATAATGAATTCAAAAGAAAGAATTGCCAAAGCCTTGACTGTCGCCACCGACACCAAGGTGTTCGAGATGGGCTGCGGAGTCAGCTCACTGGCTCCCGAGGAGTTCAAGAAGTGGTTCCCTGAAAGCAAGGCTGCCGTTGTGGTGGCAGACCTTAACACTTGGAAGGTTCTTGGCCAGAAGGTGTACGATGAGTTTGTGGCCGCGGGTGTCCACACGGATAAATATGTCATCGAGACGAAGGAGTTCCACGCCGACTGGAGGTACGTCGATATGGTTGACCACATCATCGCCGGAGACTTCTCCGCTGCCAAGACCATCGAGAATGACCCTGAATATGTGGAACCGGATGCGGAGAAGGCGTTCAGACCGTCTTCCGAGGCTGAATATGTCACCATATCCGTGGGCTCAGGAGTCATCAACGACCTTTGCAAACTTGCCTCGCACCACTACGGCCAGTCTTATCTGACATTGCCGACGGCGGCTTCCGTGGACGGTTTCTCGTCGTTCGGTGCCTCGATTTCCTACCATAACTCCAAGCAGACATTCTCCTGCCCGGCCCCAAAGGTGATCATCGCGGACATTGACGTGATCGCCTCCGCCCCGAAGGCCATGACTGCCGCGGGGTACGCCGATCTGGCCGCCAAGGTTCCCGCCGGAGCCGAGTGGATGATCGCCGACCTGATGGGCACGGAACCGATCAAGCCGGATGCCTGGCACGTGCTTCAGGACTGTCTTGATGACCTTCTGGCTGACCCGGAGGGTGTGGCCAAGGGTGACAAACAGGCCGTTGCCGATTTGTTCGAGGGGTTGACTCTCAGTGGAATAGCGATGCAGGCCGCACAGTCCAGCCGTCCTGCTTCTTGCTGCGATCACTTGTTCAGCCATATTCTTGACATGACACATCATCGTTTCAACGGCAAGCCTCAGTCTCACGGATTTCAGGTGGCCATCGGCACGCTGACGATGTGCGCCGTGTTCGATGAGCTGTTCAAGATGGACCTCTCCAAGATTGATGTTGACGCTTGCGTCAAGGCTTGGCCTACGCTTGAGCAGGAGCAGAAGAGGGCGCTTGAGATATTCAAGAATTTCCCTGCGCCGGAGCTTGGCTATACCGAGATCACCAAGAAATATGACGATGCCGAGACTGTCCGTGTCCAGCTGACAAAGGTGAAGGAAGGCTGGCCGGAGCTTAAGAAGAAGCTTCAGGGACAGGTATATTCATTCGCCAAGATGCAGGATCTGATGAAGAAGGTCGGCGCTCCGTACGATCCTTCGATGATCGGCGTGACCCGCGAGATGCTCAAGAATATGTTCCCGAAGGTCCAGTTGATGCGTTTCCGCTTCAATGTGCTTGACCTTGCGAAGAGGGGAATGTTCTACGATCAGCTTGTGGAGTCTGTCTTCGCTCCCGGCGCCGCTTGGGACCTGACAAAGGAGATGAATTAGATTTTTTCGTCGGCGGACAATTACTTTTGAATATGATCGGTGCCACTGGTGATTGTCTGCCGCAAGATATGTATTAGGAATATGACAGTGCGTGGAACGGGTGTCCGTGGCTTTGCGAAAGGCCGTGCGTTCGTGGTCAGAGACTGCGGGCAAAGGAATCCGTTCGAGGACATCCCGCCCGGCAGCGTTCTGGTTGCCGAGCGGTTGTCGCTGTCTGACTCCACGCTGATTGATTTCCGTGGTGTGGTCGGAATCGTTACCCGCGAGGAAGACGCTGATGGTCAGGTCTGTGTGCTTGCTAAGGGCATAGGTATTCCGGCAATTGTCGGAATCATGGACTGCTTCGATGAGATCGTGACAGGCGACCGTCTCATGATTTGGAATCTGGATCTTATGGTCAATCCCGATCTTGACACCACCATAGCCTACGAAATGGCCCGCTCCACCGCCGATTCCCAGCTCAGCCTCAATCTTCCGCATTCGACATATTTTTAACGCTTACTCAATTTGATGATTGGAGTTGGTACAGGAAAAGGCTTTCTGGTGTACTAACTGCCTTGAATCGTGGAGTTTGTACAGGAAAAGGCCATCTGGTGTACCAACCGCCTTGAATCGTGGGTTTGTACAGGGAAAGGCCATCTGGTGTACCAACCGCCTTGAGTCGTGGGTTT